>Ga0310344_10002307_pt1 | contig 14384 bp, 16 predicted proteins | sample HC15DNA20200_MG_FD_203801 | JGI IMG/M metagenome (GOLD analysis project Ga0310344, IMG submission 203801) | Marine microbial communities from station ALOHA, North Pacific Subtropical Gyre - HC15-DNA-20-200_MG | ecosystem: Environmental > Aquatic > Marine > Oceanic | place: Pacific Ocean: North... | reverse complement strand
GCAGAAAAAGGTATACCCGTTATTGCTTGGAAGGGTATGACAGAAAAAGAATTTTGGTGGTGCATAGATCAAACAATAATTGGGAAGAAAAACTGGAAACCAAATTTAATTCTCGATGATGGGGGCGATTTAACTAAAGTAATGCATGAAAAATATAAACATATTCTTAAATCTGTTAAAGGTTTAAGTGAGGAAACAACAACGGGAGTTCATAGATTATATGATATGGAAAAAAGAAATAAGTTATTAGTGCCAGCAATTAATGTCAATGATAGTGTTACAAAATCAAAATTCGATAATTTGTATGGATGTAGAGAAAGTTTAGTAGACGGTATTAGAAGAGCAACAGATATTATGCTTTCAGGAAAAGTAGCAGTGGTGTGTGGTTACGGAGATGTAGGAAAAGGATCTGCAGCTAGTTTGAGAAATGGAGGAGCTCGAGTAATGGTAACTGAAGTCGATCCTATTTGTGCCTTACAAGCTTCTATGGAAGGATATGAAGTCGTTAACATCGAAGATGTATTAACAAAAGGGGACATTTTTTGTACAGCTACTGGGAATGTAGATGTAATTACATTAGAGCATATGAGAAAAATGAAAGATAGAGCAATTGTGTGCAATATTGGACATTTTGATAGTGAAATACAAATTGATGCTTTAAAAAATTATAAATGGGACGAAATTAAACCGCAGGTAGATGAAGTTAAATTTCCTGATGGAAAAAAATTAATAGTTTTGTCAAAAGGGAGATTGGTAAATTTAGGAAATGCAACCGGACATCCAAGCTTTGTTATGAGTGCTTCTTTTACAAACCAAGTTCTGGCACAAATAGAATTATGGACAAAATCTAAATTTTATAAAAAAAAAGTATATGTTCTTCCAAAAAAATTAGATGAGAAAGTAGCTGAATTACATTTAAATAAATTAGGTTCAAAATTAACAAAATTAACAAAAAAACAAGCTAAATATATAGACGTAAAAATAAACGGACCATTCAAACCAGATTACTATAGATATTAGAATATATTGTAAATTATTAAAATTTTAATTACATCTTTAAAAAAGACGGAAAATTTAGCTAAGAAACTTGCAGCTAAATCAAAAATAAATGATATTTATTTTCTACGGGGAGATCTAGGATCAGGAAAAACAACTTTTGCACGTTTTTTTATAAGGGAAGTTGCTAAATTAAATAAAAAAAAAATTAAAGAACCGATCACTAGTCCAACATATAATTTAATTAATAATTATAACTGTGGTAATAATATTAATATTTGTCATATAGATCTTTATAGAATAAAAACTATTCAGGAAATAGAAAAAATAGGTTTTTTTGAAGAAATAGAAGATAAAATAGTTTTAATAGAGTGGCCAGAAAAAATTGAAAAAATATTAAAAAAAAGAATAGATATTTCATTTATTAAAAAAAATAAGTAACAAATCCTATGGATATTTCTATTTTTAAAAAAAGTGGTATCAATGATTTTAAATTAAAATCAATTAAATCTGATGCATCATTTAGAAAATATTTTCGTGTTTATATTAAAAATGAAAAAAGAAAATTATTATTAGTTAAGTCCCCAAAGAAAACTGAGAATAACATAGGATATTTAAAAATTAGCAACATTCTAGAAAGAATGAATCTATCAGTTCCCAAAATTATCAATTTTGATATTTCCAAAGGAATTTTTTTAATTGAAGATTTTGGCATAAATACATATACGAAATCACTAAGAAATGGGGAAAGCGAATTTAAACTTTATAATTTAGCCACAGATATTTTATTATATATAAATAAACATTCGAAAAATTTAGAAAAAAAATTACCAAAGTATACTAACAAAAAATTAATAGAAGAAGGTTTATTATTTTTGCAGTGGTACTGGCCTGCGATTCATAAAAAAGCAGCAAAAAAACAGATTATTGATGAATTTACAAAGATTTGGAAAAATTTATTAAATAAGAACTTAAAAACAAAAAAAGTATTGGTGCATATAGATTTTCATATTGATAATCTTTTTTTTCTCAAAAATAGAAAAAATCTTAAAGCTTGTGGATTAATTGATTTTCAAGATGCAGTTATTGGGCCATCATCATATGACCTAGTATCACTTTTAGAAGACGCAAGAAGAGATGTGAATAAAAATATTATTCATAAAATGTATAAAAAATTTGTGAAAAATTTGTCAAAAAAAGATGAAGTAAATTTTTATAAGGAATATAAAGTTTTAGCTGTTAACCGCCATTTAAAAGTTATTGGTATTTTTTCAAGATTATACATGCGAGACAAAAAAGAATCTTATTTAAAACATATTCCAAGATTATGGAGGTTAGTCGAAGAGGGATTATGTTTTGATTCATTAAGTGAATTAAATAACTGGATTAATAAGTTTTTTCCAAAGAAGTTTAGAATAAAACCAAGGATTTAGTATGAGTATATCAACAATTATGATTCTTGCAGCCGGATTCGGTAAAAGAATGAAGCAATATTCGAAAAAAATTCCAAAACCATTAATAAAAATTGGAAACGAAACTTTAATTGAAAAAATAATAAAAAAATTAGAAATTAATGGTTTTAAAAGAATAGTTATAAATATTTTTTATTTAAAAAATAAAATAAAAAAAGAAATAGGGAAAAAGTTTAAAACACAAATTCATTACTCCGAGGAAAACATTTTGTTGAATACAGGAGGTGGAATTAAAAATGCTATAAAAATTTTAAAAGCCAAAACTTTTTTTGTTATTAATACTGATATTATATGGGAAGACAAGTCAAATAGTCCTTTTGATCAATTAAATAAGTTTTGGAATGAGAATAAAATGGATGCACTTTTATTACTATACCCAAAAAATAATAATAATGGAGACTACAATATAAATAAATCAAATAGAATTATTATTGATAGAAATAAGCCTAAATATATTTTTACCGGTATACAGATTCTTAAATCCAATATTTTTTCGAAAAAAAAAGAAAAAATTTTTCCATTATTTTCAATTTATAAACAATTAATTGAAAAAAAAAGACTTTTTGGGCTAGTTTATGATGGAAAATGGACACACGTTGGAACATTAGAAAGTTTGAAAGAATATAAAAAAATGCTAAAATAATTTTTTTTGCTATGAGCATACAATCAATAAAAGAAGATACATTTGAAAGCGAAGTAATTAATTCTTCAATACCAGTTTTAATAGACTTTTGGGCTGAGTGGTGTGGACCTTGCAAAGAAATTGCTCCAATTTTAGAAGAAATTGCAAATGAAATGGAGAATAAGATAAAAGTTATAAAAATAAATATTGATGAAAATCCGAATATACCTAATCAATATGGTATTCAAAGTATACCTACGTTAATTATTTTTAAAAAAGGAAAACCAATAGCAACAAAAGTTGGAGGTGCAATCAAGTCTGAACTAATAAGCTGGATCGAAACATCAATATAAAAACTATTTTCTTAATAATTTCGATACTTCTTTATACATATAAAAAGATCCACATATAAGTATTCGACCTGGAGATTCATTTAACAATATTTTATTTAATGCGTGGTTTATTGTTTTAGCTGTTACTACATTAAATTCATTTAGTTTAGCAATTTCATAAAGTTTTTTATTTGTATAATATGGAGAGTCGCTTTTTATAGGTACAGTTATTAGTTTAGTTGTAATTTCTTTAAAATAATTTAAAAAATTTTTTGGATTTTTTGAATTTAACATACCAAAAATTAAGTATAATTTTTTTTTAGGCCATTCTTTAAATGTTTTTGATAGAACTTGACTTGCACTTTTATTATGTCCGCCATCAAACCAAAACTCCCATTTTTTAAAGTTTGTTTTTTTTGAAAATATTTCTTTATTTAAACATATTTCTTGCAACCTACCCGGCCATTTGACGTTTTTTAAACCTTTTCTAACAAAATCTTTTTTTAGTTTTTTTTTAATAATTAAGTTAAAAGCCTTTAATGCTATTCCGGCATTAATAATTTGATGTTCACCAACTAAGTTTGGCAATGGATATTTTTCTTTTTTATTATTTTTTAAGTTATTAAAGAAAATAATATGATTTTTTTTTTTATTTTCCTTTACAAACCAATCTTTTTCATAAAAAAAAGTTTCTGCTTTAAAATTATTTGCAACCCTCTTAATAATTTTTAAAGTTTCCTTTTTTTGTTTTCCAATAACAACGGGAGAATTTTTTTTTATAATTCCTGCTTTTTCTTTTGCTATTTGTTTTATATTTGAACCTAAGAAGTTTGTGTGATCAATCGATATTTCATTGATAATTGTAACTATAGGTTTCTTAATAATATTAGTAGCATCTAATCTTCCCCCAAGACCTGTTTCTAAAATTGTAAAATCAGCAGGTTTTTTTTCAAATGCTAAGAAAGCAGCAGCAGTTGTCATCTCAAAAAAAGTTATTGGTTTTCCATTATTTTTTTTAGTACATATATCAAGCAGAAGTTCTAAGAACTTATCTGATATATTTTTTCCATTTAAATTAATTCTTTCATTAAAATTTATTAAATGTGGTGATGAATATGTATTTACAGTGAAACCAGAAGCCTGGATAAATGATTTTAAAAAAGCAAGAACAGAGCCCTTACCATTTGTTCCAGCTATATGGATTATTTTCTTAATTTTTTTTTGAGGATTTCCTAGTTTATATAAAAGTTCATTTATGCGCTCAAGTGACAAATCGATTTTTTTTGGATGTAATTGCTGTAATTTTTTTTCAAGCGTAATTTCAAGATTCCTAATTTTTGAAAAGTTTTCTTTAGTGTACGCATGTTTTGTTTGGTGATGCATTTAAAAAAGAATTTTTATTTAATTTTTTTTTTCTAAATATTGTAATATTTTAAATATTTTTTTTTTAAGATCTTTTCTATGAACAACCATATCGATCATTCCATGTTCCAAAAGGTAATCAGCAGTTTGAAAGTTATCTGGAATAGTTTCTTTTATAGTTTGTTCAATAACTCTTTTACCAGCAAATCCAATTGTTGCACCTTTTTCAGCTATCAAAATATCTCCAAGCATAGCAAAAGATGCACACACACCTCCAGTTGTTGGGTCAGACAAAACAACAATATATGGAATTTTATTTTCTTTTATTTTTTGTATAGCAGCTATTGTTCTGGGCATTTGCATTAAGGACAAAATACCTTCTTGCATTCTTGCTCCACCAGAAGAAGGTATTATTATTAAGGGAATATTTTTTTTTACTGAAATTTCACTAGCTTTTACAATAGAATTTCCAACACTTATTCCCATTGAGCCGCCCATAAAATTAAAATCAAAAACAACTAATATTACATCAATGCCTTCAATTTTTCCTTCAGCTAATACAACGGCATCATCTTCTTTTGTTTCTTTTTTTGCTTGTTTAAGTCTATCTTTATATTTTTTTTTATCTTTAAAAGATAAAGGATCTATTTTATTTGATGAAACCTTAATTTTTTCATATTTTTCATCATCTAATAGGAATTTAATTCTTGTATCGGAAGGTAATCTCATATGAGTTCCACATTCATTACATACTCCAAGAGACTTTTCATAATCTTTATAATAAATCATTGTTCCGCATTGACATTTAAGCCATAAATTTTTAGGAACATCTCTTTTTTTAACTAAAGATTCTAATTTAGGTTTTATATAATTTGTTAGCCAATTCATAATATTTACAATGCAGATGACAAATTTTTAATATATTTTAATACATAGTTAATTAATTTTATTTTATTATATTTTTTTTTTTGTGCATCTTCTACTTTTTTAATGATAGAAGATCCTACAACTATCGCATCAGCATTTTTTGATATTTTTTTAACATCATTTTTATTTTTTATTCCGAATCCAACAGCAATTGGTAATTTTGTTAATTTTTTTAAGGACTTTATCTCTGATTGTAGTTTTGTATTTGATTTATAATTTGCGCCTGTTATTCCAGTTATAGAAATATAATATATAAAACCAGAAGAGTTTTTGATAATTTTTTTAAATCTGTTTTTGTCTGTTGTAGGGGATGCTAATTTTATAAAATTTATTTTATTTTTTAATATAGGAACGCATAATTCATTATCTTCTTCAGGTGGCAAATCAACAATAATTACCCCATTTATTTTATTTTTTTTTATTTTTTTTATAAAATTATTAATACCAAATCTAAGAATTGGATTAAAATAACCCATTAAAAGTAAAGGAGTTGAAGTATTTGTCTTTCTGAATTTTTTTACTAAATCGAAAGTTTTTTTTAAACTCATTTTATTTTTTATCGCTCTGTCATTAGCTTTTTGTATTGTAGGTCCATCAGCCATGGGGTCAGAAAAAGGCATTCCCAATTCAATTATATCTACTCCATGACTAGGAAGTTTTTCTAAAATTTTATATGAAGTGTTAAAATCTGGGTCACCAGCAGTAATAAAAGAGATAAAACCACACTTTTTTTTTTTTTTTAATTCATCGAATTTTTTTTTTAATAAATCTTGTTCTAGCATTAAATTTAGATATTAATTTTTAATTTTTTTGCAACAGTAAAAATATCTTTATCTCCTCTACCACACATGTTCATTATGACAATATTTTTTTTTGGCATTCTCGGAGCTTCCTTAATTAAATAAGCAAGTGCATGAGAAGGTTCTAAGGCTGGAATAATACCTTCAATTTTTGTGCAAAGTTTAAAAGCTCCTAGTGCTTCATTATCTGTAACACTTACATATTTAACTCTTTTAACATCTTTTAACCATGCATGTTCAGGCCCTATCCCAGGATAATCAAGTCCTGCTGATATTGAATGTGGTTCTATAATTTGACCATCTTTATTTTGTAGAATATAACTTTTACTTCCATGCAGAACACCTAATTGTCCTTTTGCAATTGAAGCAGCATGCTTTTTATTAAGTCCTTCACCTGCAGCTTCTACACCAATCATTTTAACATTTTTATCATTTAAGAATGGATAAAAAAGACCCATTGCATTTGAACCTCCTCCTACACAGGCTATTAAAAGATTTGGCAATCTGCCTTCTGCTTTTTTTATTTGATCTTTTGCCTCAAGGCCAATTATTGATTGAAAATCTCTAACCATTTCAGGATATGGGTGAGGACCAGCAACACTACCAATAATATAAAAAGTATTTTTAACATTTGTTACCCAATCCCTTAGTGCTTCATTCATAGCATCCTTTAAAGTTTTAGACCCACTTTTTACTTTTCTTATTTTTGCCCCTAAAAGCTTCATTCTAAAAACATTCGGCATTTGCCTTTCATAATCAATTTCACCCATATAAATAGTACATGGAAGATTAAATAAGGCACATACTGTTGCAGTGGCAACACCGTGCTGACCAGCACCTGTTTCAGCTATGATTCTTTTTTTTCCCATATTTTTAGCAAGAAGTATTTGTCCTAGTGTGTTGTTAATTTTATGTGCGCCAGTATGATTCAATTCATCTCTTTTAAAATAAATTTTTGGACCTTTAAGTTTTTTTGTAAGATTTTCAGCAAAATATAAAGGGGAAGGTCTTCCCACATAATCTTTTAGATATTTTTTAAAAGTATTAATGAAATTTTTTTTTTTTCTAATATTTTTATATGCTTTTTCTACTTCTAAAATTAAAGGAACTAATGTTTCAGCAACAAATCTCCCACCATATTTTCCAAAATGTCCTGATATATTCGGTACTGATTTATAGGTATTTCTTTTCATAATTATAATTTAGTTGCTAATTCTAAAAATTTGTTTATTTTTTTCTTACTTTTATTTCCTAGCATTGTTTCAAGTCCAGAAGAAACATCTACAAAATTAAAATTAGTCTCATTTATTGCTTTATTCAAATTATTTATATTAAGTCCACCTGATAAAATTAATGAATTCTTATTTTTAATTTTTTTTAATAAGTTCCAATTTAATTCTTTACTTTTTTTTTTTAAGTTTAATTTTTTTTTTACTATCTTTGTATCTAATAAAATATAATCAGAAACTTTTCTAAAATTAGAAATTTTTTTTATACAATTTTTGTTTTCTACTTCTAATGCTTTAATGATCTTAATTTTTAACACTTTTTTTACATTTTTTAAGAAATCAACGGTCTCATTGCCGTGAAACTGTAGATAATCTAGTTCAACATTTTTATTTATTTCTTTTATTTCTTCAATATTTAAATTTGCAACAACACCTACTCTTTTTATTTTTTTTTTTGCAAAAGAAGAAATTTTCTTTGCTGTTTTTAAGTTTATAAATCTAGGAGATTTATTATAAAACATCAATCCTATCATCTTTGCCTTTCCTTTAATACACGCTTTTACATGAGAAATGGATTTAACACCACATACTTTTACTTTTAGAGTCATTAATTTTTTTTTAAATAATTTTTTATTTCTTCATTAATTAATTTGAGTGTTGTTTTAGGATTTTTTGCTTTTGTTATAGGCCTCCCGATAATGATATAAGTTGCTCCTTTTTTTATAGCAGTTACAGGATCCAAAGATCTTTTATGTTCATCTTTTTTTGCTTTCTTTTGTCGAATACCCGGAACAAAAATTGTTATATTTTTTTTGATTTTTTTTGCTATACCAAGATCTTTTGGCGCAAGAATTAATCCAGAAACATTATTTTTTAATGCATTAAGCGCTAATTTTTTTATTTGATTTTGTATAGATTGTTTTATCCCAATATCATTAATACTTTTTTGGTCATGATGAGATAAAAGTGAGACGCTTAATATTTTTGTGAAACTTGATGCCTTTGTAGCAGCTTTTATCATATCATTTCCTCCCAAGCTGTGAATACTTAAATAGTTTACTTTTAAAGAATTTATTGCTTTTACAGCTTTATAAACTGTAGTAGGAATGTCATGGAATTTTAAATCTAAAAAAATTGGCAATCTATATTTTTTAAATTTTTTAATAATAATTGGCCCAAAACAAGAAAATAATTCCTTACCAATTTTTATACCAGCAAGGTCATTTTTTAATAATCTAATTAGATTTTCTGCAGATCTAATATTGTTAGTATCTATGGCTAGAAATACTCTTTTAAATTTTTTTTTAGACAAAATATTAGATTACTTAGGATTTAATTTCTTAAATAAAATTTTTCCCATTTTAAACTTAGGGTGAACTTTTTTTTCTATTTCAATATTTTTTCCATTTTGTGGATTTATTCCAACTCTTTTTTCTCTTTTTTTTATAAAAAAAGAACCAAAGCCTCTAATCTCAACCCTTTTTCCTTGAGAAAGCATTGCTCCTATTTCTCTAAAAAAAATATCTACGATATTTTCTATTTCTGATACTTTGTATTTATTATTTTTTTTTAGTATAGCTTTAACAAGATCTGATTTATTCATTTTTTTAATTTCAAATTATTATTTTTTTTTCTTTTTTTTTTCTTTTTTTTCTCCTAACATTTTTCCAAGAGTTGCGCCGCTATCTAATGACCCGAACTCTTTTTTTATCTTCTTTTGTTCTTTAGATTCTATTTCTTTAATTGATAATACAACAATTTTATTTTCTTTATCAACTTTTTTTATCATAGCATCAAGTTTTTCGTTTGCCGCGTAACGTCTCGGATTTTGTTCTGATTCATCGATGGATAAATTTTCTTTTTCAATAAAACCATCAAGATTATTATTTAATTTTACTTTAACACCATTATCTTTTACATGAATAACAGAACAAGTTATTATATCTTTTATTTTAATGTCCTTAATTTTTTCTAAAAAAGCTTTTTCATCAAGTTGTTTTATACCCAAAGATATTCTTTGTTTTTCTTCATTAACATCTAAAATTAATGCTTTAACTGAATCACCAGTTTTAAATTTTGAAATGGATTTGGCATCCCATTCCCAATCTGTATCAGAAATATGAATCATTCCATCCAAATTTTCTTCTAAACTTACGAAAATCCCGTATTCAGCTATATTTCCTACTTTACACTCCACAATTTTTCCTTTTTTATATTTTTTAGAATATTCTTTCCATGGATTAGAAGCTTCCTTTTTTTTCATTCTAAAACTTAGTTTTCTTTTATCTAAATCAAGCTCAAGAATTGTTACATCCACTTTTTCTCCTATAGAAACAATTTCATTTGGATTCTTTTGTTTTTTATCCCATGTCATTTCTGATATATGAACAAGGCCTTCAATACCATCTTCAAGCTCTATAAAAGCGCCGTAATCTGTGATTTTACTAACTTTTCCAGAACATTTTTTTCCTTCTTTATATTTTTTTTCTATATTGTGCCAAGGATCTTTGGTTAATTGTTTAATACCTAATGATATTTTATTTGATTCAACAATGTATTTTAAAATTTTTACTTTGATTTTTTGCCCTATTTTCAAGTAATCAGAAGGATGATTAATTCTTTTCCAAGAAATATCAGTTAAATGAATAAGACCGTCTGATGTACCTAGATCTATAAATGCTCCATAATCTGTAATATTTTTAACAATCCCTTCTATTTCATTTCCTTCTTTAAAAGCTTTTTTAGAGTCTTTCAAATTTTTTTTCAAACTTTCTTCTAAAAAAGCCTTTCTCGAGATTACAATATTTCCTCTTTCTTTATCAATTTTTAGGACTTTAAATGAAAGTTTTTGGCCTACAAGATGAGCAATATCCTTTACTGGTTTAATATCTACTTGACTACCAGGCAAAAAAGTAATGACACCGTCAACGTCAACTGTGTACCCACCTTTTACTTTACCGTATATATTTCCATCAACAGGTTTGTCTTTTTTTAAAATTTCATCAAATGAAGTAAACGCAGATTCTTTTTTTGCTTTTTCTCTGCTTAATACAGCCTCTCCATTTTTATCTTCAACTCTTTCTACAAAAACATCGATTTTATCTCCAACTTTAATTTCTTTTTCTTTATCACAAAATTTAAGTTCATCGACAGAAACTCTACCTTCACTCTTTAAACCAACATCTATCAATGCATAATTGTGATCTATTGATATAACTTTTCCGATTACTACTTTACCTTCGAAATTTTTAATTTTTTTTAATGATTGATCAAGTAAAGTTTCAAAATTTTCAGTATTTTCAGCCATAAAATTAGTTTTATAACTTTATGCACTTTTTTTTGATTTTGGAAGCTTTTTTTTAATTTTTTTCAGAAAAATTTGCTCCCATTTCTTTCATTAATGATAAAAAATTAGGGAAACTTGTTTTTATACAATTTACATTATCAACAATAATTCCTTTTTCAGAAGTTAAACCCATTATTAAAAATATCATTGCTATTCTATGATCATAATAAGTTTTAATTTTAGCTTTAGTTACAATTTTATTCTTTTGTTTTCCAAATATTTGAAGCCCACCTTCTTTTTTTTTAACTTTTATTTTACATTTACACAAACCTTCATATAAAGATTTTATTCTATCACTTTCTTTATTTTTAAGTTCATTTCCTCCTGTGAATGAGGAATTTCCCTTTGCAAATGTTGCTAAAATTGAAAATATGGGGATTTCATCTATCATATTTGCAACTGTTTTTTTTTTTAAGTGAATTCCTTTTAAACAACTTGATTTAAATATAATATCTCCAACATCTTCATGTGATATTTTTTTTTTATTAACAATTTTTATTTTTGCATTCATTTTTTTTAAAATATTAAAGAACGTTATCCTTGTTTTGTTTATATTTACATTTTTTATTTTGATTTCTGATTGAGGCGTAATTAAAGCTGCTGAACCAATTATTGCAGCAGCTGATGGGTCTCCAGCAATTTCAATATCTTTTGCGTTTAATTCTTTTTGACCGGTTATTTTAATTATATTTTTCTCATTTACTTTTTTTATTTTAATTTTTGCGCCTATCTTTTTTAATAGAATTTCTGTGTGGTTTCTAGTTGGAGTATTTTCAATTATAGTGGTTAAGCCTGGTGAATTCAGCGAAGCTATCAATATAGCTGATTTAATTTGTGCTGAAGGAATTTTCTGATTATAAATAATTGGAATTGTTTCATTAAAACCTTTAATCGAAATTGGTAATTTATTATTTTTACAACTAATTTTTACACCCATTTTTTTCAATGGTTTAATTAATTCATGCATATTTCTATTACTTAGACTTTTATCTCCAAAAAATTTAGCTTCAAAATCTTGATTGCATAAAGCTCCTAGCATTAATCTTGTTGCTGTACCAGAGTTACCCATATAAAGTTTTTTTGATGTTGGATTTAGACCTCCAATTCCAACTCCTTTTATCATAACTAAATTTTTTTGTTTTATAATTTCTACCCCGAGCAATCTTAAATTTTTAATAAGATTATTTACATCTTCAGAAAAGGACAAACCTTTAATTCTTGTAGTTCCAATTGCTAAAGATCCTAAAATTAAAATCCTTTGAGAAATAGATTTGTCTCCTGGGACATTAATAGTTCCATTTAAAGAATTACTATTTTTTGAATATAATTGATTCAATTTCTTTTTTTAATTTTTTTAATTAGTTTATTATTATCTTTACTAAATAATAAGTTTAAATTAAAAAATAATTAATTTTTTTGTTTATTAATAATTTTTTTTATTTATATATTGACTTATGGTAAAAGTATCTTGGGGTACTAAAAGAACTTGTACATGCGGTATAAGATTTTATGACCTCAATAAAAAAGAAATAGAGTGTCCTGGCTGTGGTGAAACGATAAATGTCGAAACTTTATCAATATCGGCTCTTGAGAATAATTTAAGAAAAAAACCACATTCAGAAGTTTTAGAAAAAAAAAATCGTAATGAAATCAAAGGTAAGGATCTGCCAAAAAACAAAAATCCAGATGTAGAAATAAATACTGATGATGTTTCAAAAACAGAAGTAGATGAAATAGTTGCTGATCAAATAGAAAGCAAAGAAAAAAAAGAATAGTAATTTTTTTATCTATGTTTCTTTTTTAAATCTTGTTTTAAATCTTCGTGATCACCAATAGCAATGTGATATTTGCTTTTAATAATGTATTTTTCAAAAAATGGTATGAGTGGCAGCACTACTAACCCTCCTAAAAAAATACCCAAAGCACTGTCTCTTAATGAAGGATCAATCAATGCAGCAATTAAATCTGCGCATGAATGTGCAATTATTACACCAACAATCCCTGCAATAAATCCGTTGGAAATTAATTTTAGGAATCTATTAATACTCCAACCTGTGTAAAAGCCTAGCAACATAATTGCTACATGAACAAAACCAAATGTAAATCCTTTTAACAAATACTTATCTTGCAAGTAAGCTATATTTTCGATTAAATGTTGCATACTGCTTTATAAACAAAAAAAGATAATAAAGCAATGCATTTGGGGCTATAGCTCAGTTGGGAGAGCGCTTCGCTGGCAGTGAAGAGGTCGTCGGTTCGATCCCGTCTAGCTCCACCAAAAATCTCAAGGTTTCCAACGTTTTTTCTTCAGGGCTAATTTTTCATGGTTGATGAATTGTCTATGTTTTGAGCAAAAATTGTCCCAAGAGTGTCCCATGGTTTTTGATCCGTGATACGGGATTAGAATTTTCTTTTACTAGAAACCTTTCTACAGGAACCATCGATAATCCTTTGCCTTTCAGTACCGTGGAAGTTGCCGGTTATTGTTGCTTCCCCAGTAATTCGATTAATTTTATAACGCATTCTTTTGAGAGGTTTTTTTAATTTAGCTCTTGGTATTTCAAAAAGAAAATAATTTTCATTTATTAAAATTCCTGACATATTATAACCGCTCGAGCCTGTAATTTTATTATTATCAAAATCAATAACCCATGTAATTGATTCAAAATCTTCTTCGTAATCACAAGCTATATGTATTTTATTACCACCTAGTATGCTTTGTACCGGGAAAAGGAGAAGAAGTATGACTAAGAGTTTTTTCATTATCTACAATTTCCTACGGTCAAGTAAGGTTTATATTTTCTTTTTTTTGAGGGAGTAAGCCAGCATGTATCTCCATCTTTCCAAATTCTTCTCACTTTAAATGATGTTGTTTCACCGTTACCAAAGTTCACTGTAATATTTTCACCTAGGCTTATGCTTTTTCTACTAGATCTAACTGACGTATCTAAATTACAAATGCCTAAGAGATTACAATCACCATAAGCTAAATCTTTGGACCACCTAGCAGATTTTAATCTTTCTACAGCAAAAACATTTGAAAAACTTGTTATAAAAAAAACAAAGAAAGTAAAAAATCTCATTTAACAACCTAGGAAATAAGAAATAAATCCTAAGTCACATCCAATAGTTGGAAAACCATCCATGATCACAAACCAGAAAAAGAACGCACCCGCTATTAATATCAACCATCCAATTTCTTTCATTTACCTGACCTCCTAGCAATATATTATAGCACCATGATCCGTGATTTTCGATACAAAATTAAACAGCAGCTAGAAACGTTGGAAACCTTGAG
>Ga0310344_10002306_pt1 | contig 14384 bp, 13 predicted proteins | sample HC15DNA20200_MG_FD_203801 | JGI IMG/M metagenome (GOLD analysis project Ga0310344, IMG submission 203801) | Marine microbial communities from station ALOHA, North Pacific Subtropical Gyre - HC15-DNA-20-200_MG | ecosystem: Environmental > Aquatic > Marine > Oceanic | place: Pacific Ocean: North... | reverse complement strand
TCCCATTTTATAAAAATCTCACAAATTTGACAACGTCTCTGACCTGAGGCATAACGTCCAGTTCCTACTGGTTTTTGTGCCTTGTATCTTGTGCAAATTCCTTTACATGTCATTTTTGTTCGCATATATTATAGAATTTTTGATTATATAAGGCTGATCTTAAAAATAATTACAAAAAAATTGTAAAAAGATGTAAAACTTTTATTGATTTATATAGAAAACGTGATCAATTTCAAAAAAAACCTTTGGATCTTCAATAAATATGTATGTTTTTTAAAATTGTACTAGTTGATTATCCTGTAATTGATAATGGTAACACGGAATGCCAGTAACCACTTCTTTGAGTAATGAATTGTGCTGAAAGCATATCCCTTTTTCCTCGTTGATTGAAATTTTTAATTTTTAGTGATGTGTTTCTTTCATCCACAAATTCAATTTCAAAATTCGAACAAAATTTTAGGTTTAGTAGTTTAGCAATTTCATTTGCCATTTGCATATCACCATTTCCAATTTTGATTATCTTGTGTTTTGCCTTCAATTCTGCGAGAATACTAATGATTTTTTGAATTAGTTTTTCAGTAGAAACAAAAAAGGAACTTGAAATTTCATTACCAAGATAGTATACTGATAAACCAATTTGTTTCCCTGGATCAATTCCTAATAGTAATTGATCGTCATTTAATCCTAGATCTATCTTTTGTGAAATTAATCCCTGTATTACTTCTATATCTTTCTCAGTTATATCATCAAAAAGCACTGGTATTGTTGGATTTTTTGGTGCCTCTTTTTCTGTGGTGAGTATAATATCACCGTCAAAAAATGGTATGTCTTTTGGTAATATTGAATCATAATTCATGCCTAGATCCTTCAAAATCCTTGAAAATCTATAGTATGGTCTACCCAATTCTGTGGCAATCCCAATTCTGGCATTTTTTAAGTGTGTGATAATTCTAATAGAATTAATCTAGATTTAGAGTTTATGGAGGAAAAACTTGAACCAATTTTATGAAAAATCGAATTAAATTTGTTGTAGTAGATTGGTTAATTTGTTGTCAAAATGAGGATTGCTCTTGCTAGATCTCCTTCAGCCTCTGCTAGTGCATTTTTAGCCTTTTCTTCATTAACATTAGCTTGCTGACAAACTAATGCAATATCCTCATCGCTAAAAATCTGTACTTCTAACTCTTTTTCTTCATAACTCTCTGCAACAACTTGAAAAATCGAGTTATCTTTTGCTTTCATTTCAGTAACTGTTGGTTTAGCGATAATGATCTCTTTTTTGTCAGTTTTTATAATTACCTCTTGTACGTTTTCGACCTCTTCCATGTCAAGGCCCATTTTATCCATCATTCTTCGCATTTGGCGATTGCCTCCACGCATCATGATAAATTTTCTCCGTTAGTCTGACTTTTTAAACTATCTCTAATCTTAACGGCTACACCCCTTTGTTGGTTTGATATCATGATTGCTGACAGCGCAGCCTTGCCTACCCCAACTACTTGATTTTTATACAAAACTGGAACGTCAGAACCTATTCTCACATTTTTTCCACATGAAATAACATGTTGGCAAAAAACTGATCTTCCTTCTTCCACAAATGGTTTTGATTCCGCATCAATTTCCAGACAATTTTCTCGGAATTTTTTATTTTTAAGAAATAATTCTGCACAATACCGTGTTATTGCTAAACCACCATCAGTTCTAGGTGTAAATAACAAGTTTCCATCATCATTGACGTTGCGTATTCTGCCTGTTTTTTTTGATATCTTTATCTCAATATCTTTAGGAAGGTTTTTTGACACTCCATATCCAAATAAAGCATCAATTGTATGTTTTAATTTCTGTATATTATCCATATCTTGAGATTCTCAAACTGACATATTATTCTAAACCACTATTTTCAAAAATAGTCACGAGTGATCTAAATATATTTTGAGAGATCTAAGTATCGTTTATATTTTCTATATAGAAAGCAGGCATATGGTTGAAAAAGAGAATCTTAGAAAAATTCAGTTTACTGGAAAATCATCATTCATAGTTTCATTACCGAAAGAATGGATAAAAGATCAGGGTATAAAACAAGGAGATCAAGTCAATGTTGTAAGGCAAGGCTCTTCTGTTCTAGAAATTAAACCTGTAAACTTTGGAAGACGCTCAACGCAAGATGCTGCAACATTAATGATAACTTCAAAAGATGATAAACACACTATTACAAGAAAATTAATTTCGCTATATTTTCTTCGTTATAAAACAATCAATGTTAAACCAAAAGATGGTAGAATTGACCCTAATCAAAGAATTGCTATCCGAAACACTGTAAAAAAAATACTTATGGGTGCAGAAATAACTGCAGATTCAACAAATGAAATAACCATACAAGTACTGATAAATTTAGTTGAGTTATCAATTGATGGTGCGTTCAAAAGAATGCTTCATTTATCAAAATCAATGCAAAATGATGCATTATTAGCACTTAAAGAAAATAATAAAGAACTTGCGCAAGAAGTAGTAAATAGTGATGACGATGTGGACAGATTTTCATTCTATATCATCAGACAACTCACAATAGCTATTGAAAATTCTCATATGCTTGAAGAGATGGGATTTAACAATGCGAGAGATTGCATGGGCTATAGAATCATTGTTAAAAATATTGAAAGGTTGGCAGATCATGCTGTTAGCCTATCTCAAGATATATTAAATTTTGAAAATCCTATACCTGAAAAAATAATTGATAAGATTCAAGAGATGAGTGATTTTTCACTGAATGTTATAGATGATATATGTTTAGCTCTATTCAAAAATGATTATGCTGGAGCAGAAAAATCAATTGCAGAATCACATAATATATCAAAATATGAAAAGAAGGTAATTGAATTACTAAAGACTGTAAAAGATGAAGAGACTGCATTCAGAGTCCGAAGAATTATTGAAAATATTAGAAGAATCTCAGAATATGCGAGCGATATTGGTGAAGTTGTACTCAACATAAACGTTGAAAAATTAATACAGAAGTAGAATGTGATTTATGCTTGAAAACATGCATTTTAATCACATATTCTGACGAAGATTCAATTTCCGAAGCCAAAGGATTGTGTGAAGCTGCAGGATGTCAAATATTAGATTTAATAAAACAGGAATTCCTCAACAACACAAAATTTGGATTAAGCGCGGGAAAATTAGATGATTTAAAAAAAATTGTAGCACAAAGACGACCAGATGTCATTGTTTTTGATGAAATTTTGAAGCCAAGTCAAAATTATAATTTAGCATCTGAACTAAAGATGGAAATTCTTGATAGAGAATCATTAATTTTAGAAATTTTTGAAAGTAGAGCAACTAGTACTGAATCAAAAATGCAAGTAAAATTAGCACAATTAAGATATGAAATGTCAAGAGCCAAAGAAAAAGTTAAGCTATCAAAAATGGGTGAACAGCCAGGTTTTCTTGGTATCGGAAAATTCGAAGTAGATGTCTATTATGATGATATAAAAAATCGTATGGTTAGTGTTAGAGCAAAATTAGATAAGGCCGGTAAGCAAAGAGAACTTCATAGACAATCAAGAAAAAGAATGGGTTTTAAGACAATCTCATTAGCTGGATATACATCAGCTGGAAAAACTACATTGTTTAACATTATTACTGGTGAGAAAAATGAAGAGGATCATAAATTATTTACAACACTAACTACCACTGTTAGAAAATTTAAACTTGATAGAGAATGGGTTCTTATTTCTGATACAGTCGGATTCATTAGTAAACTTCCTGCATATCTAATTGATGCCTTCAAATCAACATTAGAAGAATTGGTTTTTACCGATATTGTAATGGTTGTAATAGATGCTGCAGATCAGGAGAAAGACTTGAGGAAAAAATTTGCTAGTTGTTATAAAACATTGATAGAATTGGGAGTTGAAAAACAAAAAATGTTGTTTGTTTTTAATAAAACTGAATCGATGGATGAAAACCAAATCTTAAAAAAAATTCAGGAGCTTGATTTAGAAGAAAATAAAAATTGGATATCGATATCTGCAAGTACGGGTAAAAATATTCAAAAACTGAAAATGTTGATTAAAGAAAAATTTGACGTTATGGAAAAATTAACACATAATATTTAATATTAAAATCAATACAAATTTTCTATCTCAGTATCGAATTCCCATTTACCAAAATTTTCACTCCAATAAAGTGCTTGAAGCGCAAACATAGATGCCCATGAATTAATTTTGTATCTTTTTTTCCAACCCAACATTGATTTATAGAATTCTTCATAAAAACCACCATCAATTTCAGATTTAGTGTGAAATGCTTGTAATGATAATAGAAAATTTTTCAATTTATTGATTTTTTCTTTTTCAATATCTAGATCACATATTTTTTCTAAAAGTAATGTTATTCTAATTAATTGAGCTAGAGGATAACTTGCCTTTGATTTGTATCTAGAATTATACCATAATTCTATACTCCCATCTGAATTTATCTGATTAAAACTCCAAATGATTGCCTTTTCACAACAATCAAGGTATTTTTTTTCTTGAGTAAATCTATATGCGTAAATTAATCCTTCAAGTGAATAACACATTGTATGTAGGTTAATCACATTATCATTCTGATGTAATCGTATGCTGCCATCAGAATTCTGATAATTTTTGAATGAATTACATATTTTAGTTGCGGTTTCTAAAAGATTATCTTCTTTTGTAATTTCATATAATTGCAAAATAGGTATTACAGTTTTAATATGAAAACAACCGGGTTTTTTATACCAAACCGAGTCGCTCTCTTCAAAATTATTACTTGAAAGATTCTGATAGGGCTTAACGGTTCCATTATTATTAACTGCATCATTTATCAGCCAATCAATTAGCTTTTTACCAAATTCTAAGTGATTATTATCTTTAGTGATATGGTAACAATCAAAAACGCCTTTTGCACATATTGCTGTATCGAAAGAATATACCAGATGATTACTCATATCGTTGGTTACATTTTGGATAATTCCACCATGCTGCTCATGGAGATTCTTTAACCATTTAGATGATGAGATTGCAATATTTTTGTAGTTTTCATTTTGTTCATGAATATAGAGGAATTTCATCGTACTGATGTGATAACCAGTGATTTCAGGATACAAGAAAGAATATTCTTCCTTATTCTGGTCATAAAACGAATAAACTCCTCCATTGTCCTCATGATTTTTATCAGAAATTACCAAACCAGAATGAGTTAACCAGGTTTTTAGTTTTTCAAAAGATGTATTCAATGATAGGTAACGTTTTTGTTGTTCCTTAAAAAGTCTAAAGACAATGAGAATTCTCATAGCGACATTTCATTTTCCTCCTATTAGTGGTGGAGGCGTGGTAGTAATTGTAGACATAATTAACAAATTGGTAGAACTTGGAAATGATGTCACAGTAATCACACCAGAACTAGATTGGTCTGGTGAAGAATATGATCCTAAAATCAATCCAAAAATCAAAGTTATACGTACAAAGACACCACATAGATCCAACATTAAGATTGCAGCAAGACGTTGTCAATCCAATATTAAAGAAAAGATGTTAGAGATTGGAAGAAAAGAACAGTTTGATTTTATCTTTACAGTTTTTCATCCATTCCATCTTGTTCCAAAAGCTGCTGTTGAATCAGCAAAAAAATTGAATATTCCTTCAATTGTGAAAGTTGATGATGCTATTTATGAAAAATCATCTGGGATAAAATCCATTCAGCGCAAAATTGAGAAAATGATTAATGGAAAGACACTTCGAAATGCAAATAATGTTCTAGTATCAAATAATGATACAAGAAAAATCATTAATACTGAATATAATGTACCTCTTGAAAGAATTTCAATTGTACCAAACGGCGTAGATTTGTCAATGTTTAATGTTTCTAAACATAGAAATCCTAGAAAAATTGTTTTTGCAGGCGCTATGTATTACCATAGAGGTTTGGATATTTTGCTCAAAGCAATACCAAAAATATTGAAAAATGTTCCTGATGCAAAGTTTGTTCTTATTGGTAGTGGTGCAGAGTTAGAGAAACTAAAAAAAATTGTTTCTAAAAATAATTTAGCATCAAGTGTAGAATTTACAGGTTGGATTAATAGAGATATGATTCCTGGAAAAATATCTGATGCATCAGTTGGAATTGGACCGTTAAGGCTGACTGATGTCACCACAAGAGCGCTGCCAATAAAGGTATTAGAATACATGGCAGTTGGACTTCCTATTATTGCACAAGAAGGAACACTTTCAGAAGACGTTTTAGTTAATGAAAAAAATGGTTATTTCTTTAATGGGGAAGATGATTTAGTTAGTAAGATAACATTATTACTTGATAAACCAGAAAAAATTGAAAGAATGAGCCAAGAATCCACAAAAATGGTTCAAAAATTTTCATGGGATAGTGTAATCAGGAATATCATAGAAAAAGTAAACAAAATCTAAAAACGTTTTTGCATAATTCGTATGATTTTACTACTTGCATCTCCTTTACCATAAGGTGTATTTTTAGAAGAAATCTTAGGATTTTTGATGGTTTTTTTAATTGAATTTGTGATACTTCTTTCAGTTAATCCAACAATTTCAGCCATTTTTGATTCTAATGCTTCTGGTCTATCAGTAGTTTTCCGTAGTACCAGAACTTTCTTCCTGATCACAGGTGAGGTTGCTTCTTCCTGAATTCCACCAGAATCTGTCATTATAAATGAGCATTTTTTCATTAGTTCAAGCATTTCAAAATAACCAAGTGAATCTAGTAAGATAATGTTTTTGGATTTAGATAGTTTATTGTACAGGTTAAATTCATGGAGACGTTTCCTAGTGCGAGGATGTACTGGAAAAATAATATCTTCCTTAGAATGAATTATTGCATTAACAATCGATGATAGTGTTTTCTTACTATCAACATTTTCTGATCTATGTAATGTTAATAAAATGTAATCATCTATGTCTAGGGAAAGTTGAGATTTCTTTTCTGAAATACTAGAATACATGTTAATTGCGTCAATTATTGTATTTCCAGTAACATGAATTTTACCGTGAGTGTTCTCAGAAACAAGATTGTGTTTAGCGTTTTGTGTAGGAGCAAATAATAATTCTGAAATATGATCTACTGCAATTCTATTATGTTCTTCTGGCATTCTCCAATCATTACTTCGTAAACCAGCTTCAACATGACTAATTGGGATACTTGATTTTAGTGAGCAAATACTTGCTGCTAATACTGTATTAGTATCACCTTGTACTATTACTGTATCAGGTTTTTCTTTTGAAAGAATTTTTGATAATTTTACTATAATTTCGCTAATCTGCAGTGAGGGATTTGATCTAGAAATTCTTAATGAGTGATTAGGTTTAGGTAAACCAAGTTGGTGAATGAATTGCATTCCCATCATATAATCAAAATGCTGACCGGTGAAAATTATAGTGTGTTTTTTTGTGCCTAATTTCTTGATAATTGGTGCAAGTTTGATTATTTCAGGTCTAGTTCCTAAAACTATCGCTGTTTTCATTTAATTCAAATTTGATTTGTAGATGATATTATTATGGGTATAGGATGACTGATACTAATTCATTAAAAGGATGTATGTAAAACAATCAGTATAAAATGAGGATTCTTTTCATTGCGCCAAAATATACAGGTGGAATTGGTGGTCATGCTGCTAGAGTTGCAGAAAAATTACGAGAACATGGTTTTGACATAAAATTAATGCATACACCACACATACCAATAAACAAACTCAAGAATCCTAGTTTTGCTGTTCTTAGCTCAATTAAAGCTATAATGGGTGGAGATGAATATGATATAGTTCATGCTTTTAACATTCCTTCAGCTTTTGCAATGAGGTATACCAAAGCCAAGAAAAAAATTTTATCCGTACATGGAATCTATTCAGAGCAGGTTGATTCATTGCATTCTGATACTACAGCAAAAGCTGCGAGTGTCACTGAATCAAAAGTTTTCAAATGGGCTGATAGATTGACGACTGATTCAAAAGCAGTTAGTGTGGCATATAATAAAAAATTAGGAGTCAAATTCGAGTTTTTGTATGCACCGTTAGATGTCACAAAATTTAGTGATCTCCCAGATGTACCAAAGAAAGAAAAACAAGTCATCTACATTGGTAGGGATAGTTATGAAAAGGGTATTGATATTCTTAGAGACGTAGAATTAAAAATTAACGGTCATGTTGTTTATTGTACAGATTTAGAATGGAAAGAAACAATGTCTCAACTCAAAGCATCAAGCGTACTAGTAGTCCCATCAAGAATGGAAAGTATTCCTCAAGTAATTAAGGAAGCATTTTTTCTAAATATTCCTGTAGTTGCTACAAATGTTGGAGGTGTTCCAGAATTAATTGAGCATGAAAAGACTGGTCTACTTGTGGATGTAAATAATCCCATTCAATTGGTAAACTCAATAAATGAACTACTCGAAAACGAAGAAAAAGCTAAAAGTATTACGCATGCTGGATATGAATTTGTAATTAAAAATTTGACATGGGAGGTATTACTTCCTAAATATGTAAAATTTTATGAAGATCTATTAAATTCGTAAAAATTACTTATGAAAAAAAGAAATGTTTCAGTCCATTTTCTAGACCAGTTTCATATGACCAATTAATTGTTTTTTTTGCAAGGTTGGCATCAGCTTGACTTTCTTTAATGTCTCCTTGAGGTAACTCATCAAATTTAGTGCTTAATGATTTTCCGGAGAGTTTAATCATCAAATTTGCTAATTCTTTAATTGATGTTGGAATTCCAGTGCCAATATTTAGAAATGAAAAATCTGTTGCGCTTTGCATTGATAGTAGATTAGCCTTTGCAACGTCTTCCACTGAAATAAAATCACGTACTTGTGAACCATCACCTAGAATTATTGGAGGATTATTTGCTTGAATATTATTATGAAATTTAGTTATTACACCAGCATAATCACTTGTTTGACCAATTCCATAGACATTAAAGTATCTTAATCCAATAATTGCTACTCCTAAATCATGATATTTTTCAGCTAACTTTTCATCATCCAATTTTGTTATGCCATATGGATTGATAGGCTTTCTTTCAAAATTCTCTTGTATAGGAATCGAAGTAGTATCGCCATATACACTTGAGCTACTTGCATAAACAACTTTTATTGAATATTCCTTTGCTATTTTGAAAATATTTTCAGTACCAGTAACATTTACACTATGATATTTTTCTTTTTGAATAAATGATTCTGGTACAGAAGTAAGTGCAGCTTGATGAAATACTCCATCAGAATCACTAATTGTATTTTTTAAAGAATTAAAATCAAGAATGTCTAATTTTTGTAAATCAATTTGTTCTTCAAAACCAGTAAGATTTTCTAATCTTCCTTTCGAAAAATTATCAATTACTGTGACCTGATTCTTCTTATTGAGTAAGTGTTTAACAATATGGCTTCCTATGAATCCTGCCCCACCTGTGACTACAAATTTCACGAATTTGTTTTCTTGATCATATCTTTAAATCTTAAGTAACAATGAAGCTACGAATTGTATAAAAATACAATATTAGAACATTGTTTAGAAGGATGAGAATGACAAATTTGAATGATTTTTCAACAATGATTAAAGAAATTCTTAGCCTTCGATACCATCCATCACTTGAAACTAGCATGGAAAAAATTTCCCCTGATCACTTTAAACCTCTAAATAATCAAGATTATTTGGTACGTATTGAAAATTTAATTCTAAATACAATAAAAAATGAAATTGATGATAAGAAAATTTCTGTTGCGCTAAGTGGTGGAATAGATTCAGCATTGTTACTATCACTACTTAGAAAGGCATTACCAGATATTCAAATTGAAGCAATTTCACTCAAATTCGCTGATAGTGTAGATGAGACAAAGATTGCGACAACTATTGCAAATAAATTTAATGCTGCTCATCATATTGTACAAATTGAAAATTTTCTAGAAGAATTACCAAAGGCAATTAGTATTATTAAAATGCCATTTTGGGATACTCACTGGTATCATGTAGTAAAAACTGCAAAAAAATTTTCAAATAAGATCATGTCTGGAGATGGCGGTGATGAATTATTTGGAGGATATACGTTCCGTTATGAAAAATTTTTATCAAATTATGATTCTGCTACAACTTCACTTGAAAAAACAAAATTATATTTAGAATGTCATGAGAGAGATTGGGTTCTAGATCAAGAAAATCTGTTTGGGAAGAAAGCTAATTTTTCATGGAATGATATTTATTCAAAACTTACTCCTTACTTTGAGAATGATCTACCACCACTAAACCAAGTGTTCTTGGCAGATATTAATGGAAAATTACTTTACAATTGGATTCCTTTGAATTCTAGTTTTCATAAATATTTCGAGATGAAATCTGTGACGCCTTTACTATCTAAAGAATTAATTGAGTATTCTACAAGTCTTGATAATTCACTAAAGTATAACAAAAATCAACGAATAGGCAAACTACCACTAAGAAAGATCTTAGAAAAATACATTGAACCCAATCTTATCACACACAAAAAGCAAGGATTTTCAGTAGATACAACAAATCTCTGGAAATCACATGGTAAAAAATTATGTGATTACTACCTAGAAAATGCAAGAATTGTAGAAGATAAATGGATCAATAAAGATTGGATTATAGATAATTTTGGAAAACTAGAGAAAAATCATGATGTTAGAATTATCAACAAATTCTTAGGATTACTTGCGTTTGAAGTCTGGTATAGAATTTTCATCACAAAAGAAATGAAAGAAGATATGGTTCTTAGCATGTGACTGATTTTGATTATATGCCAAATTTTTTACTTGCAGATTTTTATTCCCCGAAATTATTATTTGGATATAATTGAAAGAATCTCTAATACAATATCTAATTTGTCCAATATGCAGCAAAAGGTTTTCTGTAAAATCTAGTAAAACTAAATCAAATGAAATTTCAGAAGGTAGTTTGATTTGTGAAAAGAATCACAAATTCCCAATAAAGGAGGGCATACCTAGGCTGGTTATAGATAAATCCAAAACTTTTGTAAAAACTGAAAACTCGTTTTCATCAAAATGGAAAAATTACAACAAAACATACCATGACAAGAAATGGGTTGATGGTCAGAAAAAATGGTTTTTAGAAAGATTTGGTTGGAATACAATTTCTAATCTTAATAAATTTCTAAAAACACGTACAAGGATTTTGGACGCAGGAACTGGTGTTGGTAACAGTGCAAAATTATTCTCATCAAATCAAAAAGCTGATGTATTTGCTATTGATGCAAGTGAGAGTATAATATTTGCAAACAAGAAATATGGTAAAATACCAAATATTCATTTTTTACAAGCGGACATTCAAAGACTTCCATTTAAGAAAGGTTTCTTTGATTTCATTTGTTCAGATCAGGTTTTGCACCACACAAAAAATACAGAGAGTTCGTTTAAGGCACTTACAAAACTTCTAGCAAAAAAAGGCATGATTTCAATTTATGTTTACAAAATTAAAGGACCAATGCGTGAATTTGCAGATAATTTTATACGAAAATCTACTGTAAAAATGACTGAAAAACAATGTATTGAATTCTCTAGAGATATGGCATTATTAGGAAAGAACCTGTCAAAAATTAAAAAAACGATCACAGTCCCTAAGGATATCCCACTGCTTCAGATTAAAGCAGGTACTTATGATGTGCAGAGATTCATCTATTGGAATTTTCTGAAATGTTGGTGGTCAAAAGATGTTCCTTTTGAACAGAGTGTTGCAACAAATTTTGATTGGTATTTCCCTGAATATGCATACAGACATAATCCAAAAGAAGTGAAAAAATGGTTTAAAGATTCAAAGATACGAATTGTTCATTTTAATGAAATTGAAAGTGGGATTAGTGTTAATGGTAAAAAACCTTAGAACTACTTACAATGTTAGATTACACATAGTTTGATGGAATTATTGAATACTAATAATAATAAACTAGATTCATAGGTAAAAAACATGAAAATACCATTTTTTGTTCAAGAATTTACCTCTGAGATGGAGGAGGCTGCTATTCATGCATTACGAAATGAATCATTCGTTGGTGGTGAAAGTGTTTCAAAGTTTGAAGAAGAATTTGCAGATTACATAGGAACAAAATATGCAGTCTCAGTGAGCTCAGGTAATGCTGCATTACAAAGTTCACTAATGGCACTTGGAATTGATGATGAATCAAGGGTCATAACACCAACAAATTCGTTTATTGCCTCAGCAAATTGCATTAGGATGGTAAATGCTGAACCAATTCTAGCAGATATTGATTTGAGGGATGGTGGAATTGACATGAATAGTATATCTTCGGTGGATGCAGAAACTGCCCATGCAATTATTCCTGTTCACATTTATGGAAATCCATGTGATTTTGATTCTGTACAGGAAGTTGTTATGGATAATACTCTAATTGTAGAAGATGCATGTCAGGCTCATGGCGCAACGTACAAGGGCAAAAAGGTTGGCAGTCTTGGTGATGTAGGTTGTTTTTCGTTTTACCCAACAAAAAACATGACAGTAGCTGGTGATGGTGGAATGACTACTACGGATAATGAAGAGATTGCATTAAAAATTAAGTCAATTAGAGATAATGGTAGAAAAACAAAAAATGAATTTGATAAATTAGGATTTACGATGAGATTAAACACAGTAAATGCCGCTATAGGTAGAATTCAGCTAAAACATCTTGATGAGAAAAATTCACGCAGAAGAGAAATCGTATCAATCTACAAAAAAAATCTAGTTAAAGATTGCATTTTACCTGAAAATGAAAATGGTAAATCAGTTTATCATCAAATTGTAATAAAGCATAAAAAGAGAGATCAGATACGTCAAGAGTTGACAGATAATGATATAGGTTCTGCAATATATTATGAAACACCGATCCACTTGCAACCAATATATCAAGAGATTGAAAGAGACGATGATTATGAGTTACCTAACAGTGAAAAGTTTTCCAAGGAGATAATGTCACTACCATCATATCCATCCTTAACTGATGAACAAATCCTAGTTATTTGTGAACACGTAAATAAAATTATTAGTTAAACATAGTTTTAGAAAATTTTAGAAATTATTTACATTGTTGCTTGTGCTGCTTGATGGAACATCTCGCTTTTTGCACAACCTGCTGCAAGTTCGTCACCGGCGCCTCTTCTCATAAGACCTCTGTAAAGACCGTCCTCTAGTTTCACACCTTCTCTTTCTTCCCATTCTTCCACAGTGATGGAATATTTCTTCTGGATTCTGTCTCTATACCATTCTGGAATTACATTAAATGCGCAGAATGGGATAATTCTAAGATCAGGAGTCACATAATGAATATCACATCTTTGTAGTCTCTCCAAGTCTTCATTGTATTTATCTTGGAAATGCATCATGCCTAAGAACAAGCCCTTAACATGGAATCCGCCTACAGCATCAAATGATCTCTTCATTAGGATGCTACTAAACATCTTGGCAAGGTCTAATCCTGCTGGTTGTTTTTCTTTATCTATGAAGCCTTTGAGTTTTCTAACAACTTCTAACATTGTGAAGTATTTGTTTGCACCAGAACGAATCTGTTCTGCCTTATCTTCAAACAACTCTAACATTCCCTGCATATCAGTGAAACGTGTCATTGGGACAAATTTCTTTGTATCAGCATCTTCAAAGACATATGTGCCTGCACCACATGCAAAGTGGATTGATAGTTCATATTTTGGTTTACTTGAAAATGCTTCAATAACATTAGTTAATGGCATACAACTTGGTACTGGATACCAATCATCAGCAGTTACTTGACCGCTTGTCTGTTCCTCTATTCTCTGAATACAATCCGGAACGGTGATTCTATATTTCAGTCGTTCTGTCTTTCCCATTCTTCCAGTAAGTGATACTGGTTGGAAGTTTACAGCATGAACTACATCCATGTTCTTTTGTGCATATCTAATAATTCCGCCTAATTCATGATCATTAATTGATTTGATTACAGTTGGAACAAAAACTACAGTTGTTCCAGTCTTTCTACAAGTATCTAATGCATATGGAATTTCCCAGTGGTTCTTTGGATTAGTTCTTGCAGTTACACCGTCAAAACTTAGATAAAGATTGTTGCAGCCAGCCATTCTGACTTCACGTCCAGCTTCTGGATCCATTGCATGTCTAATACCGTTGGTGTTCATCTGTATATGATCAACACCTTCTTCTTTCATAATTTTGATAACATCGGAAATATCATCTCTAAGCATTGGTTCACCGCCAGTAATCTGCATAGAGTTTCCTGGAATTGGTCTTTCTGCTCGTAATGTTTTCATCATTGCTCTTACTTGATCATGATTTGGTTCATACATGTATGCTCCTTCAAGACCTTTCTTGACATAGAAGAAAC
>Ga0310344_10002305_pt1 | contig 14387 bp, 3 predicted proteins | sample HC15DNA20200_MG_FD_203801 | JGI IMG/M metagenome (GOLD analysis project Ga0310344, IMG submission 203801) | Marine microbial communities from station ALOHA, North Pacific Subtropical Gyre - HC15-DNA-20-200_MG | ecosystem: Environmental > Aquatic > Marine > Oceanic | place: Pacific Ocean: North... | reverse complement strand
CATGAGGCAGTACCAATACCAACTCAAACAACGAGAACGTAATTGGATGAATACACTGGCCTTAGAAAACGTGGCCCGTGTTCAATATGACCAAACCTTAGATGCTACTCATGTAGGGTTAGGTAATGTTTATGCAGACATACAAGAGAAGTATGGAGACCTTATCGGTCAAGCCATGCAAGAAGATGAAGCTACTTGGGTACGGTTCTTAGGAGAGAGTCGTGGTGAACAGTTAGCAGCAAGTGGACGTACTGGTAGATCAGTTGATAGAGTTAGCTCTAGAGAACTTGGTCAGTACTTCGCTCAAAGTTCACGTAAAGCTTACCAACTAACACAAGCTAGAAGAGATCTAAGTAAAGCAGGAGCTCAAGCTGCAGCTCAAGCTAGGCAACAACAGCTACAAGCCTTTGCTCAGAATAATATTATCAAGAATCCTGATATCGCACCTCCACAACCTGTTATGCAGAATGTAGGTATGGCAGCGTTTAGGGATGCACTTAGTATTGCTGGCAGTATTGCTAGTATAGCTACACCAATCGCAATATCATCAAAAAAAGCCAAGGATAACATTGTTAAAATAGGTGAATCTATTCAAGGACATAATATTTATAAATTTAGTTATAAAGGTAGTCCTCAAAGATACGTCGGTGTTATCGCTGAAGAGATACAACAAACTAAACCAGAAGCCGTCGTTACTATGCCTAGCGGAGTTCTTGGTGTTAACTACGATTTAATTGATGTCAACTTTAAGAAGGTACCAGCATGAAATCATCTAAATATTTAATCGCAGGTGGTACTGTTAATTGGACTGAAGGTTTAGCAAAGTACTACGCTGAAGAAAGAAGGAAAGGTATAGAGCATGGTGAGCGCTTAGCACAAAGAGATGCTCAACAGCTAGAAGCAGATAGAAGAGCTTCACCGATTGGAGCATTAAAAGATCTAGCAGCATTATCACAAACTGTAGGTAGTTTAGTAAAGCAACAGAAAGCAGCTAAAGAAAGAGAGGAAGAAGCATTAAAACTAGCAGTAGATGCTGATGTTAGTTTATTAGGCAAAAATGATTTAAATAAAATAACAAAAATACTTAAAGAAAATTCTGATGGTGTTAAAGGTTTAAAAATAAGTTATCATACATTCGGTGGCTTATTAGAAAAAAGTGATATAAGTGATCATGGAAAGGCTCAGCTTAGGACGAAGCATGGTGGTTATTTAGCTCAGTTACACCAACGTATGGGCATATCAACGTTAGAAGGATTGCCAACTGCATTACGTGCTAGAGAGAAAGCTAAGGGAGCATACTCATGGGATGGTAGAGAATTCAACTCTTTTGATGAAGCACGCGATTTTGCAAAAAGTAACGATTCGGAAGAAGCTTTTATAAAAACCTTTGCTTACGGCGAACTTGCTACTCTTGGCTTTAATAAAGAATTTGTTACTAATCATTTTTATAAACCACTAGATAAATGGCTTAACACTAAAGGTGTTATGGCTAAATTAGATTCAAATAAAACCTACTTAAATGATCTAGAGCTGGACATGAGCGCTGCTTTAGCAACTGATGCTAAATTATCAAGATTTCCTGGAGTAGATGGTAAACCAAACCCATATAATCTTGCTGGAGCTGTTCAACTACAATTAAAAGATGCAAATTTTGATAAGCCACTAATAATTAATCGAATTAAACGGTTAATTGATGCTGAAGAATTACACGCTAAAGATATATTAAATATGAAAAAGGGTGTTTTATATGAAAAAGGTGTTGCAGGTGGTACAGGTGAATCTTTATTCTCAGATGAACAATGGAATGAAATAGATCAAGCTTTGTTAGCTCGGGATGTAAAAACTAATAATGAACGTGAAGCTGGTTTAGAAATAGAAGCAACTCAGTTAAAAGCTAGTGCTCAGGATCTCACTCAAGAACAATGGAATCTAAGTGTTGCTAATTTAAAAGTTAGAGGATACGATGTTTCTGACTTAGAAGATTGGTCAATTGCTGAACAAAGTGAAGGTAGACTTAAGGAAATCGAAGCTAAGTATGCACCTATAATAGTTTCAGGAGAAATAGACGCAGAAACTCATGTAACAGCTGTAAAAAATATGGACAATACCTTTGCACAACAGAAGCTATCTGGTATTCAAGAAGCATATATACAAGCTCAAGAGAATAATAAAATAGATAATCATAAAACTAGAAGAGATAGTATTGGTAATCGTCTAACAACTATACATAAAAAAACGTCCATGAGAGAAGCTGGGCCGTTATTTGGTATTAGTTCAAGTATGGCAGATGAAATAGCTGGGGAAGAAAATCGAATTATGTACAGTTTATATAAAGCCAATCCTGAAACTACAACTTTAAAAATTGATACTGAAATAGCACTTACAAAATTTTTAACGGATAGAGGTTTCTTTGAGGATCATAATAGCCCAAATGCTGGTATTTATACACCGGACGTTAATGGTGAGCATACAAGATACCGCAAAGCAGTATTAGCACGTAGTTTGAAGATACCGAATTGGGATATGGACGAGGCTAATAGAACTTCTACATGGACTGAAATAGCTAATTGGGATCAAGGTTTTAATTCTTTTAAAATACATTCTCAAAATAATAGAACTGATGGATCTACATTACAAGATACTATGATAAATACATTAGGTTTACTTGAACCTGATGACATTGTAGCTCCTGTTCAATTTTTAGCTTTGGATGATAAAGGAAGTTTAATAGGTACAAAGCAAAAATTCAAAGCTACACCTAAGTTAGATTATATAGCTAGAAAGTTTTCAAAGAAATCTAAAGTTCAAGTTTGGTTAGGACAGGCTAGAGCTTTAATAAATAGTGACGATCCAAAACATCAAGAATTAGTTAAAATAACTAATTTAGAAGCCAAGCTGAAAGCAGTTGAAAGTGTAGCTAAGTTACAAGAAAACGCAAAAGAATTTATAAAGAGGACTGGAGATAAATATTTATTGAAGTATTTCTATGATAATCCTAATACTTGGCCACCTACTATTAGGAAGCAAATGGTAGATATCTATAGTGATCTAATAAATTCTCAAAATGAATTCCAAGTAGATGCTTTCTATAGAGGAAGAAACCTAAGTTCATTTAGAACAGATGCTGAGGAACAAAAAGAGTTAAACAAACTCCAAATTAAATAAAATTATGGATGAATTAGAAAATCTTGAACTAGATATGTCAGAAATACAAACTGGCTTAGATAGTATGAATAGTGTACTTAATGATTCTGAAGCATCTACGGAAGCTGCCACCCCTCAACCAAGTCAAGTACAGCAACCTTCTACGGAAGGTCAAGAACAAACAGATGAAGCCTGGAAGATACCACGTTCAGAAGATGTCAATGATGGAAGTTTAGGAGGTATCTTAAAAGGTACTGCTGTAGGTATGGCAGAAACTGCTGCACCTATTGTTGGTATAGCTGACACCGCTATTGATACAATTAACTTTCTATCTGCTGGTGACACTTTTGATATACCTAAAGTACCTGAATATGAAAGTAACACCACTCAAGCTCTTCGTAACATATCAGGGCTCGTTATACCATCATTAGGTTTACGAGCTAAGCTACTCTCATGGGGAGCTAAGACACACGCTGCAGGGACAGCAGCACCTTGGCTACAGAAATTAGGTAACAGTAGATCATTCCAATACTTTTCAAAGTTTGGAGCTGATGTAGGTACTGGTGGCTTAGTAGATTATGTAGCAGAACAGAACCAAAGAGATGATAACTTATTTGGTACTCTAAAACACTACTGGCCTCAAACATTCCAATGGATACCTAATAGTATAGCTACTAATGCTGACGACACGCCTGGAGAGAAACGTCTCAAGAACGTTAATGAAGGCGCTATCTTTAATGTATTAGCTAGTGTAGTAGAAGGCGTTGCATACCTTACACAGGCAGGTAGAAGTTTGAAAAGGACTTCTAAATTTGTACCAGGTAAAGAAACTAAGATTAGTTCTAAAGAATTAAACGCACGTACTTCAGATGAATTCGATGCTACTAAATTTTCTGATAAACCTGTAGAAGATCAAGTACTCAGAGGATATGCTAGGAAAGAAGATGAACTTAATCGGCTCTCTGAATACTATATAAGTAGAGGTGAAGAACCTCCTAACTGGCCACTCTTTGATGAAGGTGAGAAGTTAGTACGTTCTAGAGATTCTGATGGCATTGCAGGAGCAATGGCTGATGAAGCACAGATAACTAATAATATAGAAACAGGGTGGGGTAGGATAGGTAACTTACTACACGAAGCTGGTAGAAAAGAAGGTATTGAATTTGAAAATCTTACCAAGAGAACTCTAGTCAGTGAACTAACAGCTGAGTTAAAGGCTGTTAAAGGTTCTTCTAAGACTCTTAGATCAGGTAAACGTATCACAACACGGATGATTGATGAGGCTGGTAGGAGATTAGCTGCTACACTCTTACATCCTAGAGTAGATACTGATGATATTCTTGGAATTCTAGATGAATTCAAGAGATCAGTGGAAGGCTCTGCAGTTAGAATTGCAGGTAAAAAGGGTATTAAGTCAGCTGTTAAACAGTTGAAAGAGCAGATGCTTGATCTTGATGCCCATAAAGCTAGAGCTTACCTTGCAACGTCAGAGGCAGGTCAGGTAGCTGATTTCGCTGAAGGTGCGAGATTGATGGAAGATGGAGCTTCAGTTCTTAGAACAGTGGAGCTTATGGCAGATCGTTTAGAAGTTCTTCAAGTTGAAAAAGCTTTAGCTAACTACGAAGCTAATTCTATGTTGTCTAATATGAACACTTGGAAGTCTGCTGTAGAGACAGGTGATGTACGTGTGATGAATGCAGCTGCTGATACTATAGTAGGTGAAGCTGGAGAGAGATTGACAGAAATTATACCTAAAGCTAAAGAGTGGACTGAAACATTAAAAGCTGTAGCTAGTGAAAATCCTGAATTCCTCAGACCTTTCTTATTAGCTAATGAATTTACTGATGGTAATGTAGACTCTATGTTTAAGTTACATCAATGGGCTCAAGATAACTTAGGGGTGTTTAAGAAAGCCATTTATGATGGTAATCCTGATGTCCCTTCAATCATCAACAAAGCTTGGTGGAGTAATTTATTTAACTCCGCACTCTCAGCTATTGGTACTCCCTTCCGTGCTGGTGCTGGTAACTTAACAGGTTTACTTGGTAGAGGTACTGCCACCGTGTTCGGTGCTGTAGCTCAAGGTGACTATGTTAGAGCTCAAAAGGCAATGACAGCTCACTTTGCTTTAGATGATACCTTATCTAAAGCTTTGGATCATATGAGATTGGTGTTTAGAAAAGCATCTAATAATCCTAAGGAAGTTAGCTATGTGATGCGTAGTGATATTGCATTGAAGACTGAGAAAGGTTTAGATAGTCTTAGAGCTTATGCTGACGCTGCTTCTGAGAATGGAGAAGATGGAGCTTCAATGCTTCTTAAAGTATACGAAGATTTAGATGCACTATCTATGGACCCTGTTCTTAGATTAGGTGGTAACTCTATGACAGCACTTGACGGTTTCGCTAAGTCTGTTGTAGCTAACACAGAAGCTAAGTATATTGCTATTAATAAACTAACTCAAGCTGGTGAGGAAATAACTGATGCAAAGTTAAGGGCAGTATCTGAGGAAATATATAATAGTTGGTTTGATAAAAATGGGATGATCAGTAATGACGCAGTCGATAGTATCACTAGTGAAATTGCTTTGAATGCTGATTCACCTGTTGTAGATGGATTTAATTGGTTCCTTAAACATTTCCCAGCAGCTAGATCGTTTGTTTGGTTCCCTAGAACTACTGCTAACGTTATCGATACTTTTGGTAAATGGAGTCCTGCAGGTGTATTATCTTCTGACCATTATAAAATGTGGGGCCCATTAGGACGTAAAAAGATGAGTGAATTCACAACAGATGAAATTGTTGGGATTTTACAAAACAAAGGCAGGCCAGTAGATGAATATGCTCATGAAACTTTTGAAAGGTTGCGTGCCGAAGTTAAAGGTAAAGCAGCTATAGGTAGTTTATTCGTTACTGCAGCAGGCTTAGCTTTCACAAACGGACGTTGTACTGGTACAGGTCATTATGATAAAGCTAGACAGCGTACTAGATTACGAAGTGGATGGAAACCTAAAACTTGTCAAATACCTGGTACTAATAAAGTAGCTAGTTATGAGTGGATGGGTCCATTAGGTGATTGGTTGGCTCTTACTATTGATGTTGCTGATAACTTTGATAGTTTAACATCTGGTATGCAAGAAGATTTATATAAAAAGCTTATGTATCTTCTTGGTTCTTCTGTTACTAATAGATCAATTCTTTCTCAATTAGAACCTTTACATGATGTTTTACAAGGTAACGGAGCAGCAGCAGCAAGATTTGCTACTAGCTTTGGTAATAATTTAGTACCTTTAGGTAGTCTAAGGAATGAATTAGGTAAAGTATTATACCCTGGATTACGTCAGATACGAGGTGAATTGGATGAATTACTTAGGAATAGAAACGCCTTCTTAGATTCAGTAGATCCTAATAGAGCACTTCCTCCTTTAGTTGATCCTATTGATGGTAAACCAGTAGGTTTCCAAGAGAATTGGTTTATTAGAGTATTTAATATGGGACCAATCAAGATCCATGATAAACCATCTAAGGAACGTCAATTCCTTATTGACATTGAATTCAACAGTTCTCCTACTATGAATTTAAGTCAAGAAGGAGCACCTTTAGAAACCCATGAAATCTCAGCTATTAACAGTAAGATTGGTGAACAAGGTTACTACAGAGAACAAATACGAGAGATTAAAAAACGTTCAGATAGATTAACATACACTGCTCCAGATGGTACAGTATATAGAGGTTTTGAAAATGTAGTACGTGCAGCTAGGAGAGGTTTGATTACCTCAGAGATATTAGATACTACTAAATTTTCTAATGTTTATATGGAACTTAGGCAAGCATATTCCCAAGCCAAAAGATTAGCTGAAGATTCACTAGATGAACCTATGAGATCTAGTATTAGAGAACGTGAGTATATTAAACAAGATTCTGATTACAATCAAAAACTTGGCAACATCGACGAACTATTAGTCCCTACTAGATAACTATGGCATACACAACAGAATCAAGTTATACAGGTAATGGGTCTACTACTGATTTTCTCGTTACCTTCCCTTTTTTAGAAAGCACTGACGTCAAAGCCAGAGTTAATGGTGTTGATACCTCTGCTTTCACTATTACTGGTACTACAGTAACCTTTACTACAGCTCCTCCTAACACTCAAGCTGTTTTACTTTATAGAGATACTGATATTGATAAGGCAAAAGTTGTCTATCATGCTGGATCTGCTATACGTGCTCAAGATTTAAATAATACTAGTAAGCAATTACTATATGCTATTCAAGAAGAAGAACAAAGTACAGGTGGAGTAGCATTCGATACAGGTAATAAAGGTCAGATTTCAGTTAATACAGCAAACAGTTGGGTGATTAATAATGACGTCATCACTGAAGCTATGATGACTAATAACAGTATTGATAGTGATCAGTATGTAGATGGTTCTATTGATAGATTACACTTAGCAGCAGATATTGTAGATGGTACTAAGATTGCAGATGATTCTATCAACTCTGAACATTATGTAGATGCATCTATAGATCATGTACACTTATCTAATGATTGTATAGATGGTGATAACATCCAAAATGATGTAATTAACTCTGAACACTATGCTGCAGATTCAATAGATGCTGAGCATTATGCTCCAGGTTCTGTAGATACTACTGCTATAGCCAATAATGCTGTCACAATAGATAAACTTGCTGCTAGCATTGGAACAAATCCAGTAGGTACTGTTATATGGTACGCAGGTAATACTGCTCCAACAGGTTATTTAAAAGCTAATGGTGATACTATTGCTAATGGTAGTGGTACTACCCAAGGTATAACTGCTGACTTCTCTGCGCTTCATGCAGTTATAGGAGCAACATTACCTGATTTACGTGGTGAATTTATAAGAGGTTGGGATGATGGTAAAGGTACTGATAGTGGAAGAACTATAAGATCTGCACAAACAGATGACTTTAAAAGTCACCAACATACTTCAGATGGCGCCAGATTTGGTTCAAATACTACCTACCCAGGAACTAATTTTTACTCTAGTGCAGGAGATAATACAAGTAATAATGTTGTAAGCAGTGTAAACGCAACAGGCGGTACAGAAACAAGGCCAAGAAACGTAGCTTTACTTGCATGTATTAAATACTAAATAAACAAATGGCAACCACATTAACAACTGAAAACACATTTAATGGTAATGGTAGTAACAAGGATTTTGTTATTACCTTTCCATATTTAAATCAAACAGATGTTAAGGTAGAACACCCCCTAGGAACTAACGTAACAGCTTTTTCCTTCCTTAATGCAACGACAATTCGAATAACAACGGCACCAGCCAGTGGAACAGGTAATGTAAGGATTTACAGGGATACTAATGTAGATTCAGTGAAGGCAGTCTTTGCTACTGGATCTAATATTAGAGCAACAGACTTAAATAATAATGCAGAGCAAAGTCTTTTTGCTGGTCAAGAGAAAATACATACAGATCATCTAGCTGACAAAACAATAACAGCAGCTAAGATACAAGATGCTACAATAACAGCAACTCAGTTAGCAGCTGATTCTGTAGGAACTAGTGAATTAGCAGCTGGTACAGCCATTGCTAATATAGCTAATGACTCAATAACAGGTGCTAAGGTAGCTGACGATACACTTGATTCAGAACATTATGCAGCAGGTAGTGTAGATGCAGAACATCTTTCTACAAATTCTGTTACTAATAATAAAATTAATGCCGGTGCAGTAACACACGAGAAGATAGGCTCAGGCGCTGTAACAGAAGCTAAGATTGGAAACTCACAAGTAACAAGTGGAAAGATAGGTGCAGATGCAGTTGATGGTACAAAGATAGCTGATAATGCTATAGACTCAGAACACTATGTAGATGGTAGTATAGATAACCAGCACTTAGCTGATGACGCTGTAGATAGTGATGAACTAAAGGAAGGTGCTGTTGATATAGCACACTTATCTGCTACAGGAGTAGCTAATGATAAATTCCTACGTGGTGATAATACATGGAACACTCCTACTTTTACAGTATCTGCTAATAGTGTTGATTCTGATGCATATGTAGATGGTTCTATTGATGCTGAACATATAGCTACTGGAGCATTAGATGGTAGATACTATACAGAAACTGAGTTAAATGCTGGACAACTAGATAATAGATACTTTACAGAAACAGAATCAGATGCTAGATATTTTAATATAAGCTCTGGAGATACTATTAAAGATGGAGATACATTCCCTGATAATGACACAACTATTGCTACAACAGCAGCTATTAACGATAGGATTATAGATCTTGTTGATGATGTAGGTGGTTTTGTACCTATTTCAAATGAAACTTCTTTTCCAAATACTAATCCCGATGTTAATAATGGGGCTGGAACTCTTGTTAGTATTAAAGCCCTCGCTAGTAATCTCGTCTCCAATGGGAGTGGTGTCGCAACAATATCAAATGGTACTGTAGGTAATTCTACTGTTACTGTTAATGGTTTAGCGAATAGCACAACTTATGGTGCTGGTACAGGTATGTTGGTAGAAACAACTACCACACTAAACACCTATGCATTCCACAGAGTCACACCAAACGGTACAGATGTAACAACAGTAGCTGGTAAAGCTGTTGAGATAGGTAGATTAGGTACAGCTGATGCTGTAGCTGATATGAATACGCTTGGTACCACAGCTATAGTATCTGATATGGATACCTTAGCAGATATAGCAAGTAACATAACTACAGTTGCAGGTATACAGGCTAATGTTACAGCAGTAGCTGGTAACGCTACTAACATTAATGCAGTAGCAGCTGATGCTACAGACATTGGAGCTGTGGCAGGTAAGGCTACTGAGATAGGAAGGCTTGGAACAGCCGACGCTGTAGCAGATATGAATACACTTGGCACTACAGCCATTGTAGCTGATATGGATGCCTTGGCTGATATAGCAGGTAACATAACTAAAGTAGCTGATATAGATGCTAATGTAACTAAAGTAGCTGATATAGATGATAAGGTTACTACAGTAGCTGGTATAGATGATAAAGTTACAACTGTAGCTAATAACAATGCAAACGTTACAACAGTTGCAGGTAATAATACAAACATTACAACAGTAGCAGGTAACAATACAAACATTAATACTGTAGCTGGAATCTCTGGGAACGTTACTACAGTCGCTGGTATATCTGCTAATGTAACCTCGGTAGCTGGCAACGCTACAAATATCAATGCTGTGGCAGCAGACGCTACAGATATTGGAGTAGTAGCTGGTAAGGCAGATGAGATAGGTAGGTTAGGTACGGCAGATGCAGTAGCAGATTTAAATACTTTGGGTACAGCTGACGTTGTAACTGACATGAATGTCTTAGCTACAGCAGATGTAGTATCGGACATGAATACATTAGCAACAGCTGATATTGTGTCAGATATGAATACGCTTGCTACATCTGATGTGGTTAGTGATATGAACACGTTGGCTACATCAGGTAACGTAACTGCTATGGGTAACTGTTCTGATGATATAGCTAAAATCAATACAGTATCTGGATCAATTGCAAATGTTAATACAACTGCAACTAATATATCTAACGTTAATACAGTAGCAGGTAACAATACAAATGTTTCAACTGTAGCAGGTATATCTGGAAATGTCACTACAGTGGCAGGTATATCTAGTGATGTAACAGCAGTGGCTGGTGATGCTACAGATATAGGTACGGTAGCTGGTAAAGCAACTGAGATTGGAAGATTGGGTACTGCTGATGCAGTGGCTGATATGAACACTTTAGGTACTACAGCTATTGTAGCTGACCTAGAAACTTGTGCAGATAATAGTTCTAATATAACAGCTGTAGCAGATAACAATTCTAACATAACTGCTGTTGCTGGTAATGCTACTAATATTAATGCTGTAGCTGGTAATGCTACAAACATCAACGCTGTAGCTGCTGACGCAACAGATATTGGTGCTGTAGCAGGTAAAGCAACAGAAATAGGACGTTTAGGAACAGCTGATGCCGTAGCTGACTTAGCTATTCTAGGTACCGCTGACGTTGTAGCTGACCTCAACACCCTCGGAACAGCTGCTATTGTAGAAGATCTGAATCTATTAGGTACAGCTGATGCTGTAGCTGACATGAATACACTGGCTACGTCCAGTAATGTCACTAATATGAACACAGTTGCTGGTAGTATCTCTAATGTTAATACTACAGCTGGTTCTATATCTAACGTTAATACAGTATCTGGATCTATTGCAGATGTAAATAGATATGCAAATGAATATAAGATAGCCGCTAGTGCTCCTAGTAGCCCATCAGAAGGTGACCTTTGGTATGATGACAGCAATAATATCTTAAAATACTATAATAGTAGTGCTTGGGAGAGTATATCTGCTGGTGGTATACAAGATATCATTGAAGATACTACACCTCAATTAGGTGGGAATTTAGATGCTAATAGTAAGAACATCACAGGTGGCGGTACATTTACTGCAACAACCTTCTCAGGTGATCTGAACGGTACAATTAATAGCTCAACCACAGCAACAACTCAATCAGCTTCAAACAATAGTACTAAAGTTGCTACTACTGCTTACGTTGATACAGCTGTATCTAATGTAGTGGATTCAGCCCCAAGTGCTCTGAATACACTCAATGAGCTCGCAGCTGCTTTAGGAGACGATTCTAACTATGCTGCTACTACAGCTACTACTATAGGTACTAAGTTACCTAAAGCTGGTGGTGAGATGACTGGTAATATAACATTCTCAGGATCTCAAACAGTTGACGGTAGAGATTTATCAGCTGATGGTACAAAATTAGATGGTATAGCTGCTTCTGCTAATAACTACACACACCCTAATCATAGTGGAGAAGTAACATCTTCTGCTGATGGAGCTACAGTTATCGCAGATGATGTTGTTGATGAAGCTAACTTAAAGATCAGTAATAGTGGATCTGACGGTCAATTCCTTAAGAAAAACTCAAGTGTAACTGGCGGACTTGCATGGGATTCTGTAACTCAAACCGATACCACATACACTCATACATTTGTAGATTCTAGTAATGATGCAATTATTAGATTAACAGCTGGTGGATCTGGTAGTGGTAATGATGATCTTAAATTTGTAGCTGGAAGTAATATAACCTTAACTCCAAATGGAGATGACTTAACAATAGCTGCAACTGATACCAACACAACCTACTCAGTAGGAGATGGAGGTTTAACTCAGAACAACTTCACAGATGCTGATCATAGTAAGTTAGACGGTATAGCATCTTCTGCTAACAACTACTCTCACCCAACAAGTGCTGGCAATAAGCACGTACCTACAGGTGGTTCTTCTGGACAATACCTTAAGTATGATTCCTCAGGTACTGCAGTTTGGGCTGATGTTTCTGCTGCTGGTACTGGTGAAAAATATGTAAAACTAAAAGATGCTAGTGGAAATGCATCAGACAGTGGAACTAATACTTATGCAGGTTATACATCAGGAGATGCTTTAGTTAGCGGTGCTACTGAAAATACTTTCTATGGACTAGAATCTGGTTTAAGTGTAACAACTGGAGATCAGAATGTTTTCCTAGGTGGAAAAGCTGGAAGAATGGCATCCACTTCTAATGGTAGTGTTGCAGTAGGAGCAGAAGCCTTCCGCCATGGTAATGCAAGTGGTTCTATTGCTATTGGTTTTAAAGCCCTCACCGGTTCTGTAACAGGCGCTAGCAATACAGCAGTAGGTTATGAGTCTCTTATGGCTACTACTAGTGGTCCTCATAATACTGCTGTTGGATACAACGCAGGGAAAGCAATCACAGAAGGAGAAAATAATACTTGCGTCGGAAGTGGTGCTGGAGACGATATAACAACGGGCGATGATAATACCTGTATAGGAAGATCTGCTGGTGGACAAATATCAACAAATAATGGAACTGTAGCAATTGGTAGATCATCCGCAGTAAAAGGAAATAGGTCTATTGGTATTGGATATAGTGCATTAGAAAAAGCTGAGCAACAAGGAGTAATCGGAATTGGTTATGACTGTTTAAAAGAGCTTACAACAGGTGAAAAAAATGTAGCTATTGGATATGATGCTGGAAAGGCTCTAACTACTGGAAAGGAAAACACTTTCATTGGACACGGCGCTGGTATAGGTGCAACAACGAACTGTGATAATAATATAGCTATTGGTTCAGAATCTCTACAAGGAGCTCTTGAAGGATCTGGAAATACGGCAGTAGGACAAAGTTCTGCAAATGCAATTACTACTGGAGGAGGTAACACTTGCATTGGAAATAATGCAGGTAGAGGTATTACAGTTAAAAGTGACAATACATATATCGGACAAAACTCTGGTATGGGTGCTACCGGTCAGTATAATACTGCTGTAGGTAAGAGTGCTTTATATGCATCTGGTGGTAATAATAATTGCACCGCGGTTGGATGGAAAGCTGGTACCGCTGTCACTTCTGGTAATAGTAATACAATGCTTGGTTATCAAGCAGGAGATGCACTTACTACTGGTGATAACAATATAGTTATCGGTGCAAATTCAGCTGCTAGTGCAGTAGGTGTTAGTAACGAAGTAACTCTCGGCGATACAAGTATTACTAAGTTTAGAATACCAGGTATTAACTTTGAATTAGCAGATAACGGCGGCACTCCAACTAACGGTCATGTATTAACGATGGCTTCTGGTGGTGCTACTTGGGCAGCTGCTGGTGGTGGTCCAGGTACTGGCCAACAATATGTTTTAAAATATAACCAGGATGCCCTTAGTGATACCGGAACCAATACGATTGCTGGTTCTAGTGCAGGACAAGCATTTGACAGTGCAGGTAATTGTACACTCTTTGGTTTTGATACAGGAAAAGCTATTACTTCTGCGCAATGTTCCAGTTTCTTTGGAGCGAATGCTGGTTTAGCTAATACAACCGGGTCAAGTAATGTTGGAGTTGGTTTTGGTGCTCTTGAAACAAATACAACAGGTGCAAATTTAACTGCTATTGGTAGAAACGCACTGCTAGCGAATACAACTGCTGATAGCAATACTGCTGTTGGTAAAGACAGTGGCAAAGCTGTTACCACAGGTTACGACAACGTTCTCATAGGTGCCAGAGCTGCGGAAAATCTAACAACAGGCATAATGAACGTTATCATCGGTAAACGTGCTGGTGATGATTCAACAACTGGTGGTGGCAACACTGTTGTGGGAGATAAAGCTTTTATGGGCTCAAATGCTGGTGGC
>Ga0310344_10002304_pt1 | contig 14388 bp, 7 predicted proteins | sample HC15DNA20200_MG_FD_203801 | JGI IMG/M metagenome (GOLD analysis project Ga0310344, IMG submission 203801) | Marine microbial communities from station ALOHA, North Pacific Subtropical Gyre - HC15-DNA-20-200_MG | ecosystem: Environmental > Aquatic > Marine > Oceanic | place: Pacific Ocean: North... | reverse complement strand
GCCAGATACAACTCAAGCATTGCAGCCCAGGCTGATCGGCGATAACGTGAGGGACTATGTCTCTAGCACTTCGCACCGTTTTGGTCGTCGCCGAGATCTTTGCTTCGGTCATCCTTGCAACTGGGGTTGCAGCCCAAACCAACCCTTATGAACGAATCGAGGCCCCGAACCCACCGACCCACCTGAACGATGGTCGATGGGGAGAGATGATCCAGGTTCGAGTTGGGCCATCCGGAAACATCTATGTCTACCACCGGTGCTTCAAGGTCGTCCTGGGCGACCCGAACGTGGCACCAGGGCATTCCGACGGATTAACGGCAGACTGCCTAGGTAGATGGTCAGGTTACCCACCCATTCTCACGTTCACGCCGACCGGCGAGTTTCTAGAGGGTTTCGGTGTGGGTCTGGTGGGCAGACCCCATGGGTTTTCTGTCGATCACGAAGGGAACATGTGGCTGACCGACGTAGCGCTAATTGCGAACGAGATGGGTGCCGTTGTCCACAAGCTGAATCCAGCCGGTGAGCTAGTGATGACGCTCGGACGACCGGGAGTGGTCGGCCGAGACCAAGAGACCTTCAATCGCCCTGCCAGTGTCGCCGTCGCTGAAAATGGAGACATCTTCGTAGCAGATGGCGAGGGACCCAACAATCGCATCGTTAAATTCTCTTCCGATGGACGCTATCTCGGGGAGTGGGGTTCAACCGGCTCTGGATCTGGACAGTTCAACACCCCCCATGATCTCGCTATCGATTCGCAGGGACGGCTGTTCGTCGCGGACCGCGGCAATAACCGGATACAGATCTTCGAGCCGGACGGAACTTTTGTCGACGAGTGGCGCAATTTCGGAAGACCCAGCGGTATCTTCATCAATCGCACGACCGATACACTCTACTCGACCGACTCCACATCGAACTCTAGGACCAATCCTGGGGTCAAGCGAGGCATCTACATCGGAGACGCACGTAGCGGTTCGCTCAACCACTTTATTCCCGATCCCGATCTCGAGTCGGCCGAACAGACGCGGATTTCCGGTGCATCCGGGATTGCATCCAGCCATGACGACTCGGTCATCTACGCGGCGGATGTTGCCCCCTGGCAGCTACGCAAGTACCGACTTCCTTAATCGCTGTACCTGGTAAGGTCACCCCCACCGCCAAACCGGCCATCTCAGAGGTGCCACAGAAGGAGGGTTGAGCCGCGTGCTCACGAGCACGCCAGACCGCCCCCTAGATCCTCTTTGGGTGTGGCGGTGGCCTCCACGATCGTCGCAGGGGCGTGGTCTGGACCATGACCTATCCTAATCGTGGTATTGAGTGTTTATCGGTTCTAACTGCCTTACTGTCCTAGCCAGACATCAAGACCCGCCGTTTACATCGACAAGCGCACCGTTTACATAACTAGCACCTTCACTCGCTAGAAAAGCAATCGCCTCAGCCACCTCATCGGGTTCAGCGAGCCGACCGAGAGCAGACCGAGACAGCCTGTTCGCCAGTTCGTCAGCAGGCACCGCAGCCACCATCTCAGTTCGTGTTTGAGAAGGACATACGCAGTTGATGCAAATACCATCTTTGGCAAAATTCACAGCCAACTGTCTCGTTAGCCCATTCAACGCGTATTTCGAAGCCGTATACGCAACAGAGGCAGTCTCACTGTATCCACGACTCGCGATAGAGGACACGTTGACGACTCGTCCGTAGTGGCGTCGACTCATTAAAGGAATCGCGTGCTTGCAACACAAATAAGCACCGATCACATTGGTCCGCATGACGTCCATCCATTCCGACACAGCAACATCAAGTGGTCCTGACATCGACACCACACCAGCGGCGTTCACAAGCGCATCGAGTCGACCATATCGATCGCCAATCTCCTTAAACACGCGAGAAACATCTTGCTCATCACCAACATCGCAGCGCCAATTCATGTCGCTTTCGTCGAGTGTTCTCGAAATGCGAATAGTGGTGAAACCACGCTCAGACAGAAGGTCCGCCGTAGCCTTGCCGATGCCACGCCCTCCTCCGGTAACAACCGATACCCGTCGTACATCACTCGACATAGATGTGTTCCATATCTTTGGAACCACATACAAGTCGCGTACCCGGTTCTGAACTTGTGCAGACGATGCTATGAACGGTCCCGGCTGGTAAAAACACGACGTCAGATTCCTCTGCGGAAATGGTACTCCCGTCCCCGAGGCGCCATTCAAACGAACCCTCCAAGACAACCCACCATTCGTCGTGAGTCACGTGATAGCGTTTTCGTGCGCCCTCGCCAGGAGCCTGTGCGATGAGCGCCACCTGATGGGAATGGACCGACAACAAGAGATACAACCATGGGGCCTTTCCCATCAGCGACTTAATCTCACCCAGGTTGGTAAGTTGCACGTTCGCACCAGAGTCTTCGAAACGCGTCATGCCATCGAGAGCAATGGTTTCTCGGAGACTGTGCTTAATATCAACCACATCCTCAGAGAATCGATGGACTCCTGGTCGCCGATCCTCGCGCCGGTACTGCAATGCCGCTTCGATTAAGTAAAGCTCATCCCACGTGTCCCCATCGAGCGCTTGAATTCGATTCAACGGGAACACACCGACCTTTCCAGAAAATGTTGGACCTCTTTCCTCAGGATCGTCCAGAACATACGACTCCATAAACAGTGAAGTTTTCCAGGCTGAAAGAGCCCAGGTGATGCTTTGAACTGGAGTCAGTGTCTGGGTGGGAATCTTCTTGGACATGGAGAAATTTAGCGGCTCACCCTGCCACCATGTCTCACTGAATCGCTCTTCAACGGAGAACAACGAATCGTAGTTGCCATCTTTCATTGTCTCCATAAACCTGCTAATCGTTTCAGGTGTAAGTAATGGTGAAGTCGTATGAACAAGCGCCAGACAGCACGGGTCCATAGTCATCATGAAGTCGTAGAGAAAGTGATCGTGTGTCTGGCACCGGGTTCCTTCACAATCTCGAGACTTGTTCCGCATCGTGCACGCGGACCCACCATGTTGCGGCTCCCGACGGTAGAAGTCCACACCGGCGATCCGCGCCATGTGTTCCACAATGTCATGTTCGGAATTAAACACCACGGCATCGAACGCCCCACTATCCTTGCACGCTTGAGCAACATAGAATGCAAGCGGTTGGCCATCTACCATTAGCAGATTCTTATCGGGAATCCTGGTGCTACCAAGCAGTATCGGAATGAGGGCAATCTGCTTCATTACGCGGAGCCTAGCTGGTCTTGTGCTGCGGTGTCCAAATTCTGGTAGACCTTATCCACAAGTATCATTAATTCGAGCCCACCTCCCGATGTGCCGTAGAGGCTTATCTGACTTCACAGCATGGACCGACGCGTCACTGGTCTGAGCGACCGCCTCGTAGTGAATGCGTCCCATTGTCCAAAAACCAACTCTAATCATGGCCAACTTGGTAAGGAACCCGGTAGGGTCTCGCTGCTCTCGAGGTCAGGCTAGAACGTCATCCACTACGACACCAGCCACGTCGGTCAGTCGGAAGTCCCGGCCCTGGTTCTTGTAAGTTAGACGTTCGTGGTCCAAGCCCAGTAGGTGCAAAATAGTAGCGTGCAGGTCGTGAATGTGAACCCTATCCTCGACCGCATAGTAGCCGTAATCGTCCGTCTGCCCGTAGCTGAAGCCCGGCTTCACCCCACCGCCAGCCATGAACATCGTATATCCATGCGGATTGTGGTCGCGCCCATTACGCGCACCCGCCTCAGCACCAGGTGTCCGCCCAAACTCGCCGCCCCACAGAACCAACGTCTCGTCGAGCAGCCCACGTGACTTCAAGTCCGTGATTAGCCCGGCCACTGGTTTATCGATCTCGGCGCAACTTTGCGGCAACCCGGTGATCAACCCTGAGTGGTGGTCCCACTTTGTGTCCGGGCCATGAGTAGCCTGGACGAACCGCACTCCAGACTCCGAGAACCGCCGCGCGAGCAGACAGCGCAGGCCAAAATCGCTCGTAATCGGGTCATCCAATCCGTAGAGCTTCCGGGTCGCCTCCGACTCGCCCTCCACACTCAACAACTCCGGAGCTTCGGTCTGCATCCTGAACGCGAGTTCGAACGACTCAATCCGGCCCTCCAGCGCCAAATCCGGCCCGGTCGAGTCGAGCTGGCGGCGCTGCCACTGCTGCAGCAAGTCAAGTTCAGCCCTCTGGACAGCGGTAGTCATCGCCTGGTTTTCAAGGAAGTCGATAGTCGCCTCATCGGTCTGCATACGAGCAGTGCCTATCGATGTCCCGTTATAGGCGGCCGGAAGGAACGCAGCCGAGTAGTTCTGCACACCACCATGCTGATACGACGGACAAATGGTGATGAAACCTGGCAGGTTCTCGTTCTCAGTGCCGAGCCCATAGGAAACCCAAGAACCCATCGACGGCCGCACGAACCGGTCGCTTCCGGTGTTCATCGCCAAGATGGCACCACCGTGGGCAGCATTAGTCCCATACATCGAGCGGATAAAGCAGAGGTCATCGACCACTCCGGCTAAGCGAGGCAGCAGTTCACTCACCCAGGCGCCAGACTGGCCGTGTTGCTTGAACTCCCAGGGACTCTTGAACAGGTTGCCGGTTTCGTTGAACTGCACCTCAGGCTTTGCGAACGGCAACGGCTTGTTGTCGTCTCGGATCAGGAGAGGCTTGTACTCAAACAGATCGTGCTGCGATGGTCCACCATGCATGTGCAGAAAAATGATCCGCTTCGCGCGCGGTGCGAAATGCGGCGGCTTCACCGTCAGCGGATTGGCCTGTGCCAGCAAATCTCGCTGGAGCAGCGACGACAATGCCAGGCCACCAAAGCCGCAACCGCAGGTCCTGAGCATCTCCCGCCGGCTCATCGCCGGTGCTTGGTAGTGTGGGTAACGCATGAGAATGCCTCAATCAAGATAGATGAACTCGCTAGCACTAAGAACCACATGGCAGAGCCGAGTCCAAGGGAACGTCTCCTCCTCACCAGCCGGCGCGGCCATCCGCATCTCGTCCAGGAAGGTCAGGCTGTCCTGAACCTCTTGTTCGGTGGCGTGGCGCCCGTAAGCCTCTATAAACACTGCTGAGATCCGTGCGGCATCGTCGGCAGACGGCCCGACCAAGATTCGTCCGGCAAACGCAGCCGCCTGCGACTCGACGAACTCGCTGTTCATCATCAGAAGCGCCTGTGACGGCACCACCGTCGACGGCCGGCCGCCCACTGAGTCGCTCGCATTACCAAAGTCGAACCCAGCGAAGATGTCATAGATTGCGTTTCGCACCACCGGCATGTAGACCGACCGCCGTGGTGCCACGTAGAAGTCGCCAGCCCCGAAGGTGCTACCCTCGCTAAAGACGTAACCCCTCGGGTTGTACTCCTCCACCCGGCCGCCCATCCTCAGATCGAGACTACCAGCCAATTGCAACAAGGCATCACGAATCGGCTCCACCTCCAGCCGACGACGGTTCATCCGCCAGTGCAACCGGTTCCCCTGGTCGACCGCAGCATTCACCTCGCTGTAGTCGGTACTCAACCGATAGGTGCTCGATAACAAAATCTCCCTGTGCAGGGCCTTCATCGACCAGCCACTCTCGACGAACCTACGGGCCAGCCAGTCAAGGAGTTCCAAGTTGGTCGGTGTCGATCCGGTGGTTCCGAAATTACTGGGGGTATCCACCAACCCACGGCCAAAGTGCCAGTGCCAAATCCGGTTCGCCATCACCCGTGCTGTCAACGGGTGCTCAGGGTGGGTGATCCAGGCAGCCAGCTCCAGCCGCCCACTCGTGCCCTCCGGAATGGGTGGTGGGGGTACGATGTGGTCTGTGACCCTGAGGAATCCGCGCGGCTGCGGGGTATCGGCCAGGTTGAGATGGCTACCACGAATGTGAATCGGGAGGTCGACAGCCTCCTCCTCCTCCTCGACCGACATCGCGTAAGGGGGTATAGGAGGAGACGCGGCCTTTCGCTCCTCTACCACCGCCCGGAGCTCGACCAACTCCGCTACCACCCCTGATGGATACAACCGCTCTTCTTCAGCCTGAGGGAGGCAGAGGACGCAGAGGCCACCGTCATAGACCAGACGTCGGAGCTCCTCCTGCTCGCGGGGCAGTCGAAAGTCACGCGGTGTCAGGTCTTCCTCGGCCTCGAGACCTAACCGCTGCAGATGTTCATTCCAAGCGATCTCGATCACGCCGAACAGGGTTGCGTAGCGCCAAGCAACCTCCTCAAGGCTCTTGGGCGACGGCCCTCGAACCAGGCTGCGCGTCAGCGGGGCGATCAACACCTTCTCAGACGCGATCAATGTTCTCAGGTCCTCGGTAACCTGCTCGTAGGTCGATGGGTCGGCCGCCGCGTAGGCGTCCCAGACCTCGAAGACCACGCTCGGATTCGGCCCGTCGCCCTGCACCGGCGGTCCTTCACGGTAGCGGTAGAAGGCTCGTAGCCAACGTTTCAGCACTGCTGCTTCAAGACCGTCACGCTCGGCGATTCGGGCGACCTGACTGAGCCCAGCCCGATTCGACTGTTCCTCGCCGCTCCAGTCTGGATAGACTTCCTCAGTCGCCAGTAAATAGCCGGCCAGCGCCTTCCGCCTGGGCCGGCGGAGCGCCTCGTTCTGCCCGTCGACAACCTTCAAGACCTCCTCTTCTGCCTCTTCGACCAATTCCTGGGCCACCTCGTAGGCCTCAAGCGTCACCTCGTCCACAAGCGGTCGCTCCACCGTCCGTCGATTCTCGCCGCTCATCGTCTTGGTCGAACGCATGATGCCGGCCAACGCATAATAATCAGCGGTCGGGATCGGATCGAACTTGTGATCGTGACACCGTGCACACCCGACCGGCTCGGCCAGGAACGCCCGGCCCACCACGTTCACCTGCTCATCGACGATGTCGATCAGCATCTTGTCGACATCCTGCTCAGCCAGCACCTTCGCACCCAGAGTGAGAAACCCTGTAGCGGTGAGCTGCGCGAACCGTCCCTCATCGGTCGCCGCCAGGAGCAGGTCGCCGGCAATCTGCTCCTTGACGAAACGATCGTAGGGTTTGTCAGTATTGAACGCCTCGATGACCCAATCGCGATAACGGTACGCGTTGGGGTGGGCAATGTTCTCGTCGAGCCCATTCGAATCGGCATAGCGGGCCACATCAAGCCAATGTCGGCCCCACCGCTCGCCGTAGCGGGACGAGGCGAGCAAGCGGTCGACGACCCGCTCATAAGCGTCTGGTCGCGTGTCCTCTAGAAACGCCTCGATCTCAGCCGGGGTCGGCGGCAACCCCGTCATGTTGAAGGTGACCCGTCGAAGGAGCTGTCGCTTCTCAGCGGGTGCCATCGGATTCAAGCCATCGGCTTCCAACCGGGCCAAAATGAACCGGTCAATCGGGCTACTGATCCACGCCTCGTTCTGGACGTCAGGGGGAACGGGACGACCCATCGCACGGAACGCCCAGTGCTCCCGACCAGGCCCGAAATCATAGACATCTCCAGATTCAGCCTCAGTTGCCACCACTGGGACATCGGACACTCGTGGGTCCAGAGCCCCCTGTGTGATCCACCGTTCGAAGTCAGCAACGATCGAAGCCGGCAGGCGGCCACCAGGGGGCATCTTGATCGCTCCCTCGTAGCGGATCGCCTCAATCAGCAAGCTATCGTCTGGCGCGCCGGGGACAACCACCACTCCACTGTCACCACCGGCCCGCATGCCCACTGCGTCCACCAGGGTTAGCCCGCCACGGATACGCTCCGGGTCATCACCATGGCATTGATAGCAGCGTTCGGCCAGCACCGGACGAATTTTGGACTCGAAGTGCTCAAGGGCCTCGGCTGGGATTTCCGGCTGCGCCAGCGCCGGACCAACCAGAGAGAGCACCAGCATGGGAGTGAGCAGTGTAACCAGACCCACCGTAACACCAAGCCGGATAACGTTACTCAAAGACATATTTGAATCATCCTAACGCTGGCTAGCAGGAAGTGCAATCATGAGAATGCCTCAATCAAGATAGAACAACTCGCCAGCAGTAAGAACGACATGGCAGAGGCGGGCCCAAGGGCGCCTTTCTTCCTCACCAGCCGGCTGAGCCATCCGCACCTCTCCAGGAAGGCCAGGCTGCCCTGAACCTCCTAGTGGGTGACTGGACCCCCGTAAGCCTCGATAAACACCGCGCCGATCCGTGCGGCATCGTCGGTCGACGGCCCGGTGTCTTCTCACTGGTTCCCCAACGGAAAACTGCCATGCGACTAGCTGGATGGCTCCTCTACGGCATGTGTGCCAGCAATGAAACCGTGGACATGACCTTTGCCCAAACCATGCTTGTTGAAGCCACCTACGGCCTCACCTCCCGCATAAAGACCGGGAATAACCTGACCTTGCATATCGACGACCTGTTGTCGACCATTGACACGTAAGCCGCCATAGGAGTCGTGCCAAACCACCATAATCGAGAGCGCATAGAACGGCGGCGTTCTGATGGGATTCATCGGAGCCTCCTCCTCGCGCTCGAATTCTGGATCGGCGCCGGCTTCCACGCAGCCGTTCCAAGTCGACACGGTCTCGGCCAAGTGACTCAACGGAACCCGTTGGAACTCATGGCCCGCATGAATCCTTTCGGCCAACTCCTCGATGGTGTCGGCCCTGAAGAAATAGCCATTGTCAGACACGTAAGGGTAGCGGAGCTCCCATCCGTTACGATCGACCGCATCCTGATCGAAAATCGCCCACAGCGGTCCCGAGTAATAATCAGGAGGCTCAGACCCCTCGTTCAACGCTAGGGCTGCATCGAGACCATGGTCGTAGTTGTACATCTGCCGTATCCACTCCTTGCGGCAATTGCGCCAATCGAGCGGCGTGTGATCGAGCCCCCGTCCCGGGGCGCCACGGTCGCCAGGATAGCCATTCGTACCGGGCCTCACAGGAAGACGAACCTCGTTGAAGAAACGCTTCCCGACTTGGTTCACGGCAATAAACTCTTCGAAGCCTGAGTTGCCAACATTGAACCCGGCCGAGCCGCGGAAACCGAAAGTTGGGTGGCCGGGCATCATGCCGGTATACGCATCTCGGGTCCCGAGGCGCGTCGAGATGTGGAACGTGGTGGAGTACGAAAGGTTCTGCTGCATCCCTGCCAAGTTGGCCCCCACCTTCAAACCCGCAATCAGCGCCGATGCGTCTTGGCCTACAGGACCTAGCAGGGCCTGACCACTGGTTGAGAAGGCGGGCTCCCGCAAGGCCGGGTAGAACATGCTGCGGACCTCAGGATTTGCCGCGTGACCACCGCTGGCGAGGATAACAGCCTGGCGGGCCCTGATATTCACGGTCTCTTGCCGCTCGTCGATATTTCCGTTCTGCCAATAGCTCCGCATGAGCTCACCGGTCTCAGGGTGCAGCCTCGGCGAATAGTGAGCTGTGATTCCCAATACCCTCCCTGAGAAGCGCTCCTTCCGGACGATCTCGTCGAAACAGCGGTGAAGCATGAACTCGACACCCTTCTCCCTAGCCGAAAACTCGAGAGCCCGAGAGAGGGCCGCTCCGTTCGCCACGGCGTTGGGTCCGACGGAACGGCTTGCGTTGTTCATCTGCACCGGGGCAAACGGACTCGCGCGCTCAGGATCAACAACCCCGGCATCCTCCGCCGTGACGGTTCCAGCCTTAATGTCCGTTTCGTCACCGAGCATGAGAAAGGTGGTCGCCAACCGCGCACGCGACAACCCTCCGCCGCCATGGGTACTGCTGACCCTGGAGAACCGAACATAGTTGTCCATCAGAAATTGCCGAGTCGCCGGACAATTTTCGGCCCACGCACGCACCAGCTCTCGCTCGTTGTACCGGTAGGGACTTTGGCCTTTGGGATCGACGACCGACCAGTCGGTAATATCCGTAAAGAGGAGTTCGATATTATCATCAACTTCCTCCGGGTCCTCCATAGGAGCCACTGTAACGAGCCCCTCCTGGTCCGCCTCGCCCTTCATGTCTCTCTGCTGCACCGGGTCGCCTCCACCGAGGGACAATCGGCCCGCGCTATGCAGCATTCGCCCACCGAGATCGAAATTCTGATCGACCACCAGTACACTAGCTCCAAAATCCCTCGCTCGAATAGCGGCGGTCAGCCCGGCACACCCGCCTCCGGCGATCACAACATCAGCTTCGTAATCCCAAGTAATTTGCTTGTCGCTAGCCTCGGTGGCCTGCCCTTTCGGCTCGGCCCCCAACAGCGCCCCAGAACCTAACCCAGCGGCAACTCCCGTCCTAACAAACTCTCGCCTGTTTAGCCCCTTCTTTTCCCCGATCTTTGGTTCATTCTCGGGATGGTCGCCTTTTGTTGCCATGTTTTATCCTCTCCCAGATGGCTGCCACAGGTCGTTGTGCTCACCGACTGTTGATTACACACCCACCCAAAACAGCCCTTAATCCAAATCCTCTAATCCGTCTAGACGGGTCATCCAGCACCCCGACAAACTCGCGCTACCGAACATTCCCGCTCTGGCAGTCCAAGTCAATGACAGATGTGGGTAGCAAAGGGTGGCGACTGTCCCGGCGGTTTGGATTCCCTTATCAGTCGATCCCTGGCGGGCCTCACCCTCTATTTTCCTTACCGCAGCACCATGTCTGGCCTATTGGCATAAGCCCAGGGGTCAGTGTATTCATGTCGTCCCGCAACGGCATCTTAAGCTACCGCTACCCATCGGCTTACCCAAACAAGGCACCCCGACGCCCTTAGGAAGCGTTGGAGAGACCTTCATTAAAGCTTCTCCGTGCTCAGGGCCCCTTTACACAGTTCAGTCCAAATGCAGTCGAGAGCACCAGCCAGAACGAATCGACACTGTGCCCAATCAATGAGCCAACGGGCTCGGACGAACCTGGAACTTGAAGACCGGGGCCACCCGGTCCGTGCCACCTTCGGCATGGAACGGGGCTCGGCTACCCGACGTTGTCCAGACCCCTCGTCCTTTCCAGCCAGCATCAGGATCGTCGATTCGCCCGTCTAGGCCTTTACCGAAGAAGCTTCCCAGCGGATATGGAACACGAAAATTATAAAACTCGCCATCCACGAGGGCGAGCACTCCCTCGGACAGATTCCCAGTCGCCAGCGGCACGTTTTCGCCGACCCCCAGCAAATTGAACCGATCGGTAAAGTTGTAGTACGCCGATTCGGCGCTAGCCGAATCGGTGGCGTCCTTGTAGTTTGGCCCTGGGAACGGATAGAGCGTCCAACCTTCTTGGCAGTGCCGTCCGGTCGCCGTCGGACCGTTAAGCGGACCGACGCACTGGCTGCGATCGAAACTCGCGAAGTGGCCACTAGATAAGACCGTCCACACAACCCCGTCGCTATCAACGTCCATGCCACGCGGACCGAATCCTTGCACCGGAGCCTCCGCGTCACCCCACGGAACCTCGTAGAACTCCACCAGCGCCGTGTTTACCGGATCGTCACCTGGGACGAGCCTCACGAGGCCTCCGGGCATCCCGAGAGTCGAGCCCCAGACCGAGCCGTCGAGCGGACTCGGAGCAACACCATAGTAACCACGCTCGATTCGCATGTCCTTGCCAGAATCCATCGGCTCACCGGGCTCGACATACTCGTCTCGCCGACCATTACCATTGGTGTCCAACACTTGCACCGTCCACCCCTGAGCCAACTGCTCGTCTCCGGTCTCGTCAAACACCTTAGCGTCGAACCAGGCGACCACTGGGCCGCTCCCAGTGAACCACAACTTGTCTTCCTCGTCGAAGTTCAGATGATGCGTCCCAAAACAAGTGTCGATCGTGGTGATCTCCCGTGTCTCAGGATTCCAAAGGTGCATCTGTCTATTACTCCGCTCGATCGGAAACGCCTGGGCTGCCGGATGGCTCGACCCACCCCGACAGAACGCCGTCGTCTCTGCGGGGCGGACTCGGGACGCAATCCAGACCCGCGCCTGGGTGTCCATGGCAAAACTGTGGGCAACGGTCCGGCTGGTCCAGATAGGCTCATCGCCCCAGTAGGGCGATGGCATCTTGGGTGCCGTGTCCGCCGAGCTGGGGGTAGCCGAGTCGCGAACAGGCAGCGACACCACGCTGGCTTCGTGTGTTGTCGGGTCCACAATTGGCATGTCGTCAGTGCTGTTCTCGGGAGCCCCGTAAACAGGACCATTCGCGTTAATCGTCGGATTCCGCTTGTCGGCGGAGATGAGGTCGTGCATGTATGCCTCGGGGACGGACCAATCCCATAGGCTCACGACCACGTTCCGCTCGATCCCCATTGGCCGAGGTGGAGGAGTCATCGGATACTCGCCAGCCTGGATTCGATCGGTCCAGTCGGCATACATCGCGAGGGCAGGTCCACGACCAACCTGCGCCAACCTGGCATCCATGGCACCACCCGCCTGCCCAGACTGCACACGGCGGTCCCACGCGGAAAAATGGGAATCGAAGTCACCCAAGGCGACCGGGATCTCTCGGGTGGCCTTGTTCCCCAACGCATGGCACCCAGTGCAGCCGTCCGTGTTGACCACCGAACGGATCCACTCACCCTGGCTCTCGATATTCGGGGAGATTCCGTTCCCGCCCGGTCCTGTGCCAGGAAACTGGTCTGGTGTCGGAAGCTGCAGCAAGGCAAACCAGTATTGAGCAGGGTAGTACTCGGCGGCTGCCCGCGCATCTGCCGCAACCACGGCGGACAAGTTAACCGCCTCACCCGGCTCGGCTGTTACCTTCTCGGAATCCACCAACCCGTAGCCCCTTACCCAGACGTCATAGGTGGCTGGCGGCAAATCGGGAACGAGGTAGCGCCCTTCATCGTCAGTCACCACGATCTTGATGTGCCGAGTTGGAAGGTCTCGGGTTTCCGCGATCACCCAGACTCCAGCTTCCGGTCCGTTCGAACCGGTGACTACACCCGCTATGTCATCGCCATCCATCTGGACTACCCTGCCAAGCGACTGGCCCGCAGGCTGTCCGACAAACGAACCGACCAAGACGACAGCAGCTGCGATGCCAATATTTCTTAAAGAGAGCAGGTTGCGTAGCATTCCCAATACCCTTTCTGCACTGGAATAACGATAACTCGACGACGCCATCCAGAACACATCCTAGGACGAATCGAGTCAACGACGCACTAGAGTCGATGACAACCCGTCATAAAGCCCTCGCCGACCACGGTGACGTGGTAGACCCCTGATCCTACAACTGGCTGGCAGGGGGTTCAACGCGATTCATTGCTGTCACCGACTGCAGAAGGAGGGGATATTCAAGAAAATCCACCCGTGAGCGATCTCACCTACGAAATTGCGGCTACTGCTGATGAGGCGATGATGCACCGGGTGTCCCACCGGCTGGCGGCGACACTGACCTAGTCAAGTGCCAGGGGGCCACAGGCGAACACGCCAACGAGCACAAACCATGAGCACTAATCAGCATGACGCAAACGCGATAACCGAAGGGTAGCTGAATGTGGTGCGGTTGGCCTCACTACACCAAACAGGATGGTTTCGGGCTCGCCAAGGCCAGGTTTAACGGAACGGCTAACGTTCAAGCGCTGCCGCATCAAAGATGGAGAAGGAGAACGGGTCTGGGCCTCGTCCTTCCTCAAACGCCTGGTCATCTAACCGCGCGCCGAGGAGCAACGCCGGCAAGCCATAGTTCCCTTCGTGACACCGAGGTTCGTAGTAGATCCGGTTCTGCTCACCGTTCTGACGTTTCAGTTCCTGACGGAGAGTCCACGGCGCCGTCCATACCGTTGGGTCCTCTATCGTCATCTCGTAATCGAGCGTATCCTCATCAACCCGCATATACCGTTCGACGATCCGACGGTTCTCAGCCGAACCTTGAAAGGGAAACTTGGGCGAGAAATTTGTTGTCTCGACAACCAACGTCTGGCCCTCCCAGCGGCCCCGAGAGTCCCCATGCCGCAAACGAACCTGACTCGGTGGATGACTCCCACCTAGGTAGATCACGCGCTGGAACCCCTGGCCCTGCCCGGTGTCATAGCCCAACGCGAGAGAATCCTCGCCCTGCACAATCCGACGGAACCCATTCAAATCAGGTGTGCGCCCAGACATGCACCGGTCGCCCAGGCTCTGATCCTCAGGTCCGTCGTGCCGATTCATACGGCCCGCCGTATTGTAGTAAGGCGTCGGGTCGTATCGGCGGGGTGAGGGAGGACCATACTCACCTCCGGCGCAGGCTGGCGCATTATTCAGACAGCTCTCCGTGTTCCGCAGCAACATGGCACGCCACTCACGTTCCACTTCCACCTGCCGCTGAGCCTCTACTGTGAGGGCTGGAATCCTCCCATTCGGAGGATCGACAACGAGTGACGTGCGTGGACCAGCCGGCTTTGCCGACGTGTAGACGGTATTGTAGGCTCCACTCGGAAGCACCGAAGGTCGATCAAGTTGCACCTGATCCCGTGAAGCTCGCTCTTCGGCTGTAGCAAGC
>Ga0310344_10002302_pt1 | contig 14391 bp, 2 predicted proteins | sample HC15DNA20200_MG_FD_203801 | JGI IMG/M metagenome (GOLD analysis project Ga0310344, IMG submission 203801) | Marine microbial communities from station ALOHA, North Pacific Subtropical Gyre - HC15-DNA-20-200_MG | ecosystem: Environmental > Aquatic > Marine > Oceanic | place: Pacific Ocean: North... | reverse complement strand
TCCTGCGCAGGCCCCTTCGCGCCGAGAGTCCGCGGGCGCCTTGCCTGGGTGGGCCGCTGACTTGGCTCGGCGGCCGTGGGAGCGATCACCTGCACAGACATGGCTTTCGGCCCGCGGTTCGGGGGGGCCGCGCCTGGCGGAGACCCGCCGGCCAGTGAATGCCCGCGCCCAGCGGAGACCCGCCGCCCAGCGGTGACCCGCCGTCCAGCGGAGGCCCGCGCCCAGCGTAGGCCCGCGCCCAGCGGAGACCCGCCGGCGCTGGGCGGGCTTGGCCAAGCCGCCCGATGTCTTCCGCCTCTTCCGACAGCACGCGCTGGGAGGGTCACGTTCCTCCCATTGACCGGTCGTTACGAGCCCAGCGACGAGCCCCGGAGCCACAGGCAGCGGGGCCCCGTGTTCGGGAGCCCCGCAGCCCGCAGCCAGCGGCGAGGTTCCTCTATCAGTGCCGGAGTGATGAGCCGATACGGGCGGTCCGGCGTCTCGGGTCCGGTCCGTGCGGCGGCGGCGGTTGGCCCTCGGCCGTCGTCCCGCAGAGGTGTACTCCCCTTACCTCGGGAGCGGTTGCTGTACCTGTAACACCGCGCCTTATCCCTGCAGCGGCCCTGCATCCAGGATGACAAAGCGTCCCGACACTTCTGACCTTCGAGCACCCCGGGGGGGGGCACCCCGGGGTACCGTAAGCCGCGTAACGGCCCGATCGTTTTCGGCGAATCCCCGATTCGTTCCTTCGCATGGGGGGGGCCCCGCCCCCTTATTAATTCTCTCAGTTCTCTCGCAGATGTAGTCCCCGCCGGCCCCGCCGGCGGGGATCTTAATTAACGACCCCGGCGCCGCGCCTCCGATCTCGGCGGGCGGCGGCGTCGGTTCGATTTACTCCGAGGGCTGTCACGTCGTGGGAGGAGCCGTCCCCGATTCGGTGTTGCCGAACGTCGGCCCTCCCTCTTTTCAGCCTTGACGGCCCTCTTTGCTTCCTGGTCGAGCCGTTCCCAGATTGCGGCTCGAGCCCGGGTACCCGTCTTAGCTCGCGATATTGCGCTACGTACCTCCCTCCAGACTAGCTTCAGTTGCGCGTCGTATTCGGCCGGGTCGGGCTCAGAGGGCCATTTGCCGCCTTGGCGACTGACCCGCTGTCGCTGAGCGGCCAGGGCCCGATGCCAGGCCACACAGCCCACGTTTGCTTCGAAATTGGCAGGAGGAGCGCCGACCCTTACTTGCCTTGATCGCGCAGGAGGAGCGCTGACCCTTCCTCGCCTGGATCGCGCAGGCTCAGATCGGGATTTCGCGCGATCCCGGCGATGGGTCTGCATTTGTCGGCGCAGTCGTCCGCGGGGGCTGGGGGGTGGTGCTTCCGCCACCGATCCTACCATCAGGGTCTGTTCCAGGCCGACGAGCCACAGGTCCAACGCCTCGTTCGGATGGTCTGCCCGCGAGAGCACACTTTCATCGTGCGCCCTGGCGGGACCCATACTGTCTTCTAGAGCGGCGTCACTCGAGATCGCGTTCACTTGCCGTGAATCCTTCTTTGTCGGCATGCGGGCGGACCCTGCCAGCGCTTGGTGATTGTGTTTCGTTGGAAACGAATCGATCCGCCCGTCTAGATATGCCCTTTTGAGTTCTACACGATCCCAGTACTGCTGCAGTAGTTTTGGCGCGTGGATGTCCTTGCTGTCCACCCACGAGCTGGCAGATATCGGCCAGTGCCTCCAGGCCACAAGGAACGAGGTCCGCTTCCCGCGTGTCCGATGACGGAGGATGGTTTCGATTTCGTGTTCGCCTCCGTCGCGCTCCTTCATTTCTTTCAGAAGCCGCTCTGCCTCTTTGGGCTTCAGGATACGACCGTCGGCGGTGAGCTGAGAGGTGACCTTGCCGTCTTTGGCAAAAGGCCGCATGCTAGACACGTGGTACGTAGTGTGCATCCGTGTAACTGGGATGCCGAAGTCTACGGTCCACGTGCTGGAGCGCACCGATCGAACCAAGCGAGCTGGAACGTATACAGGCCACAATTTTCGCGAAGGCATGCAGCTGGAGATCGGCAACGATAGCGCAGCAAATTTCAAATAGACCCAACGGCCTGGCCGAAGGTCACCCTTCTGGGGCCAGTCCCGGCAATGGCGGTCCTTTTGACGTTTCATCTCATCCTCAAATCTCCCCAAGATGTCCAAAACATCTGCGCGAATGAAGTTCATCCGTTCGAGTCGATCCCGTACGGCGTCATCGACTTGCTTCACTTGTAGCAGTGCATTGGATATGGCCGCTGAACACAGCGGTTCGCGTCCAGTTTCTACGCAGATCGGCGATCTGTTTCCGAGCTGTTCCTTGGGCCGGGTGTTGATGTGATTCAGCGCAGTACTCAGCCGTTCTGGCCATGTCGTCTGATCCAGGGTGTTCCCGCCTCTCAGGCATCGATTGAGCAGGCGGTGCTGTATCTCGATTGCACCATTCGCTGTGGAGCGCTGCCCGCTGGTCGCAGTGAGCCGCACACCCATCAGCGTATAGAACTGCTGGAAGAACGAGCCCATGAACCGGCTGTCTCTGTCCGAGCTGATGCTGAGCGGCGCTCCTCTCGAGTGCCGGAGTATCACTTCCTCGTAGAGCAAAGTTGCGCTTTCTGCACCAGATATGGATTCGCGGCAGGGTATCGCGAAGAGGCGCTTGGAGCACCTGTCGACACATGTTAGGACAGCGGTCCAATTGTTCATGCATTCGGAAGGTGCCAGGCCGGTGAGAAAGTCAATATGGTAGGCAACGCAAATGTCTTCCACCGGAGCGTATTTCTCCATCAATCCTGGAGGCCGCAGCGTACTGTGCACCGTTTGGCTGCAGTGAGAACATCTCGCAACGTAGTCTTTAATTTGAGCGCTCATCCCTTTCCAGAAAAAGAAAGAAGACATCATTCTATACTGAACGTGGGCGCTAGGGTGTCCATGACTGAAATGATAGTTGCGAATGAGATCCAGTCTAGCCTGCGTGCCTGGAACGCATACTAACCAATGCGCGGAATGTACCGACCAGAACATCAGAATGCGCCCGTCTGGGCTGAGGGCGTATTTGCTCGGCTGCACGTGTCCCTTTCCTTTTGCGACGTCTCGATCGCGCTCCGCCTTTGGACGCCGCATCCATTGAAGTGCCGCGTATTCTTCCGCAAATTCGCTCTTCGGATACAGCTGCGGGTCGACGGCTGATTCTACGTGCTCCATGAGTTGCGGAGGCAGCGTGTCCGGCGCGTCAACTCCGATGCCCAGGGTCTTGGACACAGGCGCCTTGGCTTGTTGCAAAGCTTCTTTGGTCAGGAAAAGGCGTACTCCCGGCTTGAATCGGTTATTAACCCCCCTCAAACCAGGGTGCTCACTGCGGTTTAGTTCAAGCAACAGCTTTGCGTCCATGTCGCAGGAATGAGCGATTCTCGTAATCGTATCGTTGTTGGCGGTTATCCAGATGGAGCCGTCGCGGGTGCCTCCCGCGCCCTTCACCTTCTTGTCGGTTTGCACCGCCATGATGTGGTCTAGCATGCCAGCATGGCCCAGGAGCAGCTCTTCCGGGTACGTACCTTTCACTGACGGGGCGACTCCGCACCGGGTGCATGATACGCCTAACCGATGGCGATGCTGTGGTTGCCGCACGGCAGCTTGAAGGATCTGGTGATTCATTCGGTCGTCAGTCGCTCGAAGCCCCAAACTCTCGTGGATGTTGCCAATGTATCTCTGGCCGTCGCCCACATAAACGTCCGAAGTCGGCTTGCGAATGCTGAGAATCTCCGCTGCCTCTTGCCGAGCCCATTGCTCCAACAGCCGTGCTTGATGGTCGGGTTCTGGCTCAGGGATCACGATGGGCGCCAGCGTGTCGTGAACCTCCGTCGACAACACGCCCTCTGCTATAGCGCCCTTGTAGAGCTGAGAATCCATGTATGAGGTCGGGCCTTGGAACTCGTTGCGAGCGCCTTCGAAGTCCTCGTTGAACTTCGAGATTGAGCGCGATAGCAAGTCCGGCGTCGACATGATCGGGGAGGCTCCGTTTCTATACATCACCCTTAACAAATCTCCGTACTCATTTAGCTCAATCTGCCAGCGCTGTATCATGGATGAGTTGACCTTCTGCGTCAGCAAAGTCTTGCCTGTGAGAGGTCTACAATCGCTGATGACCCACACTGTACAGCCAGAGCCGTAGATGGTGGCTCGGTATCGGTCAAGGGCTCGAACCAGTCCGTAGCATTCTCTGACCACGCTCGCCCAGCGCATCTGAGTCAGGCTGAAAGCCTTGCTGTGGAAGTCGATGGGCTTGAACTTCCTGGTCTCGGGGTCGCGCTGCGTAAGAACACAGCCGAACCCATGCGTGCTCGCATCCACCAGGATATGGAAATCCTTCGAAAAGTCGGGGACAGTCAGGCAGACCAGACAACAAAGACGAGCTTTCAGCGATTGAAAGCCGCATTCAGCGCTTATAGGCAGCGAGGGATCCTTCGGCACGAGCACTCCCTTTGGCGTTGTCCAATGGCTTTCCCGTTTCGCGTGCCCCGGAGGCAGCGGCATCGTCCAGGCGCTGGAAATGTCGTCGTCCGGTACATCTCCTTTCACGCAGCGATGGATGCTGGCCGCAAGCCGCGCAAAGGATTCCACGAAGCAGCGATAGTATCCGGCTGATCCCATGAAACGACGGATGTCCTTGGCCGTCTTAGGCCTTGGTATGAGCGCTATGCCCCGGCACCGCTGCGGGTCCGCGCACAGAACGCCAGGTCCAACAACGAAACCCAAAAATGGGAGGGTCCGAGCAAAAGTGCGATTTTTGCCTCGTGACAGGAAGAAACGATACTTCTTTGCCCAGAATAGCATGGCTAGCCATGCGCGCCTATGCTCCTCCTTGTTGCACGACACGATGATAATGTCGTCCACATATATTCGCGCAAAAGACTGCGGGATTGGAAGTCCATCTCCAAGAAATTCTCGCAATTCTGCTTCGTCTTCAGCCGACACGTCAGCGAAGGTGCCGGGAGCGTACAGGCAGCCGGTATTTTGCAGGCGCATCTCAACCCATCTAGCGAAAAGCGCGGGGATCTGCTTGAGCCCCATTGAAGCGGTAAGGGCTTTAAACGTGCCCAGGCCCCTACAATTTAAACTAGCCAGGTTTTGGGTGAGTGACGCCTGCCCGTCTTTTCCTTCCTCAAGAAGGAGCCTGTGAAAAGCTCGCTGAAGATCGCACGATCCAACCACCGGTCCATCGCCCTTCTTGGCCCCTTCCGCGCCAGTAGGGGGCCACGGAGGAGGGACGGCGCGGTCGTTACACGCGGGGCTCTCGAAGTCCGCCTTCAGCCCTTTCACCCCCGGCCTGCGTTGCCCATTTTTGTTTGCCCGAAATTGTCGGTAGCTCTCGATGCTCATCTCTTGGACCACAGACAGCGAGTCGTCCACCGTAGCCACTGGAAAGGAGCAATCGGCAGTACACTCGTTGGCTTTGCGGAAGTCCCCGGTGATCCGTACAACCATGGCGGGTTTGCCGTCCACGAGCAGCGGCGGCTCACCGGGTACCGCCTTCTTCGGGACTGCGTGCAGAGGACTTGACCATCCTACGATCGAGCGGTCATAGAATCCAGCGTGCAGCATTGGATTCATCGCGCGTGCGATGGCATCCAGTAGGTTTACATGATAACGTCGGTACTCCGGAGGGGGTAGGACCTTGCCTTCCTTCAAATGTATCTTGACTGCGTTCTTTCGGTCCCACTCGTCGAACCTGCAGCGGTAATCCACCTTATCCACTCCGAGCTCCGTGGCCTTCTGACAGATCTCATCGTGCAGAGTTTGGTCCACTGGTTCACCGACGTGGTCCAGGAGCTCTTGCTCGAGCCGCGGTAGGGATTGGACATAGTCCTTCGCATAATCCTTGACGACTTCCTGAACTTGCCCTTCGCTGAGGTCGGCCTCTTCGACATCGCCGCCGAAACCGTGAGTGACCTCGTGCAATTGTATCTTTGCCCGTTTTCGCCTGGGGGAGCTGGTCTCGGTTGCAGCATTGTCCGTTGTTTCTACGGCTGCGCCTACCGTTACGGGGTCACAGTCTGCGGCTGTTGGCCGCAGGTTCTGGTGCTCTGGGTTGGAATCGTCCGCTATGCCTTTCCAGGTCGCAGTGATGCTCGAATCTCGTACTTTTCTCGGCCGTGGCTTTTGCAGACCCACTTGCACCAGTTGAGGTGATTCGCAGTGAATGATGGCGGCTATCTCGGAGTCGCCTACGCGCGCGTCCGGTCCCACGATCTCGACCGCGAACCCTGGTAAGCGCACGGGGCACCGCAAAACTAGAGTCTTACTACTGTCGACTTCGCTGCGGTGCTGCTCCAGCAACTCAGCAGCTGGTACGTGATCGTACCCGCCGATGATGCATTGCTGTGGTCCGAAAGCGTTGGCTTCACAGTCGATCAAGCCAATCGCACTAAGCGTTCGGGCTTCGGAACCCGGCTTCTCCCAACTCGCCTCGGTCATTAGTGCCGCTTCGAGTTTCGCATGATCGATCAGACTCGGATCCGCCTTTTCCAATCTGCCACCTACATCGTCCAAATCGGCTGGCGCGGGCACTGGATCGTTGTCGGGTGGCAGCGGCTCGAGCTCGCGGCCTTCGGGCCCTTTGAAACGGACCCGGCGGCCTTCCGCATCCGCTGAAACCCGTTCCTCATCCCAACAACCGAGATCACTCGCATCGAAAGTGTCACTGAATTTCTGACGATGCTGCCTCCACCCTGGTTCCTTCCGCTCAATTCGGGTGACCAGACGTTCCCAGGGCAACGTTTGGCCGTACTCCGCTTCCAGGAATGGACGGTACGGGTAGTGCGCCTTCAGGCTCTCCCGGCAGAAAAGCATGAACCCGTGTTTGGAGTAGGGGCTCCCTTGCGCCCCATCGTATTTGGTCACGTTTGGATCCGAGGTGCCATGTGGGCGTGAAAACGTTTTGTGGAGAGGCCTCTTGGTGGCTTCCACCCGCACGTATGCCAGCAATGCCCTCCATATGGGGCAAGAACGCTTGTATGGGATGTCCGGTCGGTCCTGACGGACGACTGCCTCCGCCCAGGCCTCGTCCGCGGCTTCCGCAATCTGCCTCGGGGACTGAGCGTCGCCCGAGGTCTGCCTGCGACGTAAAATGGCAGGTTGTCGGACCTTGTTATCTGTGGCCGAGATGTCAGCCGACATCGCTCCAATTGCGTCATGCTGATGCGTAGAGGGTGTGTAGGCTTCCTTCGACATCGTCGAAGGCTCCCCCCCCCCAAAAAAATCGCGCGAACTGGTCCCATCCAGGTGACTGTCGTCTGTGTCTGCAGCGGGGTGGCGCTCGATCAGACGCAAAAGTGTCTGATGCGCTTGGTTCCACTCATTCAGCAGCGGTTGAAACGCGGATGGCGCCGCCTCAATTACCGCCATGCTGAGCGGCTCGCAGTGCTGCATGTCGCTGGACCACGGCATGTGAGGCGCCCGGGTCCGCACTTCAGAGTAGATCCCATTCATGTGCTCTTGCACAAACTGCTGTTGCTTCCGATTTACTTCAGCCGAGCTGAGCCCGGAGGGCTCGAAACGCTGAGCCTGGTGAAGGACTCGTTTCAGCAGGGGCAGTCCGTCGTCGTGCGGGCTGGAGTTTAGTGCGTGTACGCCTTTGCGAAAAATATCGTCACGGAGCGTTGCACGCTGAGAGCGGCCGCGTCCGAAGACAATGACATTTCCTTCGACGTCTGTCAAATGTGCGCGGCCTGCCGCGCAGTGCATAACGGCTTGCGTGGCCGCTAGGAACGCTATGCCAAATAACATTTGCACCGTAGATATGGCCATTTCGCCTACAGTCACATTGCAACGAAAAATGCCGTGTCCTTCTGCCAATGCGAACTCGGCGTCTTTCCAGACGCCGACGATATTCAGTGGCTTGCCGCTGACCGATGAGAGTGGTGGTGCCGGCTCCAACGAATCACGGTCAATCCCCCACTCATCGATGATCAGCGAGGCGGGGGCATAGCACTCCAGCATGGCAAATGAATCCAGCCCTGCAAGAGCCGACTGTCCTCCTGTCATCGTACTGCGTACAGTGTCGACGACAAGATATGAAGTACTTTGGATCTCGCTTCTCCGCAGATCATTCGCTTCGCGGGCATCATCCGAAGGCGTCATCGCCCTTATCGTCTGTACCACGCTCGGCTTACATTCGACGATCACATCGTCTGAACCTCGGTGTTTGTCGGTCAGCTGTTGGATCCCATCCGATGCGGACCTAAAACGATTCCCAATTTCCGACGCTGCCCGTGGCAGCTCACACGGGTCGATCATTCCAGCCACGACCTTTGTGGGCCACGGCTGTTGCCGTAGCCCCTGATGATGACCCCGCCCGTTCTCCCCTGCCGGGCGGTCATCACCACCCCCTCCTGACTCCCCTGCCAGGCGTTGGCAACCTCCGACTGATCTCTCCCCTGCCGGATGGTTGCCCCTATCTCCTCTGTCTGTCACGCCCCACTCGCCTACGGTACTGCTTCCTCCTTCATTTTCCTCACACAGCCATGGCGGTGAAGCGTGTATTAGTTTAAACAGCCGTCAGAGACATCGTCATCTGCCAGCACTTCGTAATAGTTGCCTCGAAGTGCGTGGGCGCTGTGACCTTCTGACTCGGCGCTGGACATAGATTGCACCGATTCAGAGTCGGACTCGTCGCACGGAGACACCAGGGTTGATGAGGCCACAATTGCGCCTATGCCCAGTGGTCCCCCCACTTCATCATGTCCGGTGGCATTGGGGTCAGAGTTGTCCCGGACTCGGAAATGTCCACCCTTGTAACCGTCGTCATCGCTGTCCAGACGGCAACTTTTGTCATAGATCAGCGCAATGCCCATGTCGCGAGACAGAGCTGCAACGTCTTGTGCTGAGGGGTGGCGGTGGCGCTCCGTGCCGGTGTTGAACTCTGTACCCACCGGGCTCTTGTTGGTGCCTCGCAGCGGGCCTACCAGCTGCGGCACAACTTCGCCCACCCGGAGGCTGTCAGCTCCCTGGCTTGACCAGCCCACACGAGTGACACGGTCTGATGCGACACCCTTCATCACTCGGCCCGAGGAATCAAGTTGCTGGGCGGAAATCGAGCACAGCGATTTCTTCGGCGTGCGTTTGTTGCGCGCCTTCTGGCCGCCCCGCTTCGCGGACTTGGCGGGTCCGTCTTTGTTGTGCTGCTTCATCGTAGTCTTGCCCTCTCCGGGCATTTTCTCAACAGCTCCGTCTCCGAATGAAATCGCACCGACTGCATTCATCGGTTTTTGATTGCGCTGTTGTCGGGGAGGCTCGGGGCAGTCCCTAGCGAAGTGCCCGGGTTTCCCGCAGTTTCGGCACTTCGGCTTCTCCGGGCAGTCGCGAGCGTAGTGGCCTACTTGTCCACAGTTGAAACACTTGGCCACTTGAGCCAGCGGCGTGTTGTTGGCGCCTGTGAGGCGAGGGTTGTCGGATCGCCGGCTACCACCTCGCCCGCGCCCGCTGTTGTCACTCGGTCGAGAGCCCCGCCCTCTTCCCGAAGCGCGCCCTCGGGGGGCCTGTGTATTTTGACGCTCATGGAACTGCTTCAGATGACGACACGTGAAAGCGTTGTGCCCGCCGCTGGTGTCACCACAGATCGTGCACCCTTTGAATTCCTTTTCCAGTCGCAACACCTCCGCCCGGTCATTCGCTGTGACCTTGTCGGAGTGCTTGCCATCCCGCATCATCTTGCTGCGAGCGACCATGATGCGCTTGCGATCGGCGATGTCGGCGTACTTGCGATCGACAAAACCTCTGAATTTCTCCAGAAAGAGCTGCTTGCCCTTTTCCCACTTGTCCACTTCTGCGGCAGAACGAGATTGGTTGCGGCCGTCGTCCAGAGCTGCCACAAACCATGTCGTAGCCGCATCTATTGAATCCAGGGCGCCCACGTGGCCGCGCGGCGACCGAGGCTGCCCGGATCGTTCCCCGCGGCTCTGCCCAGAGCGCGGGCCCCGGCCGGGACTCTGCATGCCTCTGTTTCCAAAGCGTGAGTCTCCGCTAGAAGACCTCGGTCGGTTCGCGCCCTGCGCACTGGCCTCCGGGCGTCCTCGACGTGCGGGCCAAGTCCGTCCTCCCGTGCGAGTTGCGCCGGACTCGGCACGCGTCCGTCTTGTCTCCTTCTTTTGACGATCATTGTGGTTGTCCTGGTAGTAGCTGCGCCGGTGTCGATTCGGGGCGACAGCCTCATGAGTTCGAAGGACCAGCCATGGCAGTGACTCGTGGACTACCCCTTCCTCGTGAAACCAATCGTTCCAGTTCCAGGCCTGCCCTGTGTTTTCCAGACGCTCCTCGAGGGCCTGGAGGGCGGAGCCCGGCCTGCTTGTCAGCTGGCGGATGTTCGATTTTGTCCACGGATCGTACAGGACTCGCCGCAATGCTCGAATCACCCAGAGCGCCGGCCAGTTGAACTCGGGAATCTTGATGCTCCCCTTCGGTGGCGACCGACCCGGAGGCAACGTTTGGGTCTGAATGCTCGCTGCCGTTACGCTCGACACCTGCTCTTCGCCTGTGGTCAGCATGCTCGAGGGAGTGCGCGATGTCTCGTTGGCACCACTGCCCTGGAGCTGTCCTTGGTAATACTGGTACAGTGTGCTTTCGACAGCCTTCTTCAGTCCAGGGTAGAGATCATCGAAAAACTTGGCGGTCTCGTTCGAGAGCTGGGGCAAACCGCCGGTGTTGCCCTGGCTCCTCACGCGCACCTGATCGCGGAGCTGATGGTCCAGATCCGAGATGCGCCTCCACAGTTCTTCGGTGGCGAGTTGCCTCTCCTGCAAGGCCGGTCCGAGGGTGCCCCGGGCCGGCAGCTCGAGGTCACCGTACAAGTCGTACCGCTTTTCCATGGGATGATAATAGGTGGCCTCAGTCTGTCGGATCTGCGCCAGCGCTGTTTCGTAATTGACCAGCCACGGGCGCAGGTCGCTCAGCTTGTGCAGCTGGCGACTGTGCAACTCTCGGATGTGTTCCACGGCCACTTCAAGCGCCGGGTAAATCGTGCGAAGCGTCTGCGACCAGCCGCGGATGTGATCCATCTTTGCCTGTGGGGGGCGGTTGCCGATCGGTCGTATGCGACTGGTTCCAACGTACGAGGAATCTTCTTCAACATCATGCTCCAGCGGATTTGCGAGTCTTTCCAGGAACCACTGTCGCGGCGCCGGACGCCCCTTTTCCGGCCGTTCATTGGACAGCAGGGAGGCGTACAGCGTCGTGATCTGGTTGTTGGTCAGCCCTCTGGGGGCATCCTCGAACACCATGTCCACGTATTTCTCGAATCGCGAGAAGAGCATGTCAGGGCGACCGGTGAAGGAGAAATCCCTTCCGTATGCCTTGATGGTGGTGTTTGCATCCGCGATCCAATCCTGCACGCGCATCCGTTGCGATTCGCCGTGAAACGCGGTGCTGTTGGTGGGGGTGGTCGGGTCATCCGCTGCTTCCGTTGCTTCGTCGTCTGGACGCTCCCAGCCCGGCGATTGTTGCTTGGAGGCCATGCGGTGCCGACACAGCGCTCGGTACAGTACATGGTCACGACCATCTGGTCGCCCGGCGACATGCGCATAGAGGCTGAAAGGTTCCTCGGTGTCAGGCCTGATCAGCATGTCCTTGCACGAGGGTCCGACTGCTGTGCAGCGGCCCTCGACTGTCGCAGTCTCGTGTTGGATGTGAGAGAGTCGTTCTACGTCCAGCGACACCGCTACATGCACTTCTGAAGTGCGAAGGACGGACTCTTTTGTTTTCTCAACCCTGTACCCGTGACCGATCACGGCTACGTCGCCATGACGCCACACCGCGGCTGCGCTAGATTGAGCTGCGGCCTGGCGATTCTTCTCCGCCTGTGTGTCATCACACAGCAAGGCAAAACGGCGGCGCAAGTACACGGCCGCTCGTTGTTCGATCTCCGTCATTGAGTACTCATCTTCGATGGGCCGCCTCGAATCTTCTTCCGACTCGGCCGGGAGAGAGATGCTGAAAAGCTGGCCACGGTCGGGCGTGGGCACCGCCCCCGATCCCGGCTCATCTGGGTCTTCGAGGCATTCGAGTTCTAGCAGTCCGAAGAGATCTTCGTCGGGCGGATCTTCGCCTGCCGAGAGCGCGCTACGTTCTGCGGCGCTGAGACTGTCATCGTTGGAGTCTACTTCCTCTGATACTAGGCGAGTGAAAACGTCCCTATGCTGCTCTAGGGAGTGACACTGGACTAGTTGCCTAAGCAGCTTGCTAACCTGCCACCTAGACTGGCTGGTGATCAGGTGCAAGTAAACAATACGCGCCCTCTTTTCACCCGCACCCCGCGCGGCTCGGAAAGAGCGCTTGGCGGCACGGAAGAAAACCGGCGCATTGTCGTCGTCCGACTCATCGTCAGAGTCGCTGCTGGGCGACCAGCACTGATCGACGTACCCTGAGCCCGTGCTGTCGGGTGTGTCTGGATAGTCTTCGGCACCAGCCGTCGGCGAACCCTCAGCATACTGAGGGTTCAACAGCATGCCCGTGGGCGTTGGGACAGAGTGCGTCGCAGCCTGCTCGTCGTCGAGAACAGCGATAGCCTCGGTATCGATCTCAGCATATTCAAGTCGGCCGGGGAGACCGGCCCCCAGTTCTAACAGTTGTTGTGCAACTTCCTCGGTCTCCTCAGGAGGCGACGTCGGGTGCGAGGCCGGCGGTGACACTCGCGCCTCTTTAGTTGGGCGCGCCGGAATCACCACTGAAACGATTCTCTGCCCTCGCAGAGTCACTTCGTATTCAAATTCGTCGGCATTGGTCTTGAGCAGGTTGGCGAATTGACGCGCCGTTGGCGTCTGACCTTCCCGCTCCAGCGCCAGTTCCAGCTCCTGGCGCGTGAAGATGCGCTGCTCTGGGTTCTGATCAAAGAGAGACAGAATGGTAGACAGCCAACTGTGTGACAGCACTGAGCCCCGAGCCGCTTCCATCTCTTTCCGGCAGATTTCTGGCTCATGAACCAGCTGCTGCAGTTCTTCACTGGTGGTGTGGCAAGCCGCAATCAGTCGGTTCTGGGGGGTGGTGCCTTCTCGGTCGTAGCGGACTGGTTGGTCACACAGCTGCAGCATGTGGCGTGACCATTTGTCCATGCTGTGACGTAGGGCCGAACCAGCATTGTGGCCATGAAGATGGGCAATTATGTCCATGACACGTCCCAGAGGGTGCCGGTTGCCAGCGCTCTTGCTGCGGGCCTGCATGGTTTCGATATTCATGCGCAGATCCTCCCCTGTCTTGGAGACCTCTGTTCCGGCCATTACGACCATGCGGGCCAGGCCTTCTCGACCGAATCGCGGCACAAAATAGTGCACCCCGGGCATGTCTTCGCGTTCCATGCGGCTGGTGAGAGGCAGTCCCGTTGACAAAGCCTCCTGCTCCTCCTCGCTGAGTAGCGATTCCTTCGCACGAAGCTCGACCATCGGGTTGATGCGCATGAACGCAATGATGGACAGCATCACGTGCAAGTTGGTCATTCCGCCACAGGCCCGTCGCACCGTGTCAATGGCTTGTTGGGCGGGGTCGCCACGAAGTTGTACGAGGTCGACCAGGGTTGCGCCATGTGGATCGCGTTCTGCAATCTTCCGCCATTCATCGAGCTGATGCCAATCGGCACACAGTAGCATCTTTAGCAAAGCCGACTGCCGCCAATCGTGCACCGTGACAGGGCAACGCTTCCGGTGACGGTCGACGACAGCGGAGTCGGCTTCTGTTCCCACTGCGCTGGTAATCATCAATCGATCGAGGGTCGCTCGATCCAGCATTTTCCCGGCCAGATGGTAATTGCCATCTTCCGTGATTGCCAGTGTCTCCTGGTCCAAGGGAGACCCCGCTCGAACGCGACGAGTGCTGTGCAGATAGGCGACTAAAACGCCCACTTGCCACAGCTTCTGGGTATTGTCGTCGCTGAGACCTCGTTTTCCACTCAGGTACTCATATGGCTCCGAAGTGCAGAGATGATCAGGAGAACCCATCTCGGTCTGGCCGGAGGCCGATCTTTCCAACCCAGCGGAGGCTTTGTCGGCCGCCGCCAGTGCGGGGCTCTCCGTCGACCCCCCCGGATCCGAACTGACCCGGACCGCTGCGATCTCTCCTTTGATAGCATCGAGCCGAGCTGTAAGCTCCGCTTGTAGACGGACGAGTTCTGCCTCTTTATCGGCCGCCGGCGGCGGAGCTGCCGGGAGTGGTGGGCCCGTAATCATGGACGTCAACATGCTCATGTGATCACGCGTGAGCGCCTGTACACGGTGTGCGTACTGTTCCGTAGGCCACCGTGGAAAAGGGCGGGTATCACCCTGCGACGAGCCACGAATTTCCCCTTGCGCGCATCCCATACTACGTGCAAGGACCTTGAGGGCTCGCGGATTCCAGCAGGACGCTCCATCTTCGCGAG
>Ga0310344_10002299_pt1 | contig 14395 bp, 13 predicted proteins | sample HC15DNA20200_MG_FD_203801 | JGI IMG/M metagenome (GOLD analysis project Ga0310344, IMG submission 203801) | Marine microbial communities from station ALOHA, North Pacific Subtropical Gyre - HC15-DNA-20-200_MG | ecosystem: Environmental > Aquatic > Marine > Oceanic | place: Pacific Ocean: North... | reverse complement strand
CCCCTCATTCTCTGCACGCGTACTTCGTCAGAGGTGGACTGTTGAGTGAACCAATCCGGTATGAGGTTCATCGCCTCCGGGACGGAAAGTCTTTTGTCACCCGCCGGATTGTAGCGACTCAATCAGTGGGAGAGGTGGTAACCGTCATCGCTTCATTTACGACTGAGAAATCTCCCGCGAGACGTGACCACGTGAAGTTTCCCAAGGATGTCGCTCCGGTGGCAGAGTTGGAGGGTCGTTGGGATGCGGGCCTGGAGAGACGGGACGCTGTTTTCAGGTCGGATGACCCGCGGGTCTCCACATGGATTCGGGGGTCTTTTGAATCTGATTCGGATAAACGAATTCATGCAAGTTCATTGGCTTACGTTTCGGATCTCAATTTAATTGATGCGACCGTGGAAGGTCATCCGACTCCGCCGAGTCAGGGTCAATGGAGTAAGGATTACCTCTGCCTCAGTTTAGATCACGTGATCTGGTTTCATGGAGCGATGGAATCCGGAGATGAGTGGCTCCTTATGGATGCTCGACCTTTAGTTTTCTCAAATAACAGAGGTGTTGCTCAAGCGACGATATTTTCCGCAAAAGGCGAGTTGCTGGCTACTGCGATGCAAGAAGGTCTGTTTCGGCCCCGGGGCTGATGGCAACGAAAAACTTGATACAGGTAATTTTACACAATCTGCATGCTGAAATAGGAATTCTTTTAGTCAATGAGTATCTCGAATAAGTACGAAGATTTGGCGTGTAAATGATAAGAGCGAAACGCCTCCTCGAAAGGTCGCTGTCGAAATGGATCCCTTAACTCAGGGAGCGGTCGGTGCCGTGTTGCCACAGGCTCTGAGTCGAACTCGGTCAATACTCTGGGCTACGTTGTGTGGCTTTTTGTCGGGACTCGCTCCCGACTTGGATGTTCTTATAAGTTCCGAAACAGATCCTCTACTGTTCTTGGAATATCACCGACAATTTAGCCATTCTCTACTTTTTATTCCGATCGGTGCTTCATTGTGTGCACTTCTGCTCCATTTTTCTGTTGGCCGAGGGAAAGAGTACGCCTTCTCTTTGACCTGGCTGTTTTGTTTCTTAGGGTACTCTACACATGCTCTACTTGACGCATGTACTACCTATGGGACGGTTTTACTTTGGCCTTTTAGTCAAGCTAGGTTTGCATGGAATGTTATTTCTATAATTGATCCGCTCTTTACTCTGCCGATAGTTGTTCTGGTGTGTTTAGCAGTATTCAAACGAAATCGTAAATTTTCAAAGTTAGGAATCCTTTGGGCATTGAGTTATCTGTTGGCTGGTCTGTGGCAACATGATCGTGCCGTAAATTTAGGATGGCGCTTGGCTGAACAGAGAGGACATAATCCGATTACGCTCGATGCAAAACCTAGTTTCGCAAATATATTGGTCTGGAAAATTGTTTACGAGGAGAAAGGCAGATTTTACGTAGATGCCGTAAGAGTAGGCTACCGATCTCGTGTATACGAAGGCGAATCTATTTCAAAGCTAGACCTAAAACGGGACTTTTCTTGGCTTGACGATGGTTCTCGTCAGGCCAAGGATATTGAAAGATTTAGATGGTTTAGCCGAGATCACTTGGCAAAAGATCCAGACTTTCCAGATCGGATAGTTGATATTCGATACTCATTAGTACCTAACCAAATTAACTCAATGTGGTCTATAGAGTTATCGGAGACTAACCCCGAGCGTCATGTTTCTTTTATCACACATAGGTCCTCTTTAGCTAAGAGTGGCCGTCTCTTGTGGAATATGATTTTTCTTAAGTGAGAAAGGTTGGCTTTTTGGGAAAATCGGGAACCCATTCATAGATAAGTTGTTTTTGAAAGAAAGCTGGGGCAAGTTTCATGGAAGAGACAGGAGGTTCTTATGCAGATCGCCTACATGCCGGATACTCACTTTGGGCACTATTCACAACCAAACCTTCCCGATAGGGAAGATGTATCAGATGCGATGGATCAAATCTTACGTGAGGCTGAGCTTGCAGAAGAGGTCGGGTTCGATGGGATTTGGGTGCCAGAGCGTCACCAGCGAACGGAGACCTACTGGCCTAGCTGCATTTCCTTGTTGATGGCTCTCGCCGCGCGTACGAAGCGTGTCAAGATTGCTCCGACAGTTATGATGCCTACGTTCCATCACCCAGTTCACTTGGCTGAACAGCTTGCCGCAATAGACAACCTCTCCAGAGGGAGACTTATATTCGGCGCGGGTGTGGGATATCACGAGGATTATTTCAAACATTTTGGCGTACCGTTTGAAAAGCGCGGACGTAGGTTTGAAGAAGCCATGGAAGTGATGAATCGTTGTTGGACGGAAAGGGAATTTTCGTTCGATGGAGAATTTTTTCAATTCGAAGGAGTTCGAATGACTCCCAAGCCCTATCAGCAACCACGCCCACCGGTTTGGATTGGCGCTTTTGCCCCAAAGCCCTTGCAGAGAGCGCTTGATTGGGATGGATGGGTGACCTGGTTTACTCCGGCACCGGAGGAGATTCTCCCTACTGTCGAAGAGATGAGGGAAAAAGCGGATAAGCGAGGTAAAAAAGAATTTACTTTTGGCATGGCTCTCGAAGGCTGGATTGGGGATGAAAAGGAGCTTAGAGAAAAGCACGCGCACCGCTGGGTAAGCGAGGTGAACTTCTATGGGGAGAGAGGACTTGCGCCGGAAACTGACGAGTTGTCTAGTATGGACGAAGAGTTGATCGGCACAATGGAATCGGGATTCCTCTGTCTTGGCAATAAGCAAAAGTGGATAGATAAGATTGAAGAATACAGGGAAAAAATAAACCCTGATTGGATCTGTATTCATATTCGGACACCACAAGATGGTCGCGGTTACCATCCTTCATTCAATGAAGCTCTTGAGGTCATTGAACAATTTGGTGAAATTTTAGATGCTGTTCCAACAGATAAATAAAGGTTGTTCTTGTGAATAGAAGCATTTCTTTAGATGGAGAGGCCCTTCCTGATAAGTGGTACAACTTGCAGGCTGATCTCCCTTCTCCTCTTCCTCCGTATAGACATCCTGGAACTGGCGAACCCCTTTCACCGGACGATCTAGCTCCACTTTTTCCAAGCGAATTGATTAAGCAGGAAGTTTCGCGCGAGCGGTGGATCGAGATTCCCGAAACGGTAAGGGAAAAACTAGGAATTTGGAGACCGACGCCTCTAGTTCGCGCTACGTTTCTAGAGGAAGCTTTAGGTACACCCGCGCGGATCTATTACAAAAATGAATCAGTAAGCCCCGCCGGCTCCCATAAGCCGAATTCAGCGATTCCTCAGGCATATTTTAACGCAATAGAGGGCATAACCTCTTTGACCACGGAAACGGGTGCAGGGCAATGGGGCTCAAGTCTTGCATTTGCCTGTGCGCACTTTGGTCTAGATTGCAGAGTTTTTATGGTGAGAATCAGTTACGACCAAAAGCCTTACCGTCGTACTCTGATGGAAACTTGGGGAGCCGAGGTCTTTGCTTCTCCTTCGAATGAAACCGAAGCGGGTCGCAAAATACTTGCGGAAACCCCTGATTCAAACGGGTCCCTAGGTATGGCGATTAGTGAAGCTGTCGAAGCCGCGGTCGGTGATGAGAATACTCATTACGCACTCGGAAGCGTTTTGAATCATGTTTGTTTGCACCAATCAATTATTGGATTGGAGGCGAAAGAGCAGTTGAAGAGCGTTGACGAGAAAGCAGATGTGATCGTCGGTTGCGCTGGAGGAGGATCGAATTTTTCTGGTATCGCTTCGCCTTTTGTTCCGGACCGGTTGAGTGGTCAGGATATTCGTTTTGTCGCGACAGAGCCGAATGCCTGTCCGACATTAACGCGCGGAAAATATGCTTATGACTATGGAGACTTAGTTGGCGTAGCACCTCTCACTCCGATGCTTACTCTTGGACATTCTTTTGTTCCGGCAGGAATTCACGCTGGAGGGTTAAGGTACCATGGTATGAGTCCTCTTATTTCTGCCTTGTGCAAAGAGAAAATCGTGGAATCTGTTGCCTTTGACCAGGGTAGTGTTTTTGATGCTGCGTTGCTTTTTGCTCGTACTGAAGGAATTCTTCCTGCACCGGAGACAGCGCATGCCATCAAGGGTGTTATTGATGAAGCGAACCGCTGTAAGGACCTAGGGCGATCCGAGTGCATTGTTTTCAATCTTTCAGGTCACGGCCACTTCGACCTTACTGCTTATCAGAAATTTTTGTCTGGAGATCTTGTAGATTCGGAACTCTCCGAGGATGATCTCAAGAATCAGTTGGAGTCTCTTCCAGCGGGTCCGACGATCGACGGCTGAAATCGATGCAGCCGTCGATCATGGTTCGTCTTTAGACATCAAAGCGATAGGTGTTTCCGTCTCTTACAATCCTTCCACCCACTGGATTAGCAAAATGTGTTCCTAGGACAAGAATGGGTTTGTCCGCGTAACGCTCGAGAAACGCCTTTCTGGTAACAACAGCCGCATCGTTATCTGCGTCGAAGGGAGTGACCCATTCGGGTCTACCGATTTGGCAAGGGTGATGCATCATGTCACCTGTTATCACAGCTTCCTCATCATTGGAGGAGATCCGAACGCTTACGTGGCCCGGCGTATGCCCCGGGGTAGACTCGAAGGAAACTCCACCACCAACGTTGTGGTTATTTTCTACTAGGTCAGCAAGTCCAGCATCAAAGATTGGCTTTACAGACTCCCCGAATACGTCTCCAAAGGGATCTTCTTCAAGATTTCTCCAAAAATCATACTCTTCTTTGACTACGAGATATCGAGCATTAGGAAAGGTTGGTTCCCAGTTTCCATTTACCTTTCGCGTGTTCCATCCAACATGATCGACATGTAGATGTGTGCAAATTACTGTATCGATAGATTCGGGGTCGTGACCAAGTTTTTTAAGATCTTCTAAAAAAGGAAGTTGGAGATTCGACCAGTCCGGCATATTTAAATTCTTATCATTGCCAATGCAAGTATCCACTACCATCTTTTGATCGTGTGTTTCGATGATAAGCATCTGGATGTTTAATATTAGATTGTCTTCATTGGAAACGAAGTGAGGCTTTAGCCAAGGAAGTTTAGAAAGATTATTTGGAGTTGCATCCGGGAGAACTTCGAGTTCTCCGCCTGCAGCCGTCATTTCTATAAGCTGAGTGATTTTAGTATCGCCTATTTTCCATTGTAACATTTTGTGTTCTCCTCGTGAACATTATAGCCTCAGCCCCCTTCTAGTATCTACCTTCTTAATTTGAAATGATTTCAGGTAGCTCTTAGGATGGAATTGATTGAATATATAATGATTTTAATCCCAGGAGGCGGTTGTTGGGTACCCAAACCGGTTTTTCTGTTAGAGCCCAGTTCTCGTCGCGTGACAGAAGCTCTTGTAAGACAACTCGCATTTCCATTCGCGCGAGACTAGCGCCTAAGCAGAAATGGACTCCTTGACCAAAACCAAGGTGAGGATTGGGTTCTCGAGAAATGTCAAATTCAAAGGGAGTCGAGAAAACCCTTTCGTCGCGATTTGCAGACATTTCCCAGAAAGTAATTTTGTCTCCAGCTTTGATCGTCTTGTCATGTAGAGAAATATTTTTTGTGGCTGTTCTTCGTTTGTAAATAGATGGGGTTGTCCAACGAAGAATTTCCTCGATAGCTAATTTGATTCCTGATGGGTTAGCTCTGAGAGAATCTAGCTGCATAGGATGTTCAATAAATGCGAGAACACCACCCGTAATAGCGTTTCTAGTCGTTTCTGATCCCGCAAGGAAAAGGAGGGTGAAAAATGCACGTAACTCGCGATCCGTCAGGGATTTACCATCGTCATCCTGAGTAGCATGCACTATTGTTGACAGTATATCGCCGGAAGGCCTAACACGTTTCTCGTTAATTAGATCTTGACCATAGGCACTTAATGTCTTTATTGACTCTCGTGCTACAACGTGATCGGATTGGGTTTCGATGCCGTGGTCCACAATGTCACAGAGCTCACGGCGGTCGGCTTGCGGGACGCCTAGCACCATGCAGATCGCTTGAAGAGGTATCTCGCGTGCAATCTCTACGAAGTTCACGCCGGAGGAATTATTTAATCTACCTAGTAGTTCTACTGTCCGTTCACGTAATTCTTTCTCGAGACGCTTCACCCGTCTTGGTGTAAAGCCAGTATTGACGAGACTTCGCAGTCGACGATGATCCGGATCATCCGTTTGATTAAGGAAATATCCTGCGCCCCGATCGTCTTTTAGTTGGGTCCCGCCGAATTCTCTAGTCCCTCCTTTTTCCGATGAGAAAACTTTCGGGCTTTGCAATATTTTTATGACATGTTCGTAGCGGCTGACAACCCAAAAACCTTCACCGTCTGGTGTGTTCTCTGTGGGTTCGTGCCAGTATATTGGGGCATTGGCTCTGAGCCAAGAAAAGGTTTCGTGAGGAAATCCTTTCTTAAAAGAATTGCTATTAGTAAGGTCCGCGACTGATGAGTTCGACATTTGTCCTATATCTCAAGCGAAGAGTGGGACGTAAAAAAATCCTTAACTTTTTCTACAAATTCCCCAGGTCTTTCGAGCTGAAGCATATGGCCAGTGCCTGACATGGCTTGATAGTTTAATCCGTATTTCTCGTGCAGGTAGAGGTTCATATAAGCGGGACCTCTTGCTGCTTCCTTTTTTGGGTCTGCGCAGATATATAACACTGAGGAGGGGAGTGACTGAAGGAGTTCGGTCAGATTCAAGCTAGAGTTGTCGTTAAATATCTTTGCTTCATATTTGGGGGGGCACGAAAGGCTGTAGTTTTCGCCACGAGCTGAGAGGGTTGCATCCGCCATATCCTCGTAGGATTCGGGGTGCCATGTCCCCAAGAACTTCGACCTTTTGAACTTTGTAGCTAGATCACTTGATGCTTTGAATTCTTCCTGCCGGCCGAGAGCTAAAGCTGAAAGTTCCTTTTCGGCCTCTAAAAAATGAGGAGCCAGGTGATGATTCGGCGGAGGGCTAAAGGGGGGATCAACCAAGACGAGTGCCTCCCAAGGCCATTCGAAATTTTGTCCATGGCTAACGGCTACGATGGCAGAAAGTGAATGGAATATACCGAAGTTAGGTTTCTCACCGAAATTTCTTGAGGTTGATTTGAGAAGAGTGTTTAGGTCGTTTGCAAAAGTTTCGACATTATGAGAGTCGAGATCGTGCGTTGGGTTCTCTCCGTGACTCCTTTGGTCATAGATGATTAGGTCGTATTCATCCAGCAACAATCTCCAAAACTGCCAGTAGCCATCGGAAGCAAAGCCGTTTCCGTGAGAAATGAATACGCGAGGTCCAGAAGGGTTTCCATGTCTTCGGACTCTTATTACGGCCCCATCCATCATTTCAATATCGAATCTTTGAGTAGGCGTGGGAATTTTTTGAGTGCGAAGTTTATTCATGACGCTAACGCATCACGCCATTCGGCGATAATTTGTAAATGATCTTCAACGGAACTCAGGTTTGCGTTCATGGTTGCTAGTGCGAGGTGTGTGGCTCCAAGATCTCTCCAGGATTCCGCATGCAATCGCCAACGCTCGGGATTTCCCCCTCGAGCCTGTGCCTGCGCCTGGATTCCAAACTCTTTAGGGTCTCTGCCAACTTTAAGGAGTTCCTGGTTCAATTGTTCCACGTGGACGGCTTCCCTTTTAGGAGTACCGAGGGGCATCCATCCGTCACCCAGCTTTGCAGTCCGTCGAATTAAGGCAGGTGAACTACCTCCAAACCAAATCGGAATAGGAGTTTCTGGCCTGGGGTTTATACCTGCTCGGTCAATGCGATGGAACTTCCCCTCGAAGGAGAGGGAGCGCTGCTTCCAAAGGTCTTGCATCAATAAGAGCTGCTCTTCTTGTCGCAAGCCGCGTTCTTCAAACGGGATGCCGAGACCTTCATATTCAAGTTTGTTCCAACCCGTACCTACTCCTAGCCGTAACCTTCCCCGCGAAAGATTTTGGACTTCTGTTGCTTGTTTAGCTACAAGTGCTGCTTGACGTTGTGGAAGGATTAAAACCGTTGTTGCAAGTTCAAGGGTTTTAGTCACTCCAGCTAAGTATCCGAAAAGGACGAAGGGTTCGTGAAAACTAGTGTTCATATCGTACGGAGCTTCCCATCCACCGGGGCGATCCGGATTGGCTCCTAGTACATGATCGTAAACGAGCAGGTGAGATAATCCGAGTTCTTCTATTCCCTTCGCGAACTTGCAGATCGAGGTAGGGTCATTACCTATTTCACTTTGTGGAAAGACGGCTCCGAGCTTCATCGCGACAACATACCGTCTTTTAGGTGAAATTGTGGAGATCGTAATGCCAATATTTCGTGGATGGCTGATCGTAGGCAGCCTTTTTGTTGTTTTGATGGTTTCGTCAGGTTTGGGTTTTTATACCTTGCCGATCCTAGTTCGTGTGATGAGCGAGCAAGGAGTATTCAGTGTCCACGATGTTTCTAGTGCGAGTGCTATCTTCTTTCTTGCAAGCGGCATTGCAGGTCTGAAAATAGCCCGACTCCTCGAGAAAAATGATGTGCGTTGGGTGGTGACGGGAGGTGGAATTCTCTGTGGTTTTTGCCTCTGGGGTTTAGGTCAAATACAACAGGCCTACGAGCTTTATGCGATCTATGCCATCTTCGGCATTGGATTTGCGGCTACATCGCTCTTGCCGGCAATGACAGTCATTACCCGCTGGTTCGTTGCTAAGCGCGCGATTGCTATTTCGATTGCATCGACGGGACTATCCGTTGGAGGAGTGCTTGTAGCGCCACAGGTTGCTGGCTGGGTGGAGACGTTCGGTTTTCGAGAGGTATCGATTTGGCTGGGCGTGGCCTACATGGCGGGGACAGTTCCTCTTACTTGGCTATTTATTGTTGGAAAGCCTGAAAACCTCGGACTTTCTCCGGATGGAGAGAGAGAAGCTTCGGTAAGGACTCCCAAAAACGATTCTAATATCGAATACAAGAATGCCGTTACAAGTTCGTTTTTCGTCTGGTTTTCCATCACATATATTTTTGTAATGGCGGCTCAGGTGGGGGGGATGATTCATATCTACAACCTGGTCGCTTTTCGTATAGATGCCGAATATGCACGATGGATTATGGGCGTTACGGCATTGGCTAGTATTACAGGGCGATTCGCTGGTGGGTTCCTTCTTCATCATGTGTCGATTAAACCTGTTACATATGTCTTAATACTTGTTCAAGGTGTTGCGCTTGTGGGGCTAGCAACCGTTTGGGAACCTTTTTGGATGACAGGTTTAGCTGTAGCTTTTGGCCTATCAGTAGGCAATATCCTGATGATTCAGCCTCTGATTCTTGCTGAGACTTTCGGCGTTAAAGACTACGGAAGAATCTTCGCAGTTAGTCAGCTTCTCACTACGATCGGCTATGCAATGGGTCCGGAGATTATGGGTGCGATGTTTGATTATTTTGGGGGATACCGCAACGCGTTTAGCCTTTTAGGATTGTTTTGTTTTGTTGGACTAGTATTTTTTTGTATCGCAAACATGAAAGGTTCATCCTGCAGGCGATCTAGACTTCTGGGATAATTTTTAGCGATGCAGCTTTAGCATAGGTTTTCTTAATAAGTATTTTTCCCTGTTTGTTGAAGTGTAAAATATCGAGCCCCCTCCAATGTCCAGGACCTTTGCTTGTTTTTAAGGAACAAGTCCAGGCTATCAATGACTTCAGGTTCTGGGCGTCGCAAAACATTTCTTCTTCAAGGAACTGCATGAGACCGAAATCCCCTCGAAATTGAGGAACGAGAGCTTCCCTAATATCAGCTAGCCCCTCTGCTCTGGTACCATCGAATTGTTCATAGATGGAACCTGTTTGCGCAAAATAAGACATCACCATGTCTAGATTGTTTTCGTTGAATGCCTGGGTAAAAGAAATTGTAGTTTCAGTAAGATATTCATGTGAAAGCAAAGAAGTCATTTGAAGAGTGTAGCTTACTTGTCTTGCATAGCCTGGCTTCGGCTTGCGAGTTCGGAGGAGATACTTGTGACGATTTCTCCCAAAAGCCTGGAAGGTTGTGCTTGATCTTCTATTTTTGCTTGATTCGCCAGTTGTCCGAGAAGGTCTTCTGCTAGTTCGAGGTCACATTTAGGCACCCGTTCTAAAGTTAGAATGATCTCCTCGGGTGGGTCAAGGTTGAGTGCCTCATCCTCGGACATCGCGATTATTAAAGATCTCAGCATCGGATCTAGAGAGGGGAGCATAATGCGAGTTGCGGTTACGCGGGCTCTACACCAGATCATCTCTTCAGGGGTAAAATTTCGAAAACCTAAGGAAATCTTTCTTTGCATACGAAGAGTATGCGCGTTCAGGCTCTTTTTAGCTCCCAATTGGGACCCGACTTCGGGAACCTGAGCTTATTTCTACCGCGAAGTTGTCAGCATCGACAAATATGTCAATGCTGAACCTGGATCTGCGAGGTACACTGAGGTCATGAAATATGAAAATATCGAAAAGATTAAAACGTCCGACGGTCTGCGAATAGTAATAGTTAAAGGGATGCCGAGTCCCTGGTCCCAGGCGGCTCGCGCGATCTTTAACTACAAAGATCTGGATTACATCGTGGGACCTCAACTTCCTGGCGATACGAACCCCGAGTTGGTCGAGTGGAGTGGTCATAACAGTGGCCCGGTAGTCGCATTTGATTCCGAAACACCTGTTCACCGTTGGCTTGATATCGTTTTGCTGGCAGAGAGGTTGGCTCCTGAAAGATCGATTCTTCCTGAGGATGGTCAGGAACGAATTAACGTGGTAGGTCTTTCTCATGAGGTGTCAGGGGATTTAGGTATAGGTTGGTGGGCACGGGTAGCAATGTTTCATCCGGCGATGAGTGCGCCGGAACGGCCGGAGGCCTTACTTTCGATGGCAGCTAAGTGGGGCTACTCCGAAGAAAGAGGAAAGAACGCAGCCCGTGAGATTGCAATCCGGCTCAATCTGCTGAACGATCAACTAGAGAGAAACCGAGCACGGGGTAGTAAATTCATTGTGGGTGACGCGGTTTCTGCTCTGGACTTTCATTGGGCGGCAATGTCGATTCTTGTCAATCCTTTGTCGGAAGCAGATATGCCGACGTTGCCGGGTTATTATCCAATGTTTCAAATTTGCCCATCTCTTCCAGAGGTTCAAAAGGCGACGACGGCTACTTTGTTGGCTCACCGCGATCAAATGTTTTCCGATTACTTTGTCGTTCCTTTTGATTACGTAGAATCTTAAGCGCAATGGACTCGCAGTTTACTTATAGGTATCAAAAGTTATTGCTTTTAAGTCGTTGAGAAATTTGAGTCGCATCCGAGGAGGAAGGAAATGACGAAAGACCTGAATCGTGTAAGTAAGAGGATTACTCAACCCAAGGCTCAGGGAGCATCTCAGGCGATGCTCTATGCAACCGGAATGTCGTCCGAGGATATGGATAAACCGCAGCTAGGGATTGCCAGTGTTTGGTACGAGGGAAATCCTTGCAATATGCATCTTCTTGATCTTGCAGAAGCCGTTAAGGAAGGAGCCTCTCGTGAAGGTATGGTGGGGATGCGGTTTAACACTATTGGTGTCAGCGATGGCATTTCCATGGGCACTGATGGCATGAGCTACTCCCTTCAGAGTCGAGATCTTATTGCAGATTCGATCGAGACCGTAATGCAGGCGCAATGGTACGATGCGAACGTTTCTATTCCAGGATGCGATAAAAACATGCCAGGTTGTATTATGGCCATGGCAAGAGTCAATCGCCCGTCACTGATGGTTTATGGAGGTACTATTCGAGCGGGTCGAAAGATTGACGGATCTCCAATCGATATCGTTTCTGCTTTTCAGTGTTACGGGGAATTTCTTTCTGGTGCAATAGACGAGGAAGGTCGTGTTGACGTTGTCCAGCACGCCTGCCCTGGTGCAGGAGCTTGTGGCGGAATGTATACGGCAAATACGATGGCGTCGGCTATAGAGGCTTTGGGAATGTCGTTGCCGGGAAGTTCATCTACTCCTGCCACAGATCCAGCCAAATTAGAAGAGTGTCGATCGGCTGCAGGCGCTGCGCTAGGACTTCTTGAGAAAGACCTGAAACCCAGCGACATTATGACTCGGGCTGCCTTTGAAAATGCGATGACGGTTGTGACCGTCTTGGGTGGTTCGACGAACGCGGTTTTGCACCTTATTGCGATGGCTAGGGCCATCGGAGTTTCCTTGAAACTCGAAGATTTTCAGCGCGTAAGTGATAAGACGCCGTTTCTCGCAGATCTCAAGCCGAGTGGAACGTTCGTTATGGAGGATCTTCATGAGGTAGGAGGAATCCCTGGACTTTTTAAATTCTTGCTTCGAGAGGGATTTCTTGACGGAAGTTGCATGACCGTAACTGGCAAGAGTTTGCAAGAGAATGTCGAGGGCTATCCGGATTTGTCTGATCAAGGACGCATAATTCGAAGTTTTGGGGATCCTATTAAGGAGACTGGTCACATTCAAATTCTCGAAGGTAGCTTGGCACCCGAAGGTTCAGTAGCAAAGATCACAGGGAAAGAGGGACTTACTTTCAGCGGTCCTGCCAAGGTTTTTAACAGTGAGGAGGAAATGCTCGCCGCCGTCGAAGAATCTCAGATCGAACCCGGAATGGTTGTCGTGATTCGCTACGAAGGGCCGAAAGGTGGTCCGGGTATGCCGGAGATGCTTTCCCCAACTTCCGTGCTGATGGGTGCTGGGTTGGGTGATAAAGTAGCTTTAGTGACGGACGGACGTTTCTCGGGAGGGTCTCACGGGTTTATAATCGGTCATGTGACTCCCGAGGCTCAAGAGGGAGGACCTATTGGGCTGGTCGTCGACGGAGACACGATTAGTATCGATGCTAAGAAGCGCACCTTGAGCCTGGATATTCCCTCTAATGTTTTTGAAGAGCGGCGAAAAAGCTTTATTCCTCCTCCTCTTAAAGCAACTCGAGGTACGCTCTATAAATATATTCGCTCAGTTAAATCTGCTTCAGAAGGATGTGTGACTGACGAATAGTTTGTAGAGAAAATGAACCTAAGGACAGGAGTAGAAAGATGATACCTATCCGGATTCGAATCGTGGTTCTGATAGCGCTTGGAACCATCATAAACTATCTCGATAGGATTAATATTTCTGTCGCGGGCCCCCAAATCATGGAGGAGACCGGTTGGGGAAAAGCGGAGTGGGGAACAGTTCTTTCAATTTTTCTTGTCGGTTATGCGTTGTTCCAATATCCAGGTGGCGCGTTATCAGATCGATGGGGTCCTCGTAAAGTTATAGGTTTCTCCTGTATCGGGTTTTCTTTGTTTACGGCGCTTACTCCTCTTGGACAAAGTGCAATGTTTTTGCTTTTGGCGATGAGGTTTATGGTTGGCGCCTGTGAGTCGATGAGCTTTCCTTCTTTTGCGTCGATGAATTCTCGATGGATTCCTAGAAGTGAATTTGCACGTGCACAGGCAGTGTTGTTGTCCGGTGTTTACCTCGGTCAAGTGCTTGCCTACCCCACTACGACCTGGATAATTGTCAACTACTCTTGGCAAACGGTTTTCTATGTCAATGCTTTTGTCGGGTTGATTTGGGTCGCGCTTTGGCTCTGGTACACAAGAGATGAGCCTCAGGACCATCCTTCAATAACACCGGAGGAGGTCGAGAAGATTCGTTTGGGCACTTCAGGCAGGTCGTCAGCGCCATCACTCTCTTTTTTGAACTTAATAAAGAATCGTATGATTATTTATCTTTGTTTGAGCTATGCGCTTTATGGATTCATTGCTTGGATGTTCATTTTCTGGTTTCCTCCCTATCTCATGCAAGGCCGAGGAATGGGCACAATGGAGATGGGATTGGTAGGGATGGTCCCGATAGGAGCCGGTTTTGTTGGTGTCATGTCGGCAGGTTGGACTCTTGACTACCTAATTAAGCGCGGCATGGATCCTCGGAATGTAAAGATAAGGTTACCTGGATTATTGATAGTGCTAAGTGCGCCGTTTTTACTCCTTGGTGTTAACGTAAGTTCAACGACTATGGCGATTGCATCCTTCGGAATCTTCTATTGTTTGTTTTCCGCTGCTCTCGCAGGGTATTGGTCGCTTCCGATTGAATTGAACCCAAAATTTGTGGGTTCAATTATTGGCATTGCTAATACTTCAGCTAACGCTGTTGGAGTTCTTGGCCCCATTACTGCAGGGCAGATCTTGGAAAGAACGGGCGATAACTGGCATGTAGTCTTTTACCTGGCTGCAGGTTTAACTGTGCTTTGTGGGGCGATCTATGGACTCTTTGTGAAGGCGGATCCGCTCGAATTTGATGAAACTTCGAAATCCGAGGAAAAAAGTGATTTCGCCTCTACGTAGCAGTGACGCCGCGGGCCATCAAGATCTTTCCTGAACGGACTAATTCCTTGAGGCCGAAGGGCCT
>Ga0310344_10002298_pt1 | contig 14402 bp, 12 predicted proteins | sample HC15DNA20200_MG_FD_203801 | JGI IMG/M metagenome (GOLD analysis project Ga0310344, IMG submission 203801) | Marine microbial communities from station ALOHA, North Pacific Subtropical Gyre - HC15-DNA-20-200_MG | ecosystem: Environmental > Aquatic > Marine > Oceanic | place: Pacific Ocean: North... | reverse complement strand
TCGATAGATCCATTGGGTTTTTCCGAGGTGACACGTGTTTTTCGAGATTCATTCGACTTAAGTATCCGGACAGATCAAGGTTCTGTAGCGAAGGAAGGGCAAAGAACTCGGCCTTTTGTCAAAGTCCAGGATGGATGTGATGCACACTGTACTTATTGCATCATTCCTGAAGTTAGAGGGCCTAGTCGATCAGTACCTCCTGATCAGTTAGTTGAACGAGTCAGAGATCTGGTGAGGGAGGGGTTTCAGGAGATCGTGTTGACGGGAATTCACATCGGGACCTATGGGCGCTACATGAATCCTCCCCTAACTTTCCACAAACTTCTCAAGAAGTTATTGGAGATTGAGAGGTTGCAGCGATTGCGTATTAGTTCAATTGAGCCCATGGAATTATCCCGGAGAGTAATTCATCTCGCAGCTGCTAGTGAGGGCAGAATTGCTCCACACTTTCATATCTGCCTGCAGAGCGGCTGTGATCGGACCCTAAAGAGAATGCTGCGACCATACAAGACTGCTAGGTTTCGTAGTCTCATCGAAGAAATCAGATTAGTTTTGCCGGAGGCTGGGATAGGAACGGATGTAATTGGAGGTTTTCCGGGGGAGTCAGATCAGGACCACCAGGAAAGTTTACAGTTTGTTAAACAGATGCCGCTAACTTATATGCATGTTTTTCCGTACAGTGATCGCCCAGGGACTGCTGCCTCAACAATGCAAGGCAAAGTTGACAGTGCAACGGTGCGCCTGCGGTGTGCTCAATTCAGGGAAATCTCTGAAAGTAAAAATCTAGAGTTTCGTACCAGACAGTTAGGGCGTAAAGTTGCTGCCTTAACACTTGGCGATTTTTGGGGAGGGCAAAGGGTGGCGCTGACAGATAACTACTTGAAGGCGCTGGTCGACCCAAGGATACCGGGGAACAGATTGGTGAGGTTACGGGCTCGAGTTGGCCCCGAGGAATACCTTTCTCTCATTTGACCGGAATCCTGCTAGCATCCACATTCTTCCTTCGTCCTGATTTCTTCTATACGAGTAGAAGGAATGATGTTGACAACTGGTGCAAAGTGTACAGTCAATTTTTTTTACTATCCCGAGGCTATAAGCATCTAGTAGGTTGGCTTTTACTAAGTCTAGGCGGTGTTCTGTGAAGAGGTTATTGATGTCGTGGCCTTTCTGCATGAATCGTTGTTTAACATCTGCTCCTACTTCATAACAACAACTACGGATGCAGGGCCCAATTGCCACAATCAACTGCTTGATCTCAGTCTTGGGGTGCTCCATGAAGGCTTTAATTCCATTACGTATGATGTGGTCCGCGGTTCCTTTCCATCCGGCGTGAATCATCCCTACCCTTTGCATCACCGGGTCAACTATGAGAATAGGAACACAGTCAGCAGTCCGGATAACCCCAAAAATTCCAGGCGTTTCTATGAGCATCCCATCGCCATCTAGAGGAGTGTTGCCCGGGATGATATCCTGACCTTCAAGGATATGAGAGGAGTGCACCTGACGAGCTTGAAAAGTTTGACTCTGTGAGATGCTCAAGGTCTCAAGGAATCGGTTTTTTCGGAATGCTCCCTCGTGCGGGTTAACTATCCCCGAGGCTTTGTCTGTACCACGACTAGTAAAGGCGTGAACAAAGCCGGGGATAGTCTCCAACTCCTTAAATCGAAAATGAGGTACTGATTCCACGGAGTATTCGTAGAACATTTCAGGTAGGCCAGGTTAACATAAGCTTATGATCCTAGGACTGGGAGTAGATATAGTCGAGGTTAACCGTATCCGAGGGGCTTTGCTCAAAGGGGATTCCTTAAGGAGGCGTGTGTTCACTCAGGCAGAGATAGATTACTGTGCTAACCAACAGAACCAGTATCAACACTTTGCCGGTCGATTTGCTGCTAAAGAAGCTGGTCTGAAGGCTCTGGGGACAGGTTGGGGGCAAGGGATTCGATGGCAGGATGTTGAGGTCATCAATGAGGAGTCGGGGAAGCCCGTAATCAGGTTTAATGGTAAGGCACTTGAGATTTTGCACGAGAAGGCTATTAATGGAATGCTAGTTACGATTTCACACTCTGCAAAATATGCCGTTGCTGTGGTGGTGATGGAAGGTTCCTGAACAGAGGAAGTGGCATGACTGAATACTCGGCGCGGGCTAGATTTGGATCAGTAGAGCCTTGGATACCTGAGGAGGAGGTTTACCGGTTAGCAAGGGACAGTTCTCTGGCGGACCTAATTCAAGAAGCAAGTTCATTGCGAGATAGAGGCTATGGGAAACTGATCACCTATTCGCGTAAGGTGTTCATCCCCCTTACCCATTTGTGCCGTGATGTCTGCCACTACTGTACGTTTGCTGCCCCTCCACGGCCAGGGGAGCGAGCCTACATGACTCCTGAAGCTGTTCTAGAGATTGCTTCCCGAGGTGCCCAGGTAGGATGTAAAGAAGCTTTATTTACCTTAGGAGATAAGCCCGAGCTACGCTATAAGGCTGCCCGTAGTGACTTGGAGGGGTTAGGGCATAATTCGACACTATCCTATCTAGGAGAGGTAGCGAATCTGGTTATGCGGGAGACAGGGCTAATACCTCATCTCAATCCTGGTTTAATGGAGACGGATGACCTGATTCTTCTGAAGCCCGTTTCGGCTTCGATGGGGTTAATGTTGGAGTCCTTGTCGCCGGGGCTAACACAAAAGGGAGGTCCTCACTATGGTTCTCCCGATAAGGATCCCGCTCGGAGGCTAAAAACAATCGAACGGGCTGGGAGACTAAAAGTACCCTTCACGACAGGTATTCTGATCGGGATCGGAGAGACAAGACATGAACGGATAGAAAGTCTTCTAGCCCTTCGCCGTATTCATATGAAATACGGTCATCTCCAAGAGATCATCATTCAGAACTTCAAGGCTAAGGTCGGAACTAAGATGGCTGATGCTCCTGAACCGTCTTTAGAAGAGCTTCTTTGGACAATCGCAATGGCTCGTTTAATATTCGGCTCTAATGCCAACATTCAGAGTCCACCAAACCTGAGCCCAGAATTTCTGGAAGACATTATCTCGTCTGGGATCAATGATTGGGGAGGAGTATCCCCAGTGACGCCGGATTTTGTCAATCCGGAAGCCCCCTGGCCGGCAATAGAAGACTTGACCCGACAGACTGCCAGGGCAGGGAATACTCTAGTTGAACGATTGACTGTCTATCCCGAGTACTTACTCTCTAGCGAAGAGTGGGTCACGCCACAGGTTTCAAAGTATGTCTTTAAAGTCTGTGACGCTGAAGGTCTGGCAAGAACAGATGAGTGGTTAACAGGTATTGGTGGAGAGGTCCCAGTCACACCTATTCAACCGAAAACATTATTTGTGCCCAAAGGGACCGTTTCTCTGGATGTTGCGCTGAAATCTGCTTCCGAAGGGACCATGTTACGAGAAAAAGATATTGTTGCTTTGTTTCAGTCCAGGGGGACGGCGGTGGAGGAAGTTTGCCAGGCAGCAGATGAGCTGCGGAGTAGCTCTGTTGGGGATGTTGTTAGGTATGTGGTAAACCGAAATATTAATTATACCAATGTGTGTTACTACCGATGTCAGTTCTGTGCTTTTTCAAAGGGAAAGCTAAGCGAGAATTTGAGAGGGCATCCTTATGTCTTGGATCTCAATGAAATAGTCCGAAGGGCTCAGGAAGCATGGCAGCGTGGGGCTACTGAAGTCTGTTTACAGGGAGGGATTCATCCCGATTTCACCGGAGATACTTACCTAGAGATTTGTCGGGCTATTCGCACGGCGGTGCCTTCCATGCACATCCACGCGTTTTCTCCACTCGAGATATACCAAGGTGCTGAGACTCTAGGGATCCCACTACAGTCGTTTTTGGAATCTTTACAGAGAGCGGGGCTAGGGACGTTGCCAGGGACGGCTGCAGAAATCTTAGATGACGAGATACGGGGGATAATTTGCCCTGACAAAATCACTACGGAGGATTGGGTGCAGGTCATCGAAACAGCTCACAAAATTGGGATTCGGACTACAGCGACTATCATGTTTGGGCATGTGGATGGTCCATTGAACTGGGCGCGTCATCTCCTAGTTATCCGGCGTCTACAAGAAAGGACAGCAGGTATTACGGAATTTGTACCGCTTCCGTTCGTAGCTAGTGAAGCCCCTCTTTTCCTGAAAGGGAAAGCACGTAATGGACCAACCTTCCGAGAAGTTCTTCTAATGCATGCAGTCGCACGTTTGGCATTATTCCCCGTGATTCCCAATATCCAGACTTCTTGGGTTAAGCTTGGCCCTCAAGGGGTAGAGGCTTGTCTGAAGTCAGGAGCTAACGATCTGGGAGGGACACTCATGAACGAATCGATCACTAGGGCCGCAGGAGCAAGGCATGGGCAGGAGATGTCGCCTCAGCAGATGGAGAAATTGATCAAAGGAGCAGGCAGGCAACCCAAGCAACGGACCACGATATATGGGGTCGTAGAGAAAGAAAGACAACAAGCATCCCTTGAAGCGGCCCCAATGACGCCTATTTACAATCAGCCAGCGGCAGAATACGACCGGATTTGAGGTGATGATGGAGCCAGGTGAGTTGCTTCACCCTCCAGGCTGGATAGGATCCCCGTGTTAGTTGAGGCTTTGGACGAGTGACCCGACCGTATCTCTGACCTTTACGAATGCACCAATGATTGCGATCAGGCAAGCAATCGCCATTGCCATGTTCCAGGCTTTTCTTCTGTTTCCTTTTTCACGATCATCGCCCATGAAATTTTTATTATTGGTCAGAAGGAGAAAACCTAAGTAGGCAATAGGTAACAAGATAAGTCCGAACGATGAAATCAATGGACCCAGCCAAAAGGGGGCTTTGTAACCGACACCGAGGATTCCTATCGCAGGTAAGAGTGCACCAACTTTAAACCACCTGCTGGTTTTGGGTACATGCATAACCTCGGAGATGGCTAACCCGGTAATCAGCATTAGGATCGGTATCGTGCTCAGGGGCATCGCCGCAATTCCAATGTCAAAAAGGACACGGCCGGTTGACGCAGGGAGGAAAGTCCCTTCGAAAAGGGGGCTCATGACACTAGCTACTGCAGCCGGATTCGCTGGGGCTTCCGGAGATCCTTGAAGGATATTGGCTGTGGTGATGACGACTAAAGATGATCCTACCGCAAAAGGAAGGAGCATCCCCCCCCATAAATCGAAACGAGTGAGCCCAAGATGTTCTCGTCCCCAAGATCGTGCTCGGAGTGTCAATGGGAAAAGGAATGTCATATTGATGCCAACCGCACAACCTAGAGCCCCGAGTACCATGGTTCGGTCAGCGGGATCATTGGGAAGTCCACTGGGAATTAGCCCTCGGAGGACTCGTCCCCAATCTATGCCCGTACGAAGGGCTACGATCAGGAAGCACAACAACATTATCGCTACGATAATTCTCAATAATTTCTCGTAGCGTTGGACACCTGTACTAGCAGGTCTACCGTAGGCCCAGGTCAAGGGTATCGAAACTCCTAGAATGACAAGTCCGACAATCCACTTAATTGTCTGTTCGGAGGTAGTAGTCTCAGCCCACCCGGCAACTACAGCCAGATCACCTAAGCAGGCGGTTGCCACCGAATACTGGTTCATACTCCAGAAGATAGATCCGACTATGGCAGCCAGTGCCCATGCTAAAGCTAAAGTTGGACTGATGTGGCGTCCCATAGCTCGGTAAATCGACCTCTTCTTAAAGAGAATTGGCCTAGCGATGGCTCCGAACATGATAACTCCCATCAACATTCCGAGAATATTGACCCATAACATCTCGTACCCGAATTTCCAGCCCAGATAGAAGGCACTGGTCGCGCTACTAGCCCCAAGGGTTAGAGCGCCTTGTATCCAGCCGGGTCCAGATAGAGAGGCATATCCGGCCATTCGGCCCGGCCATGATCGGGAGTTGATTTCGCGAAGATCTTGTAATTCTTTATCCGTAGCCATTGTTTTTAATGGGTGGTAGTTACCGGGAAATTAATTTTAGAGGATCAGTCCCGCCTAAAGTCAAGTTTTTCTTGGATCAAAAGTGTACCGTCGGAACATGGATTGTACCAGGGAGTTTCCGAGGCTGGAGATTTTTCAGCCAGAGAATATTCGTTTGTACCATGGGATCCCTTTTTGTCTGAGCGTCTCTTGTTGTTGTTTCTTTCTCAGTTTTTGCAAAAATACATCTCCTGCGGACTGATGACAATCTTTGTACTTGCGGCCACTACCGCATGGGCAAGGTTCGTTTCTTCTAACTCGAAGTGAGCGATGAGGGCCCGTGAAAGGTCCTTGTTTAACCATCTGTGGGGTAATTTTTCGACTTTTCCGCTTCATCTGGACTCTCTCAAGCACTACTCGAAACTGCGGGCTGGTTTTATTCTCAACCTTCCCGTGGCAGGCCCTGTTAAATCTTGTCCTTGCCTTTTCTCTAAAGCCTTTTTACTCTATCTCGATTGCTACTATTGAATCAGAAAGCAGGCCCAGATACTAGTTACGAGACCACTCGGGATTATTCGAAATAAGGTTTTATTATCAATGACCTACTGATTAATTCAGCCTCTTCAGAGACAATATGATAGTCGATATCGCGAGCATGTTATGTGTTAGATAATCCAATCGCTATTAATGGAGATCGGAAGTGTGGCACTTTTCTTCAGTTGTGAGCGTGGAAAAGGGTTCTCTAGCATGCAAGTAATTGCCACAGCTGTAATTTCCACTTATGATGATCGGCCTCTGCACCAAGTCGGAGTGGTAAACAACTTTATGGTAACGAAAAACAAGAGGTTTCAAAATGGTGGGCGATACTGGACTCGAACCAGTGACCTCCGCCGTGTGAAGACGGCGCTCTAACCAGCTGAGCTAATCGCCCGAGACGGGTCGCCGAGAGAGTCGCCATTCTAGTGAACATGGAGAGTTTGTGTCAATGAGCCAAAAACTAGATGTCATTGTGATTGGGGCCGGTGCTGCTGGGCTTGCTTGCGGTATCGAAGCCAGAAGGCGGGATCTTGATTTTCTGATTATCGATCGAGGTGCAGTGGTAAACGCTATTGCAAAATTCCCTACCGATATGAAGTTTTTCACCACTCCTGATCTTCTTGAGATAGGAGGCCTGCCCCTGGTATGTGCGACCGAGAAGCCAAGGCGTTCCGAGGTATTAAAGTACTATCGTAGAGTTGTTGAATACTATCGATTGCCCGTTAAAGATTACGAGGAGGTATTAGGAATCTCGGGAGCTGATGAAGATTTTACGGTAGCAACTCGCGATCGTCTGGGTAACGCTTGCCAGTATCGTTGCAGGAAATTGATCGTGGCGGTCGGATACTATGACAATCCCAATATGTTGGGGATCCCAGGTGAGGAGCTGGGAAAGGTAAGCCATTACTATACAGAGCCTCATCCCTACTTCAGCCATAAAGTAGCAGTAGTTGGAGGTAAAAATTCGGCTGTGGAGACAGCCCTGGATCTTTATCGGAATGGGGTAGAAGTGACACTGATTCATCGTGGCCCGGAGCTTGGAAAACATATCAAGTACTGGGTGCTGCCGGATATCCAGAATCGTATTCAGAATGGAGAAATCAAAGCTCTGCTATCAAGCGAAGTCACTGAGATCAGGCCCTCTGAAATAGTGGTCCAAACCCCTTCAGGTGAGCTCATTCTGGAGAATGATTTCGTGCTAGCAATGACTGGGTACCATCCCGATGAAAAGTTTGTCGGGTCCCTTGGTATCGAGATGGATCCTGAACTGTTCGTTCCTTCACATGATCCTGAAACATTGGAGAGCAATGTGGAAGGGATATATCTTGCTGGCGCGGTTGTGTCGGGACGAATGACCAACCGTATTTTCATTGAAAATGGTCGGTTCCATGGTGAGCAGATCTTTAAGCATTGGCCGGAACCGTAGACTACTAGCTGATGTATTTCGGGCAAGGGCAGGTAGAGCAGTGTTCAAGATCGCTATTGTTGGTAGGCCAAACGTTGGGAAATCTTCCTTGTTTAACCGACTCACGGGGGCTCGTAAGGCAATTGTCGGAGATGAACCGGGGATCACTCGTGATCGCCTTTATGGGTCTGCCTTTTTCGACGGAAATCCTGTAGAACTGATTGATACAGGTGGGATTATCCCCGAAGATAAGGACCTGATACCTGAACAGGTGCTACAACAAGCTCAGGTAGCAATACAAGAGTCGGACCTGATTCTTCTCATAGTGGACGGTCGGGCCGGGCCCACCCATCTTGACGTAACACTCGTCGAGTTCTTACGTAATTCTGGCCACAGATTCTATCTTGTAGTGAACAAGATCGACTCCCAAGTTGTCGAAGATCTGCCATTTGAGTTTTACGAGTTGGGGATTGACGAAGTTTTTGCGATATCTGCTGAACATGGACGTGGGATAGAGGAGCTCCTTGATAAGTTGTGTCCGCTGATTCCTCAGGGAGAAGTTGATGCAGAGGAGAGCGAGGCGACGCGAGTTGCGATCATTGGTCGACCGAACATGGGCAAATCTTCTATTTTGAACAGACTTCTCGGGCAGGAGAGAGCCATCGTGACAGATATCCCCGGCACGACTCGGGATTCAATTGACACTGTTCTTGAACACGAGGGATACCGCTACAGGTTGGTGGATACAGCTGGTATTCGAAGAAAGGGTAAGACTCAGGGGTTAGCCGAAAAACTGAGTGTTGTTATGGCCCGAAAGAACATAGCCGCTAGCGACGTTGTTCTTCTGATGTTAGATGCTACAGAAGGGGCTACAAAGCTGGATGCAACCATAGGTGGTTATGCACACGATGAAGGCAAGTCACTAATTGTTGTTGTCAATAAATGGGATCTGGTCGAGAAGGATACTCATACGGCCTGGCAGAGAGAGAAAGAGATCAGGATGCGGATGCGCTTTTTGTCCTATGCCCCTCTGGTATTCACTTCAGCCAAAAGTGGCCAGCGTGTGTTTCGACTTTTGGAACATGTTAATAAAGCTAAACTGGCTCGCAGGAAACGTGTCCCAACTGCTGAGTTGAATCGCTTTTTAGTCGAAAAAATTGAGCCCCGAATTCAGACGGTACACGGCGACCGACAGCCACTTATGTACGTATCCCAGGCTGGTATTGCGCCACCCACATTTGTTTTATTTACTCGTACACGTAAAAAACTACACTTTTCTACGGAACGTTTCTTCATAAATCAGATAAGGCAGGTATACGAGTTTTATGCGACTCCCATTCGCATTCGCCAGAGAGTCCGGAAATAAAAAAGCACCCTAGTATAGACAGCATCTTGACAGCGTTTCAGGGGACCCATATGATCTGGCCAATTAGCTGTCTGTTCAACCATGAATATCCGGTGCAGTTGTGATCAAATCCGACATAGCCAGAGCCGTCTACGATACGCATGGTGGAATCTCCCACAAGGAGGCCCGGGAGATCGTCGACCTTATACTTGAGCTCATGATGGACCCACTTGTAAGAGGTCAGAATGTCAAGATGTCTGGTTTTGGTTCTTTGAATGTTATCCGCCGCCGTAGTAGAGCTGGCAGAAATCCCCAAACCGGTAAACGGATAGTGCTTAAACCTAGTTACTATGTCACCTTTCGGCCATCTAAGAAGGTGTTCTGATGGCGCGAAAACCTCTGCCTAAACTGTTCTATAAGATCGGTGAGGTCTCTAAGATATGTGGTGTTGAGACCCATGTTCTCCGCTACTGGGAGACGGAGTTTCCCTTGTTGTCACCTGGGAAAAACCGATCCGGGCAACGCATTTTTCGTCAAAAAGATATGGAGCTCGTTGATACGATTAGACACCTTCTCTACGAGGAAGGACACACTATTTCTGGTGCACGCAAAAGACTTAGTGAGCAAGGTGCCGGGGGTGGGCTCCCACTTTTCAGGAAGCAAGATCTTCCCTATAGGAAAGCTCTGGCCGAAACCCGTAAGGAGCTGGAATCATTAGCAGCTCAACTGCGAAGAGATCCTAGCTAGTATTCGGTTGTCTGTTCTTGGCAGATATCGCAGCACTTCTTGACAGAGCCTGTCACGATCCACAAAGTTCTTGCTCTGTACTACCCTGTTTTAGATGTGGAACATGTGGATGCCTGCTGTTGTTGATAATCCACAATGCTGAGAATGATTCTATCCAGATCGTATCTTGGAGTGAAATCGGTTGTTTTTTGTATTTTTTTAATGTCTGGTATGCGTCTGCGCATGTCTTCAAATCCGGCTGGGTAGGCTTCCTCATAGGGGATTAATTGGACTGTGGAGGCACTGTTGGTAAGTTCAATTACTCGTTTCGCTAAAGCAGCTACGGAAATTTCTTGGTTTGAGCCGATATTGTAGACTTGTCCTATCGCCTGTGTACTAGTACTCAATCTGTTAATGCATTTGACGACGTCGTCAACATGGCAAAAACAGCGAGACTGTTCCCCGTCGCCAAATACTTTTACAGGTTTGCCAGCCAGGGCCCAAGCTACGAATCTAGGCAGGACCATCCCATAACGGCCGACCTGACGCGGTCCGACCGTATTGAAAAGTCGAAAGATTGTGACGGGTAGCCCCTTTTCTTTCCAGTATGCCAGAGCCAGAAACTCGTCGAGGGCTTTACTGCATGCGTAGCTCCATCGTCCCAGATTAGTTGACCCAAGGACCAGGTCGTCCTCTTCAGAAAAGGGTATTTTTTTGCTTTTCCCATATACTTCGGAAGTGGAAGCAAGAAGAACCCGTGTACCACTCCTGGCCGCCAGATCAAGAACTATCTCAGTGCCCCTGATGTTTGTTTCTATACTACGTACGGGGTCTTCGAGGATGAGCTGAACTCCAACTGCTGCTGCCAGATGAAAGACTACATCAGTCTCTTGTATTAGAGGGGTCAATGCTTTTTTGTCTAGTATCGAACCAACTTCAAATCGAAATGCTGGATTAGGTATTAGGTGTTCGATATTTTCCAAGCGGCCAGTGGACAGGTTATCGATTACACTGACAACGTGGTTTTCGGCCAGAAGGTGGTCGCAGAGATGAGAGCCAATAAAGCCCGCTCCACCTGTAACAAGTACTCGCATGGACTACCCTAAAACGTTAGTAATTCCTCTTCAACTCCGAAGAAGGACCCTTGAATGATATAATTTACTTCCAGACCTGCCGATGAAGAGAATATCCGTAGTTATACCTTTGTTCAACGAAAAGAGATCTCTGATTGGTCTCTATGCAGAGCTATCTGAAGAGCTTGGAAGACATAACGCTGAATTCGAGATCGTATTTGTTGATGATGGTAGCAACGATGGTTCCTCCGAAATACTAAAGTCTATCGCAAAGGAAGATGCTAGGGTCAGTGTAATACAGTTCCGCAGAAATTTTGGAAAGTCCGCTGCTTTATCGGCGGGATTCCAAAAGTCCACAGGTGAGGTGATTGTCACTATGGATGCAGACTTACAGGATAAACCTGGGCAGCTCGGGAAATTGCTCGGACGACTCGACGAAGGATATGATTTGGTCTCTGGTTGGAAGCGTGACCGCAAAGACCCTGTAACTAAACGCTGGCCTTCCAGGATTTTTAATCGAGTGACTTCTTGGCTGACTGGGGTCGACTTGAATGACATCAACAGTGGATTTAAGGCCTATCGTAGAGAAGTGATCGAAGAAATCAGGGTATACGGTGAGATGCACCGATATATCCCCGTTCTGGCGAGCTTCCAGGGCTTTAGAGTGGGTGAGGTAGTAGTTGAGCATAGAGCCCGTAGGCATGGTCATAGCAAGTATGGTGTGAGTCGATTTGTCGGAGGATTTTTCGATCTTTTTACCGTCATGATGCTTTCCAGATTCGGTAGCAAGCCCTTGCACGTGTTTGGGATGCTTGGGCTTGTAGCTTTTTTAGCCGGGTGTGCAATTGAGGCCTATTTAATAGTTGCTTGGGTTCTGGGACAGTCTATTGGAGATCGCCCATTATTTTTTCTCGGGATTGTTTTGTTGATTTTGGGAGTTCAGTTTGTTTTTTTTGGGTTTCTCGCAGAGATGATTACGTTTTCAGCACGAAAGGGAGAGACGTATTCTCCCCAGAAGAACGTTTCTTCAAGGGGTAATGACTGAGGCTCACTCCGTTGAGGGGTGTCCTAGTGATTCGTGATGAAGTCTTTTATGGTTAAAGTGAACGAGGAATAGTCCAATGTCGGTTGCGATCATAGGAACTGGATATGTCGGCCTGGTCACAGGGACCTGTCTTGCTGAAACGGGACACCAGGTTATTTGCATGGACTCGGATATTGGGAAAGTGGAATCTCTTCAGAGGGGTGAGATTCCCATTTTCGAACCCGGATTGAGTGAACTCGTAATATCTAATCACAAGGCCGGCCGACTTAAGTTTTCTACTGATCTTAGAGAAACCGTCAATAGCTCGAGAATCGTATTTGTTGCTGTAGGTACACCCGCATCTGAAGACGGAGCTTCGGATCTCTCGGCTGTTCAGTCAGTTTGTGATGAGATTGCCGACACCTTGACGGAGTATCGGATTGTAGTTCTCAAGAGTACTGTTCCAATTGGGACGGGTGAAGCCATGGGTTCAAGGATGAGAACCCGGACACAGATACCGTTCGATATCGTTTCGAACCCGGAATTCCTCCGTGAAGGGCAAGCTCTTGAGGACTTTATGAAGCCAGACCGTGTGGTCATTGGTGCAGACGTTAGTGGGGCAGCTCAAGAGATAGCAGCACTTTATGCGCCATTTGTGCTGAGAGGAGCACCGGTCCTGCTTATGGATAGCCGCAGTGCTGAGATGGTGAAGTATACTGCGAACGCGATGCTGGCTTGCAGGATCTCATTTATGAATGAGATTGCTAATGCTTGTGAACATCTTCGTGCCGACATCAATTCGGTACGAAATGCTATTGGAATGGATGGACGTATAGGCTCTGCTTTTCTTTACCCTGGAGTAGGGTACGGGGGGTCGTGTTTCCCGAAAGATGTTAGTGCGTTGGCCTGGATCTCCGAACAAGCAGGGTATCGAATGGATATGGTGGAGGCGACGGCTAAAGTTAATAACCAACAGGCCCGCCGCTTTTGCGATAAGGTAGTTCGTTTTTTTCGCTCAGATCTGGTCGATCTTTTAGAGTCGACTCTGGCCAGATCTGAACCAATTCCTAAAGAATTGAGTAGTAATGAGACGCTTCTTGCCAGTCCGGTAGATTCTAGTGAAAAGATGGTTTTGGCTGGGCGTAACATTGCGGTATGGGGTTTGTCTTTCAAGCCGAGGACCGATGACATGCGAGATGCGCCTTCTTCGAAGATCATCCCTTATCTCCTAGAGTTGGGTGCAAACATCACGGCTTATGATCCGGTGGCTGCGGATCGAGCCTGTGAGGTTTTGCCAGAAGCCGTCCGTTATGCTTCGGACCCTTATGATGCTTTGGAGGGTATGGATGCATTGCTTCTTTTGACTGAGTGGAATCTTTTCCGCCATCCAGATTTCGAGCGAATGAAAAAACAAATGCGTATACCTGTTATTTTTGACGGTCGTAATCAATACAGTCGTCAAAAACTTCTCGATAAGGGGTTTGTTTATTTCGGGGTTGGTCACTAAAATTTCTGTGGATTAACACAGATTTCGAATTGTTTGTTGATTCTAGGATGTAGGTTTAGAACTGTCCGGATAGAGATATCCGGTTCATTATGGATCTCATTTATTGCTTTCATTTGAGACTTTGCGTAAGACATATCGGGGCGCGTCTTGCACCGTTTTTTTATGGTGTGTTATTTTAAACTTTCTTCGGCTGGCGTAGCTCAACGGTAGAGCAACTGATTTGTAATCAGTAGGTTGGGGGTTCGATTCCCTTCGCCAGCTCCATTTGGCCATTGGTCTCCGGCTGTGGGAATGTCTGAGGGGTGGTGAGTTGGTTTGAAGAAATTTTGGTTGATGATGGGCTGTCGAAGATGTCGGGTGCAGCCGTCTCACGCTAGTGGAGGGGTGGCTGAGTGGCCAAAAGCAACGGGCTGTAAACCCGTCGACCTCAGGTCTACGCAGGTTCGAATCCTGCCCCCTCCAGATCCCCAGAAGGTTCTTGCAACAGGCCTCTTAAATGGAGATAATAGAAGTTTATTTTTGGGTGCGGGAGTAACTCAGTGGTAGAGTCATAGCCTTCCAAGCTATTGGTCGCGGGTTCGAATCCCGTCTCCCGCTCCAGGCTTGGCAGGTTGACTCTACAAATTCGGGAGCTCTCAAGAACAGAAATCACCATCGTGCCCACGTAGCTCAGGGGTAGAGCGCTTCCTTGGTAAGGAAGAGGTCACCAGTTCAATCCTGGTCGTGGGCTGTGTTTTGGCCTCAGGGCAATGGTTGGAGGAGTAAGGTTATGGCGAAGGCGAAATTTGAACGCACAAAACCCCATGTGAATATCGGGACGATAGGACACGTAGATCATGGGAAAACAACCT
>Ga0310344_10002297_pt1 | contig 14402 bp, 11 predicted proteins | sample HC15DNA20200_MG_FD_203801 | JGI IMG/M metagenome (GOLD analysis project Ga0310344, IMG submission 203801) | Marine microbial communities from station ALOHA, North Pacific Subtropical Gyre - HC15-DNA-20-200_MG | ecosystem: Environmental > Aquatic > Marine > Oceanic | place: Pacific Ocean: North... | reverse complement strand
TCAGGCAGCGGGTCGCGAGCATCGCGCCGACACCGACGACTGCACTGACGGATATCGGAAGGATGCCAGTCGCGGCAAATAATACGACAACAACCATTATGATTAGTGCACGCCCGGCTCGATGCGTTCGCGGCAAATCGGTGGTGCCGTCCAGTAAGAGCGTTGTGCCCGAACGTTTTACCTTTTCGAGCTCGGCGTCTGTACCTTGGACCAGTACGACATCTCCGGCTCGTAAACGTTCGGTACCGGTGTGGCCACTAATTTCCTCACCTCCCGGAGCACGAGCTCGGTGTATCGCCAGCGGTAGCAGGCCCGTACGTTGCGCGAATCGAACACCTATTAGACTCGCACGATGCAACAGCGAGCCGCGCGTAACGACGATTTCTGCGAGATACTGCTGATCTTTAAATTTTTTGACGTTATTAGGTGGTTTGTTCTCGCCAAGATCTCCGTGCAGTGTCGCCCCGAGTTGTTTCTCGAAGTGCTTCAGTTGCTCGGGCGTGTCTCTGACGACGAGGCGGTCCCCAGCAGTGATTCTCACGGACGGTAGTTTCGTGACGGTAAGGCCTTCGCCGCGCTCGATTCGATCAACGCGCATCTCGTTATCGGTCAACGAAAGACTTTCCGCGAATGTTAGTCCGCATGCAGCACTTGTGTCGTGGATATGGAAAGTCGCATTAAAGACTCGTGGTGATCGGTCCGCTAACGGAGGTTTTCGCTCGGGAAGAAAAAGCGGCGCAACGATCCAGAGATAAAATACTCCGATGCTGCCGACAAACAATACTGGTAATGTAAAATCGAACATGCCAAATGGCTCAAGGCCCTGATCAGTAGCAATACCGACGACCAATAAATTAGTGGATGTACCGATCGTCGTGGCCATACCACCGATCAATGTTGCGAAGCCTACTGGCATGAGAATAGATGACGGAGCTAGCTTGTTCCGTATTGCGACACCAATCAACATGGGTAGCAGCATGATGACGATCGGTGTGTTATTTACGAACGCGCTTAGGATCGCGGCTATAAAGAGCGTGCCAAGACTTGCGAGTTTTGGCCATGCCGCCCAAGCCTTGGCAAGAGAGACGGCTATTGGTTGCAGTGCGCCCGTCGTTTCGAGCGCTGTCCCCATGATCATCAGCGCGCAGATAGTGATCAGCGCTTCGTTGCCGAAGCCGGCGAGGAAAGCTGTGGAAGAGAGCCGGCCGCCGTTCACATAATATGGAAAGAGCTGAAAACTCAGGATGAGAATGACGAGAATCGCCAGTGCTGAGGCTTCTAGGGGAAGCCTGTCGCGGGTGAAAAGGTATAGGGCTAGCGGCGTTAGTAGCAAAACGAAAATGGCATGAGGGTCTGGAAGGCTTGGCACAGATTACTTCTTGGATTATGGCCTAGCACCCTAATAACATGGTTGTGGATTTATCTCCACTACTTACACGGACATGACTGTAGATAAAATTGTTAAGCCGGCTCGGGCGCTTGAAAGCTATTTGGGCGTTTACCGCTACAGTCGACGGGCTGTGCAGCTCGTGTGGAACACCCATAAAGGGCTGACGATTTCACTCGCACTGTTGACGATTGTAGCCGGGCTACTACCAGCTGGTGCGGCCTATGTTGGCAAACTAATAGTCGATGCTGTAGTGGCGGCTATTGCAGTGTCCCAATCAGGTGGCGTAGCTTCTTATAGTCAAGTCCTTCAGTTCGTGCTCTTGGAGGGCCTGCTCGTCGCCGCGATTGCGGCGATTCAGAGAGGTATCAGTTTCTGCCAGACGCTTCTAAGGGTCCTTCTGAGCCAACGTGTTAATACGCTAATTCTGGAGAAGGCGCTCACACTCGAACTCGCTCAGTTCGAGGACTCGGAGTTCTATGACAAGCTTAATAGCGCTCGGCAAGAAGCGTCGAGCCGTCCGTTGAGTCTGGTCAATAGGACTTTCGGCATTGCGCAACATGGTATCTCACTTGCTAGTTACGCAGCACTGCTATTGCAATTCTCTCCTTGGGCCGTCGCAATACTTGTGATCGCCGGTATACCGGCTTTTGTTGCCGAGACGCATTTTTCGGGCGCTCGCTTTCAAATATTTCGCCGTCGCTCACCAGATCGGCGCAAGCTAATGTATCTAGAAATGGTCCTCGCGCGCGAGGACCATGCAAAAGAAGTTAAGTTGTTTCAGTTAGGCCCGGAGCTGTTGAAGCGTTATCGGGAAATCTTTGCTCTGTTATTCGACGAAGAGCGGGAGCTGACGATTCGCCGCGATTCGTGGGGGTTAGGCCTGGGATTACTTACTAATATCGCATTTTATGGTGCCTATGCGTGGATCGCTGTTGCAACTATTCAGGGTACGATAACCCTCGGTGAGATGACGATGTATCTGCTCGTGTTTAAGCAAGGGCAGTCGTCGGTGTCAGCTATGTTGAACGCCATAGGCGGAATGTACGAAGACAACCTGTATCTCTCGAATTTGTATGACTATCTTGAGCAGCCTACGCCGAACCGTCAAGGTATTGCGCGGACGGGGCGCGATCTTCGGGCTGGACTGATATTTGAGGGAGTGAGTTTTACTTATCCGGGCGCTAACCGGCCAGCATTACGCGACATCAGTTTCGAGATAAGGCCCGGACAGAGTGTTGGTCTCGTCGGTCGTAACGGTTCAGGGAAAACGACACTCACAAAATTATTAGGTGGTCTTTATGAGATTGATACTGGGCGAATTAGCTATCAGGGTCACGATCTAACTAATTGGGATGCTGACGCGCTCCGCAGTTCTATTGGTGTGATTTTCCAGGATTTTACGCGCTATCAACTCCAGGTTGGCGAGAATATCGGCGTTGGTGACTCAGACAATCTATGGAACGAGCGGAATTGGGAGGTAGCTGCCGCTATGGGCCGGGCATCGGAGTTTATAGAGAAGCTTCCCGAGAGATATAACACGCAGCTAGGACGATGGTTTCACCGTGGTCAAGAGTTGTCAGGAGGACAATGGCAGCGTATTGCGTTGTCTCGCGCATTCATGCGAAGCGCAGCAAATATTTTAGTGCTCGATGAGCCCACTGCCTCCATGGATTCGGAGACTGAGGCTGAGATCTTCGAGCATTTTCAGTCTTTAACTGAAGACAAAATCGTAATTCTTATATCGCATCGTTTTTCTACCGTACGGCATGCAGATTTTATTCTCGTCATGGAGGACGGTGAAATCGTAGAACGAGGTAGCCATAACGAGTTAGTCGCATTACGGGGCCACTATGCGAAGCTCTTCGAGCTTCAAGCTCGCGGTTACCGTTGACACCGCTATAGGGAGAAGAGACGTGCCGTCTGAGGTACAATCGCTTTCAGCCTAAATGTGTATCTCATGCCTACTGCTCCATCAGAACCCGTCCCGCGCACTGACATTTTTTTCGCCGAAAAAGATAAGGATCTACGGAATGACGTCCGCAGATTAGGAGGGCTCGTAGGCGATCTCATCAAAGATCAGGGAGGGGAGGCGCTGTTTGACCTCGTTGAAGCGGCTCGAAAGGCCTCTATTGCACATCGTGAGGGAGATACGGCTGCACTGCCGGAACTCCAGACGCTACTGGCTGCGCTGACACCGCTTACGGCTCGTGACTTTGTACGCGCATTCTCTACCTATTTTCAGATGATTAATATGGCGGAAAAAGTTCACCGGATTCGTCGCCGCCGGGCCTATCTTCGCGATGTTACGACTCCCCAGCCGCTCAGTTTTGAGGATACTTTAGGCCAATTCAGGGAGGCTGGCGTTGATGTCTCGGCATTCGAATCGGCTTTAAGTTCGGTGTTGGTAGAGCCGGTATTTACTGCACATCCAACCGAGGCAATGCGCAGAACGTTGCTGCATAAACAACAGAATATTGCACGGCACTTAGTCGATATGCTCGATCCATTCATGACGCCTCAGGAAGAGGCTTCAACCTTGGGGCAAGTGCGGATGGAGATGACGACGAGCTGGCAAACGGAGGAACATTCTGACACACAGGTTCGAATAAGCGATGAGGCGGAGCATGTGTTGTTTTTTCTGACAGACATACTGTATCGAATGGTTCCGCCTTTCTACGAGGGCCTCGAATCGGCGATAACTAGCGTGTACCCCGAGTATGGTGGCCGGATGCGTGTGCCGACACTTCTGCGTTTTGGGTCTTGGGTTGGTGGCGATATGGACGGAAATCCGAATGTGACAGCAAAGAACCTTCGTGAGTCACTTTCTCGTCAACGAGCTCTAATCCTCGATCTTTACTACAAAGATTGTTTGAGTCTCGCGAGACAGCTAAGTCAGAGTGACAATAGGACGGCTGTTGACGAGGAGATCGAGCAACGAAGTGCGCTCTATGCTAAGCATTTCGTACAAGCGGCCCATTCGGTACCAGCTAGGCATAGGCAAATGCCCTATCGAGTGTTTTTAAGGCTCGTCGCGGCAAGGCTGCAAGCGACTTACGATGATGCGGCATTCCCCTATGAATCTCCGGAAGAGTTTATTGCGGATATCGAGCTTGTCGCGGATAGTTTGCGCGCTAACAAAGGAAGAAATGCGGGGTTATTCGCAGTATCGAGGCTACTGCGTCGAGTCGAAACTTTTGGCTTTCATCTCGCCACGATTGATATTCGGCAAAACGCCCTAGTGCACCGCCGGGTTGTAGGTGAAGGATTGCAGGAGGACAATTGGCTTGAGCTGTCTACCGAGCTACGCACCAAGCGGATCAGAGAAGCACTAAATCGGCGTGAGTCGCCCACTGGCCGGCTGTCTTCGGAAGCTCGTCGCACGCTTGCTGTCTTTCAGGCGATCGTGCACTGCCGGAGAAGATACGGCGCTCAAGCAATCGGTCCTTATGTTGTGAGTATGGCGCATGGTCCGGATGATGTGTTGTCCGTGCTACTTTTGGCAAAATGGGGCGATCTCGGACCTAAAGGTGCTGCGGTTCCTCTAGACGTCGTGCCGTTGTTCGAGACCGTTGAAGATTTAGATAACGCTGCATCAATCATGAAAGGGTTACTGGCCGACGATAGCTACCGGGCGCACTTGGAGCACAGAAAATTTGAACAGATGGTCATGGTTGGTTATTCCGATAGCAACAAGGATGGTGGCCTGGCATCAGCTCGTTGGACGCTGCGTGTGGCACAGACACAGCTTGTGGAGGCGATGGCCGATTTGGGCATTAAACTCACGATCTTCCATGGTCGCGGCGGAACTATCAGCCGCGGTGGTGGAAAGCTCCATGATGTCGTAGCGGCGGCGCCCCGCGGCGCAGTTTCAGGGCGCCTTCGGATGACCGAGCAAGGCGAGACGATAAATGCTAAGTATGGTTTGCGAGCGATAGCCATGCGCTCTCTGGAGCAGACAGTTAGTTCCGTGCTTTGGTCGACAACTAAAAAACCTATCGCAGAAGCATCTGAACCGCTTTGGGAAGAAATTATGACGACGATTGCTGAGGCGAGTCGTGATCTCTATCAACAGCTGATTTACGATCGTCCGGAGTTCTGGAAGTATTTTCGTGACGCGACGCCCATCGACGTTATTGAGCAGCTTCGTATAAGTTCGCGGCCGGCGTATCGCGCCGAGAACGATAGTATTCAAGATATTCGTGCTATCCCTTGGGTTTTTGCATGGACGCAGACGCGACTATTGTTACCGGGCTGGTTTGGGGTAGGTACTGGACTGCGGCGTGCGATAGAGCGATTCGGCAAAGACGAACTGATGGAAATGTTTGAGCGATGGAAATTTTTCAAAATATTTATCACTGATGTTGAGATAGTGCTTGGCAAGAGTGATATTGTCATTGCTGAAAAATATTCAGAGTTGGCCGGTTCACTACATGATGACATATTTCCTATTATTCGGGCCGAGTACGAAAGTTGTACCGAAATTATTCTGGAGATATGCGGTCAGCAAGATTTGTTAGAGCATGATCGCACGCTGCGCAGAGGAATACGTTTGCGCAATCCATACGTCGACCCAATGAGTCTTCTACAGGTGGATTTACTGAGACGCTGGCGTGAAGGAGGGCGTTCGGACAAAACAGTTTTGCATGCGTTGATGGCCAGTATTAACGGTATCGCACATGGTATGCAGAATACCGGATAGAAAATTTTAGCGGCCTATCTTCCTCAGTCCGCCAGAAGGTAGTTTAAACCAGTGAATGATGTGTTCTTCCATATCGTCGTCTGCGACACTCGACTCAGTTACCGCCCGCCCGCTTATCGATATGCCCGCGACATTTACGCTAGCGGGGGTTCCGGAAATTAGCGGATGCCATTTTGCTAGACCGCGGCCTTCGGCGAGGCGCCGGTAAGCACAGGTAACGGGCATCCAGGCAAGATCGTCTAGGTTGTTTGGGCTGAGGACAATGCAGTCGGGGACCTGCTTGAGACGTTGCGGATAGTTCGAACATCGGCAGCTTTTTAAGTTTAAAAGCCGGCAGGCTACGTCTGTATAGTGAACACGTTCGGTGTTCTCATCCCTGAGCTTATGCAAGCAGCACCGGCCGCAACCATCACACAGCGATTCCCATTCCTCGCGCGTCATGTCGCGTAGGTTCTTGTGCTCCCAAAATGGCTTATCTTCGATGATCTTGAGCTTAATAGAACAATCCGTCATAGGGTGATAGTGTAGGCTGTTAAGCTAAAGTGCAATGTATGAAAGCCGCATTCCTCGATTACGCGACGCTTGGGCCAGATGTCGATACAAGCCCTCTCGACGATCTCTTAGACGTTAATTATTACGATTATTCACCGTCGGGAGAAATTTCCAATCGCTTACAAGCAATCGAAGTTGCTATCGTGAATAAGGCACCTATCAATGCGGAGACCATAGCCGCCAACACGAGTCTGAAGTTAATCGTTCTCGTCGCAACGGGCAGTGACAACGTCGACCTTGTTGCAGCTAAGGCCCATGGTATTGCTGTCGCTAATATTCGAAACTACTGTACCCCAGCTGTTGTGCAGCATGTCTTCGCATTGATATTGGCATTAACGCGCCAGATAAGCAGTTATCAGGCAGTGGTCAACAGTGGTGCCTGGCAGCGAAGTAATACCTTTGCTCGATTCGATTACCCTATTCGCGAACTCACAGGAAAGAAACTCGGCATTGTCGGCTATGGATCCCTTGGCCGAGGTGTCGCGGAGGTTGGTCGTGTGTTCGGTATGGAGGTGTTAATCGCGTTTCGTCCCGGTACCGAGAGTTTGGAGGGCGAATGCCGCGTTCCGTTTGATGAGCTCCTAGAAGACGTTGACGTACTAAGCTTACATTGCCCGCTCACCGAAGTAACACGCAACATAATAGGAGAGCAGGAACTTGGCGCAATGAAATCGGATTCCCTTCTGATAAATACTGCGCGTGGCGCTTTGATTGACAGTGATGCTCTCGTTGCAGCGCTTCGTCAGGGTGATATAGGGGGCGCTGGGATTGATGTACTAGCCGAAGAGCCACCGACCGATGATGAACCGTTGCTAGCGAGTAGTATTCCGAACTTAATTCTTACGCCACACATCGCATGGACATCGACGGAGTCCCGTCAGCGAGCTCTCGATCAGGTTGCGGAAAATGTACAGGACTTTGTTAACGGCGGCGTGCTACGGCGCCTTGTCTAGGATGCGTTCGGAGCAGCTGAGGGGTTTACCAGCTTACCCGCAGCGAGTTCGATCACGCGGTCACAGCTCTCGGCCGCGTTGAGATCATGGGTGACGAGAACCAGTGTTGTTTTTGCAGCAGCATTAAGATCGAACAATAAACGCATGATTTTTTCACCGGTTGCGTTGTCGAGATTTCCAGTTGGCTCGTCTGCAAATAACAACACTGGTTCTGTTACGAAGGCTCGAGCGATGGCAACACGCTGTTTTTCGCCACCAGATAGCTGCCGCGGATAATGGTGTAGGCGGTTCTCTAGCCCAACCTTATGCAACGCATTACGTGCTCGCTCCGCTTCGTGATCGATGCCGCTTAGTTCTAGCGGTAGTAATACATTCTCGAGCGCCGTCAGAGAGGGCAGTAGGTGAAAAGATTGAAAGACGAAGCCAACCCGGCGGTTGCGCAGTTGCGCGCGCCCATCTTCGTCGAGCGCCGTTAGCTCTTCTTCGCCTAGCCATACCTGGCCGCTAGTAGGCTCGTCGAGGCCTGCAAGCAGCGCAAGCAACGTCGATTTTCCGGCTCCGGATGGGCCTACTACAGCCGCTGTATCGCCCCGCTTTACGCTGAGGCTGACATCGTTCACGATTGTAAGCTCACCCTCGGGACTGTCGACCTTTTTGGTCAGTGCCAGGGTAGTTAGCAAGGAAGTTGAATCTGTCATGTTTTTTAAATTATTAACTGAAGTTCGCCCTATCTTAAAGTCGGCCATAGCAATTTTGATTGCATTAATTTGGGTGGTGTCCGTCCAGTCTGCTGGGCAGACAATTGTGGTTCTGGGGGATTCTCTGAGCAGCGGTTATGGTTTGCGTATCGAACAGTCCTGGGTTTCTAAATTGGAAGCACGCCTTAGAATGGAAGGTTACGGATATGAGGTCATCAATGCTAGTATCGCGGGCGATACAACATCCGGCGGGCTGGCCCGATTGCCACGGATCCTCGAACTTCATCAGCCCGCGATCATCATCATTGAGTTGGGGGGTAACGATGGTCTACGGGGTCAGCCAGTCAGCAACCTACGGACTAATTTAATAGCGATGATCGAGCTAGCTAAGGGCCGGGGCGCACTGGTTGTGCTGACAGGTATTCAGATTCCGCCTAACTACGGTCAGACTTATACGAACTCTTTTTCTGCAGTCTATACGGAGCTTGCGGCAGAGTTCGATTTACCGTTGGTGGAATTCCTCATGGACAATGTGGCGTTGGATGTTAGCCTAATGCAGTCCGATGGCATTCATCCCAACGCGGGCGGGAACGATGTCATGCTTGAGAATGTATGGGCAGTTCTAGCTGAGCTGCTCTGAGTATTTTCTTAGTAAGCCTAAGATGAAACACCCTTGGTTAGACGATTACCCACACGGTGTTCCAGCTGAGGTTAATCCTGACCGATATGCCTCATTAGCTGAACTACTCGAAGCGAGTTTTGAGCGCTTCGGGGAGGCGCCAGCTTTGTCCAATCTCGGCAAAAATATGAGTTTTGCGGAGGTTGACAGACTAAGTCGTGACTTCGCAGCATATCTGCAGTCCCTACCGACACTGACTCCCGGCGATCGAGTAGCCATTATGCTGCCGAACCTATTGCAATATCCAGTTGCGGTGTTTGGCATTCTTCGAGCGGGTCTCGTTGTGGTCAACGTGAATCCGCTCTACACAGCTCGGGAACTAGAGCATCAACTGACCGATAGTGGAGCGCGCGCGATTCTAGTATTGGATAACTTTGCTACAACTGTGGCAGAGATAGCTGAAAAGACCGAAATTAAAACAGTCATTGTTTCCAGACTGGGTGATCATCTTCCCATAGTAACCCGTGTTATCACTAACTTCGTAGTTAAATATGTCAAGCGCCTAGTACCCAAGTGGCGAATCGACGGTGCAGTGTCGTATATTGCTGCACTCACGAAAGGTGGGCTTCGTCAATATCAAAGCGTAGACGTTAGCCCAAACGATATCGCTTTCTTACAGTATACGGGCGGTACGACCGGCGTTGCGAAAGGAGCCGTATTAACGCACCGTAATATGGTTGCGAATATCTTGCAGGCAGCCGCCTGGGCACGCCCGGTAATTCAAGGTCCGGGTGACGTCATCGTGACACCATTGCCTCTCTACCATATCTTTTCGTTGACCGTAAATTTATTCAGTTTCGTGGAACTTGGTGGGCACAACCTGCTCATTACCAATCCGCGTGATTTGAAGGGATTTATTAAGGAGCTAAAAAAGAGGCCGTTCACCTACCTGACTGGCGTAAACACGCTCTTCGTGGCATTGATGCGGCACGCTAAGTTCTCTGAAGTTGATTTTAGCCGGTTCAAGGCGTGCATGGGCGGCGGGATGGCTGTGCAGCGTGCGGTATCTGACGACTGGCAGGCGATAACAGGTGTGCCTATTACGCAGGGTTATGGGTTGACGGAGACATCTCCGATCGTCAGCGCCAATGCGCTCGGGCTTAGTGAATTCAGCGGCTCAGTAGGTCTGCCCTTGCCATCGACCGAAGTCGCGATTTTTGACAATAACGATGAGCCGTTACCAATCGGCGAGTCTGGCGAAATCGCTGTCCGCGGGCCTCAGGTCATGGTGGGTTACTGGCAACAGCCAGCCGCAACGGCCAATATTATGTTCGGTGAGGGTTGGATGCGCACTGGTGACGTTGGTCGCATGAACGAGCGAGGATTTATTTTCATCGAAGATCGACTCAAGGATTTGATCATAGTCTCTGGCTTTAACGTTTATCCGGCTGAGATCGAGGACGTTGTGGTTAGCCATTCCGGTGTCGTTGAGGCAGCGGCAATTGGTGTGCCTGATGAAGATAGTGGTGAGGCCGTAAAGCTGTTTGTCGTCGGGAATGATCCGGAGTTGACGGAGCAGGAAGTAATCAAATTCTGCCGAAAGCGATTGACCAGCTATAAAATCCCCCGCCAGGTTGAGTTTCGGGATGAACTACCAAAAACCAATGTTGGTAAGATTCTGAAACGCGCGCTGCGCGACGCGAATAACGCTCAGCCCGACATTTAAGGATGCACACGCGAATTCTTTAGCTGTCATTGTAGAGCGGCTGCGATTTCCGATTGTATGATTTCGGCGCTAGCGCGTGGGCAGGCCGCGTTGCGAATCGGCCGGCCGACTACGATGTAATCAGCTCCGTTCGCAAATGCTTCCGTCGCCGTGACGATACGTTTTTGGTCGTCTGTTGGTCTATTTTCGAGAGGGCGGATCCCCGGACTGACTATAAGCATGTTTCGTCCCAGAGTTTTACGAACCGTCGCTGCCTCCAGGCCTGAGGCGATGACGCCGTCGCAACCGGCGATTTGAGCTTGCTCTGCGCGCTGCAGGACTAGCGATTTGATGTCGAGAGTAATACCCATATGTTGAAGATCGTTCTGGTCAATACTCGTCAGCACCGTCACGGCGAGAAGTCGCATATCGGTGCCTTTTTCCGCTGCCGCTGCTTCCATGATGGCGCGATCGCCGTGGACTGTCAGGAACGATGCTCCCCAGCGCTGCAGTTGGCGAACGGCTGAAGAGACCGTTGCTGGAACATCGTAGAATTTCAGATCCGCAAAGACCTGCTTGCCTTCATCGAGAAGCCAGGCTAAAAACTCAAAGTATTCTCCCGACATTGCGAGTTCTAAGCCGATTTTATAAAACTCGACCGACTCACCGAGCGTTGTTACGAGTGCTCGGGCGCTTGAGGCGTCGGGTACGTCCAGTGCGACGATTAAACGCTGGCGTGCTGGGATTGTTGTTATATAAGAGTTAGAGGTGGCTGACACGATCCGCATTCTAGCAGAGGGAGGGGGTAAATCTGCAGTACTGACGGGGAGAGTGGTTTAACTATAGATTGTCATGAGCTTGTAGTGCGAAACGATCGGTCATCCCGGCAATATAGTCTGCCACCACTCGGGCGCTCCCAGCAGGACCATCCGTAGCATATAGAGTCCGAGCTTGATCCGCGTGGGCGGTGGGCATCTTTTCATAATCGCCAAAGTAGACTTCAAACAATCGCGACACTATATCTTGAGCTTGGGATGTCATCTCGGTGACGTGAGGATGCTGATATAGATGCTTGCGCAAGTACTGCTTCAGCGTTGTTTTTGCCTCGTCGTAGGAGGAACTGAAATTAATGAGCGGCCGCTGTTGCGATCGAACCGCCTCGATGTCGGAGGGCGCAACGATTTTGATGCGTTCGCTACTCGTCTTAATGAGGTCGGTGACGAAGGCGCCGATCATGTTGCGAACGACTTCGCGAATCTTGCGTTGCTCGTTCACGTCCGGGTAGCGGCGCTGTGCGAGGTGTAGTTGTTCGGAAAAGACAGGCAGTTCGGCGAGGTCGCGAAGTTCGATCAGCCCAGAGCGTAGCCCGTCGTCGACATCATGATTGTTGTACGCAATCTCGTCCGCGACGTTCGCTATCTGTGCCTCCAATCCTGGTTGTCGTCTCTGAAGGAATCGTTGGCCCAGATCCCCGAGCCGTCGTGCGTTTGATACTGAGCAGTGCTTTAATATCCCTTCACGAGTCTCGAACGTAAGGTTAAGTCCCTGGAAATCCCCATGGCTTTCCTCTAGTTGATCTACGACACGTAACGATTGAAGGTTATGTTCGAAGCCCCCAAACTCCCGCATACATTGATTGAGGGCGTCCTGTCCGGAATGACCGAAAGGCGTATGGCCGAGATCATGAGCGAGGCTGATCGCTTCCACGAGATCCTCGTTTAGGCGCATTGCTCGAGCAATGGTACGCGCGATCTGCGCAACCTCGAGCGAATGCGTTAGTCGTGTACGATAGAGATCACCTTCATGATTTACGAATACCTGAGTCTTATATACGAGACGTCGAAAGGCGGTTGAGTGGATTATGCGGTCGCGATCACGCTGAAACTCGCTGCGATAGGCGGGCGGATTCTCGAGATGTCGCCGACCTCTGGAGTTAGCCGGTGTCGCAGCATAAGGAGCTAGCTCGAGCAGCACTATAAACTTACCCTCATGTAGCTAGCTGGGTCTCTATTATATTTCGAAGGAGCGCATCACCGGGCGAGGGGGCTACGATGCCTTCCCCTATCCGCTGAAGCAACACTAGATTGAGCCCTTTAGCGCTAGCCTTTTTATCCATGTGCATTCGCTCTAGAAGTTGGTTAACATCGATATCGCTCGCGCTAACCGGTAAGTGTGCACGTGTCAACAGCGCTTCGATTCGATCGCAGTCGCTATCGTCGAGTAGGCCTAGCTGAGCGGATGTCCGGGCAGCTAGGGCGATGCCGATCGATACGGCTTCGCCGTGAAGTAACTGTCGGTATCCGCCGAGAGATTCTAGCGCATGACCAAAAGTGTGCCCGAGATTGAGTAGTACTCGTCGGCCTTGTTCGCGCTCGTCTTCGGCGACTATTTTAGCCTTCAGCTCACAGTTTTTCCGCACGACTAGTCCTAGGGCAACCGTGTCGAATGCTGTCACTTCATCCAAGTGCTCTTCGAGCCAAACGAAAAACTCTTCATCTAGTATCAAACTGTGCTTAATGACCTCGGCCAGCCCGGCGGCAAATTCGCGTGGCGGCAATGTCTTCAGCGTGTCTGTATCGGCCAGCACGCATGTCGGTTGATAGAATGCTCCGATCATATTCTTGCCGCTAGGATGATTAACGGCAGTTTTGCCGCCAACGGACGAATCGACCTGCGCTAACAAAGTGGTCGGAACCTGAACATAGTCAATGCCCCGCTGATAGCAGGCGGCGGCAAAGCCACCGATGTCGCCGATGACGCCTCCACCTAGTGCTACCAAACAAGCATCTCGATGGAATCCATGTTCCATGAGCGCATTGAGAATCTTCGCGAACGTTTCGAGCGATTTTTGTTCCTCGCCATCCGGTAGGACAAGGGTACGTAGCTCGTCAGTATCTATCGCCTTCTCGAGCAGAGAGAAATACAGTGGTGCTACAACGTCATTTGTGATGACCAGAACTTGTCGCGCCCTAATGAGCTCCCTAATTATCCTCACTTCGCTCAGCAGCCCGCTGCCGATAAGAATCGGGTAACTACGTTCTCCCAACGAAACTTTCAGGGTGTCCATGTCAATAGTTACCAATTAGTAGATCGTGCGAAGGTTCGCAGGTGGGCGCTAGTTTTTCAATGCTTCGAAACCGCGATTCTTGAGGGCTTTAATGATGGTAATAACCACAGCCCTTACTTGACGACCACCGGTATCGACTGTGAAAGTTGAAATTGCCTCGTATTCTGACTCTCGAATGGCCGCAAGGCGGACAAGAGTTTCCTGCGCATTGCCTTCCATGAGCAATGGCCTATTCTTCGTATTTTGCGTTCGCTCGAGCTGGCTCTCTATGCTTGTTTTTAAATAAACGATGGTTCCGTTCTGCGAAAGGCGACGACGATTGGCCTCATCCATAATAGAGCCACCGCCCGTTGCGAGCACTATCCGTTCACGTTGTGTCAGTAGTTTGATGCATTCTCGCTCCCGATTACGAAAACTTTTTTCACCTTCTTTTTCAAAGATGTAAGAAATATCAACGCCAGTACTGGTTTCTATCTCAGAGTCACTGTCGAGGAACTCCATAGAGAGTTTCTTGGCTAGCTGTCGGCCAACCACGGTCTTACCCGATCCCATTGGGCCTATCAGATAGATGTTGTTTTTATCAATCATTAACTTTTCAGTCTATCAGGTGCTGGTGTGCAGCGGCTGTTAAAAAGAGCGCTAGTACAATTCTAAACAACGAGGGGAAAGGAAGCTCGGTGAAATTAGAGGGAAAGGGACGCTGGTAATAAGGCGCCTCA
>Ga0310344_10002295_pt1 | contig 14405 bp, 23 predicted proteins | sample HC15DNA20200_MG_FD_203801 | JGI IMG/M metagenome (GOLD analysis project Ga0310344, IMG submission 203801) | Marine microbial communities from station ALOHA, North Pacific Subtropical Gyre - HC15-DNA-20-200_MG | ecosystem: Environmental > Aquatic > Marine > Oceanic | place: Pacific Ocean: North... | reverse complement strand
GTCTACACCTTCGGGACATTGATCAAGCCAATCATGTATCTCATCTCTGACGATAGGTTCAACCATCATTAGTTAACTCCTGATACCTTTTTACTACATAGTCATGAGCCTTGAGGATGTGTGGCTTGGCATTATTAAATAGATTAACATGCACATCCCACACTTCCTTAACCTCAACGGTATGTATGTACCATCTGTTGCGTGCGTCCTTGATGTAAGATGCTGCACTAATTACTGGTATCTCATCTAAATGTGATGGGATAATAACAGGTTCCTTATGTGTAAAGTCACGCTGTTTAGTAATAACAACAGGTTGTGATGGAGTAACAGGTGTTACTTCAGATGATGTTGCCTTACGTACAGGCTTGGGTTGTAGCTTTGGTTTTGTTGTTGTCATAATGACTAACAGAGTGAACAATAAGGGATGTGATTCCCTCATCCAACCCACTATAACATGGGCTGGAGGAGAGCGTCAATTATACGTGAGCATATCGTGACATAGTCATACTACCTGCAGGGTTGTACCCCTCAATAGTCTGATCATCACTCAACTCTTGCTCTTCCTTTTCATCAACAACTATAGATGCTACGAGTTCAATGAATGTCCAGACGGTAGCATTCTTATAACCTGTTAAGTTACAAGGGTTGTCCGTCCATAACTCTTCATTTACTTCACCGCCGTAGTTATCGGCAATGAATTCAATGATCTCGTCCTCATAGGTGTCATAGAACTTGATGGTGTCACCATAATATATGTGTTCATGGCACACACCAGATCCACAACCATGATCGACAATTTCCTTGCATGTCTCGTAGTCATAGGTAGCTTTGATGTTATCAATAGCAGATTGCATAGTGATAATTAATAGGTGAACAATGTGCCCAAAGGGCAACGATCCTAGCGGGAGTTGAACCCGCGTTGCTACCGTGACAGGGTAGAGTCATAACCGCTAGACCATAGGATCAGTCAGCGGGGTGCTGAATTAGAAGTGCAACCCCGCACTCAAATGTTATGCTAAGCAAGGATCATTGAGCATCTTCTCAAGGCGTGACCTTGTTACGTTACGTGTGTGTCCAATCTCATATGCACGCTCACTATTCAGTAGGTTATTATTAACCCAGAATCCTAGTGATACGTCGGGATTAAACATAACGTTTGCGATTGCTCTCTTGCTAACATTTCCATATTCATAACCCTTTCCGCTTTTGAATACGCATCTTGCTTTTTGCTTGAGCAAATCAACCTCCAAGCTGTCGATTGCGTTGGATGTACGGAATGGTACTTGTACATAAGACATGAGTTTAAACATGGTAAGTAAGGTGAACAGTAAGGGAATGAATCCCTTATCCTGCCTACGAATAGGCAAGATGAGAGAATCAGTTAGGAAATACTAATGAGTAATCACTAATCAGTAGATCCCTGATAAGCTCACGATCAGTCGAGTCATATCCAAAGGATAGTGTACCATATGGATGATCGGGTACTACCCACACATCACCCACTAGGTAGGTGTTGATGATATCACAGACCATAGAGCGTGTTGCTCCCATGTCATAGATACCACCACGTCCATAGAATCCAAGGACATACTTAACGAAATCTTGCATGATAATAATGCGAGTGAACATGATAGGCAAACGCCTAAAGTATGGGAGGGATTTGATCCCAAGCATCACGCTAACTCCATACAATTTACTTGATCATAATTGATCCCGTAAAATTCGCATAACTGCTCATCAGGATCTTGATAAGTACCATCAACGATCTCATAAGGAACGTCTTCAACGTAGAGATCAATCTCTCCGTCCGTGTACTTGTAATCAAACTTGTGATCACGAGCAATTGCGATAAGCTCAGCTTCATAAGCTGGCTTGCAGTGTACGATAACATACATTTGTGTAACTCCAGTTACTAAACAAATGCTGTGTGTTGGAGTTGCACCAACATCCATGCTTAACATGCACAGCTGTTCACTGTTCGCTACTAGCAATGGGCGGTAGAGCGGCTGAGCCTACGACCTCTTCCGTCAAGCGACCAGGTCAGGGTAACCTCTGGCGGATCGTGCTACCAACACGACTAGACTTTCGTCTCGCTTGATTTGTTGTTGACACGGTAGCCAGCCGAACTGCGTACTTACCGATCCGGTGATGAGTGCGGCTCATGCCATCTTTCCTCATCGCTATATACGTAGTATAAAACCACGTTGGCTGATCTGTCAAGCATTGTAACGGATTGTTACTGGATGACCGACTCAGCAGGGTTGTCTCTCATTCTTCTGGTTGAAGTTATCGAGACTCTCCTCACCCTTTACAGGGAGAGTCGAGATCACTCAACATCAAAGAAGAATGGACATTGTATCATATCGCCACAGATCATGTCTCATTGACTGTGGAAAAACCTGTGGAAAAGCCTCGCTCGCTACGCTCGCTCGGGCGCATGATGCACACGCATTACACGGGCACGACGAGCGAGCGCGTAGCGCGAGCGGGGGAATCTTTTTCCCAATCGACAGGGGATACTACCCACCCCCCTATGGGGGTTTCCTGGCGGTGACGTATATAATAATAGGCTTAAGAAATTTATGTTATTTTTCTATGCCATTTATCACTTTTCTTTATAATCTTCACTGCTTTCTCCCTAGAGACACATTCCTGTGCTTTAGATTGAAGTTTCAATAGTTTCTGTTCTGCTTTATTCAAAGTAATGTCATTCTAAGTGCGTCTGCTAACGATCTATAGGATGAAGCTACATACACTTGTCCACACACCACTGCTAAAGTAGCTATAGACCAGAATATATAGTAATACCGTTGTTTATGTTGTGGTGGGGCTGTCATGGATGGTTTATTACTGTTTAAAGGAGGTGTATTAGGTATATTAGTATGTTCTTTAAGAGAAAATAGATAATATAAGAAAGGAGGAATGAGTCCGAAGGACGGAATTCCTCCCTTGAGGAAAAGGTCCACCCTTCCTTTCCCTGTATACATACCACATGTTCTAAACCCAAGTAGGCGTAGGCTTTCCGTTATCTTTACCGTTAGCTTGCCTTCTTTGGTCTATGTTCATATTTAATACTAGGTGGTTAGCAGAGCTCTGAGGGTTGTCTAAGTACTCTTCCAGCATAGAGTTCCATTCTTCTCTTTTACGCTGGTTCACAGCCTCCTGAGCGCTAATAGAGAGTGCATCTGTGAAATACTTGACCCCTTGTGCGAGAGCATCGAGTCTATCATCGTGTTTAACAGCACCTTTTTCTCTACACATCCTAGACATCTGATAGAAAAGCATATAGAGAAGACGTTCTTCAGGAGCTGCATCTTTATTAGAGTTATAATCCCAATCAATAACCGACCTATTACATACAAGACGATGTTGATTAAGAACAGGCTCCAACGAATCAATGATCCGATCTTCTTTACGAACATTAGCTCTAGTTTCTTCTATGTATATACGCTGTTTGGTCTGTTGTAAGTGTTTTTTAAAGAGTTCAGCTACTATTCCGTCACCAAAGTTAGATTCAATGAGTAAAGTAGTTACATTGTAACGTCTACATCCTCGAAGTATATCCAACAAGGTGTTGTCTGAATATCCGTCTCTGTAAGCTCGCATCTCATGCAAGTATAGAAACCCGTTCTTTTGGGATATAAAAGCTGCTGCTGTCTCATCAGTTCCTCTTCCAGAGGGGTCAACTGAGCAAATAGTTTCGGTGTAGGGGGTCCACTCTCCCTGTAACTGCATTGGAGAGTAAAAGTAGTCTCCGGGGAGTCCGACGGTTGGGACGTCTTTGATAACGTTTGAGGGATCGGAGCACCATATGCAAGCGTCTGGAGCTGAGTCAGGGTTAACAGAAGTAACAACCAGATCAGCCATCTTAAGGGGAAATTTTTCAGCATCGGATAAGCTCGTATCGAGCATAAATTGGAGCATGAAGTTAGACCGTCCCATTGACGCTTCACGCTCTATTAAATCTTCCTCATCAAATCTATCTGAATCTGTTGTATCCCAGGCTTCAGCTCCATTATCAATATCTTCTTGTATCTGAGGAGCTAATAAACCCTCATATTTTGAGAGGGCTCTGGGGTATCTCGCTGGCCAAACGAAGGGACGATACGAACGCTCTGCCAGCTTACGATAAACAGTAAAAGTAGTCTGAGGAGTCCCAAGGTACATAATACGGCTATCGTTTTTGGGGGTAAGGATAGACTCGGCTTCCGTACAAAGTTGAAGTAATTTTTCACGCATTAACTCCGTCATGGAGTTTCCAGGAACCTCTATGTCGTCTAGTACTATCAAATCTGCGCGACTTCCGGTGAGCTGCCCAGTAATGCCCACGCTTTTGACGGACGGGGCTTGGTGAGGAGAACAGTTTACGTCGAAACTTATTCGGGACCATCTGGAATCGTCTGATTTGGGTTGTAGATGTACTAGCCATGGGGTTTCAATGATAAGTTTTTGTAGAAAGATTGACATGTTATCTGCACGTTCTTTAGATGCAGATATGATCATTATTTTCTTTTCTTTATCGTTAAATAATGTCCATAAAACAAAAGCACCAGTAATCCAAGACTTACCAACACCTCGGAAGGCTTGGATCTGAAGCCGTTTGGGACCATTTTGCAAGTAATTAGCAATTGCATATTGAGCTCTAGTAGGGGAAGGTAGCTCTAATTGCTGCCATAATGCTTGTAAAAATAATTTAAAATCATCCTTTAGGGCGTTAACGACATTAGCGCCCTGCGGCGTTTTTCGTGTCTTCTTCATCGAATGAATTCACATCATAAGTGTTACGCTCTTTAAGTGGTTTATTAGTTTCAGTTCCTCCTGCAGCACGTGGGGTATCTTGGTGACCTTCATTGGCTCTAGCTATACCGCTAATAACACCAGAAGCATAACCAAGACCTTTAGAGATTTTACCCCAATCATCTTTTGAAATACCTTTTCCTTTAGACATAATAATTATAGTAATTTAGATAAATCTTCAACATCATCAAACGCACCTGTTATGCGTCTAATATTACTAATAGGTTTACCTGTTTTAGTAGTTCGTTTAGATAAATCAGTGTTTTTAACTTGAAAGCCGCCTTTATGTATAGCTTGAGCTGCATCTGTACCAAAACCTATAATTAAACTACCAATTTCAGCAGCAAAACCTAAGGGAGCACCGATTAAACTTGCTTGAGCTGCTAATCCTGCTGAGTCAAGTCCAGCTTCTGCCACTCGTAGAGCAGCCCATGTTTTATTAGCAAATGTAGGGTTTCTAGCTGCAATTTGCAGAGCATTCGTAGCTTGTGTAGCTGTAATACCAGTAGATATTCCTGGTATAAATTTACCAGCACGTTTTGCTACACCTCTAACTACTCTAGAACCTCTACCAATACCTTTAGTTGGTATTCTTATTTTAGCTGAATTATCTAATTTACCAATCTTTTCATCAACTAAAGCTGTTTTAGCTTCATAGGATAATGGTTTACCATCTGCATCAGTTGCATTAGAAAGAGCTCTGAACTCTGCTTCTTGCTTAGGTGTATAATCACCTCGCTGAGGTAAAGCTCCAGTACCACCATTCTCAGGTCTATCCTGCCAAATTAGAAAGTCTTGTTTCCAATTTTTCATTTTATTAGCTGATGTACTAGGGTCGCCAACAGCTAATTGAGTAGCTCCATGAGTTAAAGTTTTATGTTGATCAGCAAAATTACCAACAGCTGTTGATGTACTCTTACCTCTTTGTAAGTACGTACTTCTAGGACTATTAGCACCTCCTGCAGCAACAGGTTTAGTATGTCCAGTAGAGAATGATCTTGGACCTTTTAATTTATTAGATTTCGCTACTTTACCATGTTGAGCAGTTAATTCTGCCAGTAATTCACTCTTATATTTAGCGATTACCTTATCATCAACACCATCTAATTGTTTAGCCCAATTATCGAATTCAGAATTAAAGTCAGCTATTGCTGTTTTCAACTCAACTGGCATATTATCTTTAATTACTTGTCCGGGATATATTTCATTTATATTTCTTTTTAAAGTAGCTTTACCTCTTACTCCAGCATCTTCTGCTTTAAGTCCAGAAAGACTTTTAACATTCTCAATACCACCACCTTTACTTCCTCTGACTCTTATTTTAGTGCCATCAGGTAGTATATAATCAGCAGCACCAGTAAGATCTTTAGCTCCAGTTTTTAAATGTTCTAGAGCTAATTTCCTAGCTTCCACTCTATCAGCAACCTTTCTATAGGTAGTGTTGCCTACTTTTACTGTTTCAGCTGCTTTCTTGTTTTTTGGTACAGTCATAATTAAAGTATCAAACGATTTATGCTCTAGTTTACCTGTTTTTTTATTTAGTACTTTAGCAGCGCCTTTCTCACCACTTAGTTGAAATCCAGGTTCCTTAAGAAAATCACGTATATACTTTTTAGCTTTAGTAGGGTGATCTGCGTTTAATTCATAATCACCAGGAGGTAAGTACTTCCTAAGTACATTAAATTTCTTCTTAAGTTTATTGATATCTGATATATTACCTTTGCCTGTACCTTTTTTATCTAAGATATCAATAAAGGTTTTATTAGAATCTAAGTCCCTACTAATTTTAATTGAACTAGTTTCAAGAGTATCACCATCATACCAGACCCCTAAACGAAAATGTTCGGGGTCACCAGGTCTAAATTCAGTACTTAAAGCTTTGGTTATATCTTTGATATCCATAGTTACCTCTTAACTATAACCGCGACCCCTACCTTTTCTAGGATCGAATTTCTTTGACTTACCTTTACCAGCTTTTCTGTCAGCCTTCCACTTACGATGCTTCTCCTGAAGTTTCCATCTTTCTTCATCTGTGAAGCCTGCTTTAGCTGCTGGACTATTTTTTGTTTTGTCTAACCATTCCTTTTTAATTGCGTTAGCCTTCTCTGCGTCTGATTCTTTTTTATCCTTAGCTGGGTTGTGCTCCTTTGTATCAGTCTTTTTAGTTTTATTAGCATGTTCTTTTAGAGTTTTACCGTACTCTTCAGGATCAGCTACTGTACCTTTACCCTCGATTTTCAAACGATCTTTCTCTTTCTGTAATCTTTTATCTCCTTCTTCTTTAGCTTTCTTATTTACAGGAGCATCAGCATCTTTTTTAGGGATGTTTGACATTTTCCCTTTATCCTTTGCTCGTTCTTGTTGACGCGCTTCTTTTGATTTCTTTTGTGCATCTGTAAGTGCAGCACCTTCTTTTTTAAAAGTACCTGTACTTACCCATTTTTTACCATTCCAGGTTTGTGTTACATATTTAGATCCGTGACGAACCCTACGTGTGGCACCTACTTTCCTCTTACGTTTGTACCAGAGGCTACTTAAACCTTTATCATCTGTTAATTTGTTAGCCATAATTAAGCATTTCTCCTAATTTTTAAGCGGCTTCTACGGTTAAGACTAGCTTTCTGTAGACGACCTTTTGTTTTACTACCTGCGTAGTGTGCAGCATCCATACCATCACCGTTTCCGTAGGTACCGAGCTTACGATTTAATTTATTAGCAGCTTTTTTAATTGCTGCACCTTTAGGTGTTTGTTGGTATGCGGATTGTTGTTCAAGACGTCTACGCTTACCTGCTGGGTTCTTTTTATAATAATCAGACGTGCGACTTGCCATACATCCTCTTCTGTATTAAAGTTGGGTCTACATTAGGTATAACTTTAGCTAATTGATCTAATGGACTACCATCATAAGCTACACCTGTGATATCATTTGTTTTTAGCCAATCACAAGCAGCTTTTAGATCTTGAGTTGTAGCCTCACCACTTTTGATTCTTTTTAAAAAGTCTGCGGTGACAAGACCATGCAGTTCGTTAAACTGCTGTTCAGTGGCTTTTTTCATTAGTCTTCAAACCATTGTTTGTGTTTATCGTCTAATTTATTATAATCTGATTTAGACATACCAGCTTTAACATGTGGAGGTGTACCAGGAGGGTACGGATTACTCCGACTACCAAGAGGTCCAGGATTTGCTTTTCTTTGCTTCATCAAATCCTTATGCCATTGGGCTTCTGTTCTTGTTTCAGCCATTTATTTTTCTCCAGGGAATAAAGATTTTTTAATCATTGCGACTGCAGCGTCGTCTAATGTATTCTCAGTGGATGAAACCAGACCCTCAAGTAAATCAACAATCAGCTGTTTAACTGCTGTAGACTTAATAAAGGCGAATAGGATAGGTTTAATTAATACGATCATTTCTTAGTAGTGGTAGTGGTTTTCTTAGCTTCTGCTTTAGCTTTTTCAGCAGCTTCTCTGGCTGCTGTTTGATCTGAAAGGGTGCTCATTTTTTAAATGGGTTTAGTTTTTGATACCACTTTTTAGGTGGTGGTTTAGGGTTTTTCTTTTCTAGCTCTTTTTCATAAGCTTTAATTGGAATAACATCTGAACACATATTCCAGACACGACTATGAGGTATGATCATGAAGCCCTTCTGTTGAAGTTCCCCACATTTCAATACTCTAGCCATTTCATATTCCAATCTCATTTTCTCTAATTGACGATCTGCAGCTGCTTTACAACGTTCAACAAGTGAGCCATCTAGGGGAACCATGAAATTAATCTGTCCTCCCCAGTTCTCAGCTACAGTGTAGCTTTGTTGACTCATATCTTCATCAAAAGGGGTGGTATGATTCCCCATATAAAATGGGGAGAACGTCATCGTCGCGCCGTTACACGAGATGTTCGGTCCGATGACCTGACGACTTGGAGCTCCATTATTCTGGAACTGGACGGCTTGATTTGTAACGTTTCCTGTAGCCGCTGCCACAGGGTTTGAAGTATTGTTGGTTTCTCCCTCTTCAGCATATGCAGGTACTCCTATTATTGCGAGAATATAGATAAGGATGTAGTAGTAGCGGTAGTTTCTATTACGCGGTCGATTTCGATCTTCTCTACTATTTGGCTGGCTGCTCTGTCTATTATCTCTAGAGAGAAATCTGAACCAGCTGTTGTTATAGTAAATACTGAATCGGTATCGGCTATTCCTCCAGATGTTGCTGAAGTATGAGTAATATTGTCTCCTGACCATTTGTTTAATGCGGATCCATAAACTGTTGTTACTATCTCCTCTGTAATTTCTTGGGTAGTAGTTGTGGTGGAATTCATTGACCCCTGTGTGAATTGTGGGGTCACTAATTCTGCTCTTGCTACCGAGGGGGATAACAGTAGGAAGAGTAAAAGCCATTTCTTCATTCTTCCTTTTTCTTTGCCATTGGACAGTTTATTGGTTTACTTTTATCATTCTTATTACCAGTAGTCAAACCAAATGTTGCTAGGGCTCCAGTGAAGACCGACGCGACGAAAGTGATATCTGAGTTACCAGATTTCTTTATCATTGGTAATTCCACGTAGTTTAAAGTTATGATAAAACCAGACCAAACGACTACACCGAGTCGAACAAAAGTTCCAAGGATTTGGATCTGGGTTTCATTATCCTCCGCTGCATTTTTTAGCTTGTGGAGGAGGTTTTTTCCTTCCTTTTTTTCTTCCATGCATCAACTCTAGATTGTAGTTGCTTCTGAACTTTCTTTTTAATAGGTTCAAATAAAGATTGAGTAACGGTTGTAGTTGTTACTGCGATCACAGCTGTTGTCACAGCAGTCACCACGACCGCCGTCTCAGGTATCGGCATCTGTATATCGATGATCGGTATCTTTAAGCTCGGCGGTGCAGGTGTTTCTGTCTTCTCCTCTTCCTCAGTCTTAACCCCCTCAGGAGCCTCTAGATCGCTTGGAGGGATGATCATTGGCTTGTATGCCGGAACATCCGGTACAGGCTGCTTCAGAGTCATCCTAGGTAGGTCTAAGGCTTTAGGAAGGTTAGGAGTTGGAAGATAAATACTACCAGGGGTTACCTGTGCCAGTAGTTGGAGTTTTTTGCTCATTTACGCCGGTTTCTACAGCAGCCTCAATTTGCGCCACAGTTGGGTTAATACTATCAGCTGTGTTAAGTTCACCAATACGTGCCTTAACCCAACCAATTACTTCTGCTTCTGTTAAATCTGCATAAGGTTTTAAAGTGCTAGGCTTAGGTAAAAATACTTCACCAGTAGCTCTGAATTTATAAGCACCATCTTCACCATTAACACGATAGATAGCTCTTTTAACATACCCATCGGCTAGTTCGCGCTCTAGGGTGTTGATTTGCCAAGTTTTTGTTACTGCCATTGTTTTAAATTAAGGTTTTGGGTATTTATCTTTTGTGGCTTTGATTGCAGTGGCAAAGCCTCCACTTGTTGTAATTGTACCAGCTACGATATCTTTATAAATAAGATCTAACTGATCTCCGATAGATGGATATACAGTATCTTGAGACGATCCTGGGACTTCTCCTGTTCTATCTGTTTGATATTTAACCGCTGCAGCCTCATTATTTAATGTAGTGCGTGCTGCATCGACATTTGATTGTACTATTGTTACACGAGTCCAATCTTGTTCAAAAGCTCCGGTATCGCTATCGCTATCATCGCCATCCGCAATATGGACCACATTAGGGTAAGCTTTCCGAACAGCTTCGTGATCAAAATGTATCATTGCCATTATGCATCTACCTCAATAACTGTAATTGTAGAACCAGTTCTGGATTTATAACCATCACCAGTATAACTTTCTCTATCATAGAAACCTCTATTTAGATATCCAGTAGAGCCGCCTTCCATAACCCACTGCACTTTATAAGTATGAGATCCATTACCAGGGTCATCTAAGTAAACAAAACCTTCAACGCATGTACTATAGTATGCACCCATAGAACCTCCTGCATTACCGCCGTAACCACCACCTATACCATTCCTACCGTTGGAAAAGGTAGTTCCACCGCCAATGACAGTACTTCCTCTTAGTAATCGTCTGTATACGGTTGAGTTTGAACCCCAACCACAGCTTACAAGTACAAGTACTTTGTTGCTATCACTAACTGTAATAGTCTTAGTTAAACCTGAAACGTCTGCCCAACTTGAAGATGTTGAACTAACAGTTGCAGCTTTGTAGTTTTGTAAAACTTCTTTGAGTTTACCTTCTCCAGGTGCTGTTGCAATGTTAGTTCCATCAGCAAAATAAATAGTCATTTAGCTAACCTCCGTGAGCGCCATTCTGTATTTTTTACCAGAACGATTGTTTAACATAAAGATATCATCTTCACCTTCTTGCAACGTCCAATCACCCCATGTTCCATCGACAGAGTTAGAACTACCTTCATTAGAGAAGTGTGCATCGTTTACATATAAGTTAGCCCAACGATAACTACTAGAACCTAAATTGTAAGCATTATTTGTTGCTGGCATTACACCACCAGATTCAATAGTAACATACTCAATTCCATCGGCTTGACGGAAAATATGTTTACCGCCACCAGCACAGAGATATAAATGATTTGAATGGCATTGGATCTTAGCTGTACCAGTACCACAGTCTCCAGTCCAGTTACCAGATGTCATTCTGATATCCTTATTGGCATCCATCACTATACCTACACTAGATAGATAAGTAATCCTATTACTATCATAGTACTGTTTTACACCAGCATCAGGTTCAATAATTATACCATCTTCACTGGTTTTAGTTCTGATGTAAAGATTTCCAGTATTATTTTCAATGTATGTATTTCCACTCTCATGGCGGAGATTCATATCATTAGAACTACCAATACCAATCTTTTGACCATCAGCCATTGTTATATAATGACCAGCACCACCATTAAAAGATAAAAGACCGCTTACATTAAGACCATTAGCGTTTATTTGAGCTTTCTGAGTATTATTGATCTTAAAATTAGTTGCATCGTCTCTTATATGCTGAATAGCCCACTGACCATCAGAATCTAAGAAACCTACCTCATTACTAGAGTTACAGTTAATCCATCCTCTATTAGTACCATTTGTCTGTAGAGCAATACTATTACTTGTTGCGCTACCAGACCTGAGATACATCACAGAGGTTGATTGCGGGTACATGAAGTAAGAGTTTTCAAACTCAAGACCCATGCTACCTTGAATATAAACACCTGTGGATTTTGTTTGGAGTTTCTGAGCACCATCATAATATAATTTTACAGCCCCATTCGCATCAGCATTAATCAGAGCTTCACTAGAAGCTTTGTTCTCTATATTTAGATCATCAGTATTAATTACTAATGCACCAGTGTTACTTTTAATGTAATTATTACCTTCAGAGCTTTTATGCCATATTTGTAAATCATCTGAAGCACCTATCTTAATTTCTGCATTATCTCCGTAATATGAATGGGAGCTAAAATATGCATTTCTCCATCTAGAACCACTAGCACCTAAGTCATAAGTATTGTTAGCGTTTACTTTAGCATGTGCGTGGAAATTAATTTTATCACTAGCCGTTTCGAGCTTTATAGCATTATCATAGTAGAGTTTTACGGCTGCGTTTGCGTCTGCAACTAAATAATTTTCACCAGTAGTATACGCTCTTAGGTATAAAGCATCTCCATCTATACGTAGATTACCTGTTTTGTTTTGTATATAAGTGTTATTAGTGTTTTCATGATAAATCAGTAAATCATCTGAACTACCGATACCGAGACCAGAAACTGTACCACCACCATCTCCCATATGGAGATATCCAGAAACAGTTGTTCCCGTATTGTGGGTATGAAACTTTTTAGCATCGTTATAGTACAGTTCAACACCACCGTCAGGCACACACTTAATGCTCATCTCGCCTTGTTTACCTTCAATAGCGATATTACCAGCATTATTTCTTATATAAGCGTTAGAGCCATCATGATATATATCCATCTGTGAAGATGAATCACCTAAAACTAGTTTAACAGTATCCTCGAATCTAAAAGTCTTTGCTGATTCATCCCATGTAATATCAGCACCTGAAACTGTTCCATTGTCAAAAGTGACATCACCAGTAAAAGTACCACCACTGGCACTCATTACTGGGAATCCGCCTGATGTTGAGCCGTTATGTACGACAAGGGTTTCCTTATCGGTATCTACAGTAACCTCTCCTTCGGCTCCAGTGAAGCTACTGTGTTGTGACGTAGTTCCACGTCTTAATTTTAATAGTTTTGCCATTTATAAGGTACCAAAGTCTAAGGTTAAGTTACTACCAGCAGAGCCATCAATTGTGTCTGCTGTTAAAAGTCCTGTCACAGTAGTGCCAGTCGAGGTTGTTTCTAGTTTCTTGGCATTATCGTAGTATAATTCTACAGCACCATTATGTCTGATATATACACCAGCTTCAGTAGTACCAGGAGTTATAAATACGTCAGATGCAGATTTTATATATAAATCATTAGTAGCATTAGCAATAACTGAGTTAGTTGCATCATGATATATACTTAAATCTGTACCAGCACCAAAGGTTAAACGATCATCAGATGCTCCACTACTGTCTCCAAAGATGATATTCTTAGTATTTACATTTAAGTTACCACCTAATTGTGGTGCAGAGTCACTAACAACTGCTGAAATACCTGGTGCTATACCAATCCAAGAAGAACTATTATAATAGTTTAAAGTATTACCTGTACTATTATACCAAAGATCACCTTCAGAAGGACTACTTGGTGTAGAAGAAGCTATAGTATACTCAGCTGCATAACGATTTACATCAGCGATTGAACCAGCTACAGTATTAACATTACTAATTGAACCTGCTGTAGTATTAACATTGGATATAGATCCAGCTGTTGTATTAACATTAGCTATTGAACCAGATACAGTATTGATTTTAGCTATATCATCAGAACAATTACTCATAGCAGTTACGTTACCTGATGTAGCTAACGTATTCATATCACTTACAATATCAGATGTAGCAAGTGTATTCATATCTGATACAACATCAGCCGTAGCTAAAGTGTTTAGATCAGATACTATATCAGCTGTTGCTAATGTATTCATATCAGAGATTACATCAGCATTAGCTAATGTATTCATATCAGCAATGCAATCTGTTGTTGCAAGTAATGCCATGTCTGCAACACAATCTGCAGTACCAAGCAAGTTCATGTCTGCGACAATCGCTGCTGTACCAAGAGTGTTCATGTCAGCTACTGCATCGGCTGTACCAAGACGTTGAATATTTGCAATATTATCTGCTGCTGTTTCAATACTATTACCAGTACCTGTGGTTAAAGCATCTGTAATAAGACCTAAGTCTTCTGTATATGTTATATTACCTGAAACAATTGCTATATCTGCAAGAACTGATTGATTAGGAGTAACAGCTGAATAACCATCACCAGCTGATCCGTCTCTAACCATCATCGATTTGTTAGATGATGAATCAAACCAGAGATCACCTATTTGTAAAGCAGATGAATCTTCTCTTGTAGTAGGAGCTGAAGTTTTTATTTGGTATGTATCAGCGTAATTCGCAATATCAGTTAGATTTGTAGCACAAGTATTAACAT
>Ga0310344_10002294_pt1 | contig 14408 bp, 14 predicted proteins | sample HC15DNA20200_MG_FD_203801 | JGI IMG/M metagenome (GOLD analysis project Ga0310344, IMG submission 203801) | Marine microbial communities from station ALOHA, North Pacific Subtropical Gyre - HC15-DNA-20-200_MG | ecosystem: Environmental > Aquatic > Marine > Oceanic | place: Pacific Ocean: North... | reverse complement strand
AAATTTTTAAGCAGTTTTATACCTTCTGGAGTCTTGATGCTTTCAGGATGAAATTGTACTCCATGTATATTATATTTTTTGTGCATTATACCCATAATTATTTGATCTGTAGTTTCTGCAGTAATAATCAAATCTTTTCCAATGTTTTTTCTATCAATTATTAAGCTGTGATATCTTGTGGCTGAAATATTTTTTCTAACATCTTTAAATATTCCGAGCCCTTTATGTTTAATTAAACTTGTTTTTCCATGCATTAATTTTTTAGCAACAATAATTTTAGATTTAAATACCTGACCTATTACCTGATGTCCTAAACAAACACCTAATATTGGAATACTTTTATATAAACTTTTAACAATTTTAAGACAATTTCCAGCTTGATCAGGATTACCAGGGCCTGGAGATATTACAATTTTTTGATATTTATTTTTTGAAATTTTTTCAATTTTAATTTTATCGTTTCTATAAACCTCTACTTTACACTTTAGTGAAGAAAGGTAATGATAAAGGTTATAGGTAAAGCTATCGTAGTTATCTATAAGTAATATTTTCATTTTTAATTCAAGGAACTGATTAAAGCTTTAGCTTTATTTACTGTTTCAATATATTCCTTTTCAGGAACACTATCAGCAACAATACCTGCTCCTGATTGTATATAAAATTTATTGTTTTTGATTAAAGCTGTTCTCAAAGCTATGCAAGTATCAAAATTTTGATTAGCTGAAAAATAACCAATAGATCCAGCGTACATTTTCCTTTTAGTTTTTTCCAGTTCATCTATTATTTGCATTGCACGAATTTTAGGAGCACCAGTTACAGTTCCAGCTGGAAAACCAGCTAACATTGTGTCTAACAAGGATTTCTTATTGTCAAATTTACCTTCAACGTTTGAAACAATGTGCATTACATGAGAATATTTTTCAATTTTAAATTTTTCCGTCACTTTAACAGTATTAATTTTAGAGACTTTTCCTACGTCATTTCTTCCCAAATCAAGTAGCATAAGATGTTCCGAAAGTTCTTTTCTATCATTTAAAAGTTGTTTTTTAAAAAACATATCTTTTTTAGTATTAGTTCCACGAGGACGAGTTCCAGCAATAGGTCTTATAGTTATCTTATTTTTTCTCAATCTGACTAATATCTCAGGACTACTACCAATTATTTGAAAATCTTTAAAATTAAAGAAAAACATAAACGGCGAAGGATTATTAATTCTTAATTTTTTGTATATTTCCAAAGGAGCTTTTGTAAGCTTAGTTTCAAATCTTTGACTAAGAACTACCTGAAAAATATCTCCTTTCTTTATATATTTTTTGGCTTTAATTACAATTTTTTTAAATTTACTCTTAGAAATATTTGATTTTACCTTAATTTTTTTTCTTTTTGCGTTTTTGGTATTTTTTTTAAAACCATAATTAAATGTTAAGTTCTTTAAGAATTTAATATATTGAATTTGATTATTAAAATACTTTTCATAATTCTTTATTTTTTCATCAGCAAAACAGTTAACTATAAAGTAAATTTTTTTAAGAAGATTATCATGTATTATAACAGTTTTAGGTCTAATTAATCTCACATCAGGAATTTTTAGATCATCAATACATTTGTCAGGCACTTTCTCAATATATCTAATAATGTCATAGGAAAAATATCCCACTAAAAGAGAGCAAATGGGCGGAAGATTGCTTGGCAAAGGAAACTTAAAATTGTTTATTAATTTTTTTAGAAAAGGATAAGGTAAACCTTTTAATATTCTTTTTTTGTTATTTTCAATTACATATATTTTTTTTCTATTGAATTCCCAGATTTTATCTGGATCTGCCCCAATTATAGTGTAGCGCCCCCTAATTCTTCTTTTTTCAACAGATTCAAATATAAAACTATTTTTTTTGATTAAAAAATTATTAATCAAGTTTTCAATATTTTTATTAATTTTACAATCTGTTTTGTGAAAAATTATTTGATTTTTTTTGCTTCTATGTTTTTTTTTAAAATTAGTTAAGTTGGTATTTATATTCATTCAATATAATTTTTTATAGTGTCTAATGCTTTATAGTTTATTTCAATTTCATATTTATTTTTTAGGTATAAATCATAAGAATTGTATAAACCACTAGTAATTCTTACTTTAGCTAAATTTAAGTATTTTTTATATTCATCAGAACTTTTTGAAATTTTTACATTTTCTATTTTATCTATATAAATTAAGAAATTTTCATTTAGCCCCATGTCAAAAACTACAATAACTCTGTTTTCGGGATATTTATAAATCTGGTTTACTAGTTCCTGTTTTATTATTTTATCATCGCTAGCACTAGTAAGTGTAATTTTATCAACAGTCAAATTTTCTTCCTTTGAGAACTTATCAAAATCGCCTTTCTTGTAATTATCATTATTTATTTTATCAACTATTTGAGAAAGAAATTTTCTTTTTGTTGTTTTTTTAAGATTTAACAAAATTTCTTTCTTAACAGATTCATTAGAAAGATTTTTTTTAACTGTGTTTGTCGAAGATAATTCAATAATAAAGAATTCATTATTCTCTTCTTTTAATACAATTGGTTCAGAATCTGTTAGTTTAAAAATATCATTGATTAATTCTGAGCTAAATTCATCATCTTTTATAAAAGTGTTATCTTTAACTGATTTAATAAGAATTTTTGATTTAGAATTTCCTAAATTATATTTTGTTAACAAATAATCCAAATTTTTTCCTTCAACTATTAAGTCATCAATTTCATCTATTTTTTGAAAAAATAAATTATCAAAATCATCTGATCCAGTAAGATTTTTGGGATTTAATTTGATAAATTTCACTGATTTATGGATATCATTAAATTTTGATGAATTATTTTTAAAATATTCATTAATTTGAGCTTCGGTAAAATTTAATTTTTTATTAAAAAAATTATTTAAATTTATTACTTCAATATATCTTTTTTGATTAATTGAATTGTAAGAAAGATTTACCAAGAATTTAGGAGGATAAATCCCCCCTCCAATAAACTCAAATAGTTGATCTTTCTTAATCTGATTCATCATATTTTTTTCAAAAGTAACTGCATCAAGGTTGTTATTAATTAAAAATTTTTCATACTCAGTTCTTGAAAACACATTTTTTCTTTTAAAGTTTTTTTGATTTTTTATAACTTTACTTAATGATTTATCAGATACATTAATATTCAAAGAATTAACCTCAAGTGCAATTAATTTTTCCCCAATAAAATTTGATAAAAGTCTATTAATTATAGCTTCATCTATTTTTTGATCTAGTGGTACATTATTTTTTATGAAATTGTTAAATTCCTGAACTGAAATTTTTTTTTTATCAATTTTAACAATTACATTTTTGCTACCACCAGTGAAAACAGGTCCCATACCCCAAAAAACAAAAGGCAAAATTACTATGAATAAAAAAATCTTAGCGTATATAGAGCCTGAGAATTTTCTAATTGAACTTAGCATTTTTATTATTAATGTTTTATTTTATTGTTTTATAATTAGATACTCTATAAATTAAATTTTAATTTATGACAAATACATTAAAGTATTTTATTGGTAATTGGAAAATGTTTGGTGATTTTAATTCACTAAAAATCGCTAATCAAATTAGCAATTTCTCTCGACATTTTAAAAAAAAAGGAAAAAAGTATAAGGTGGTGTTATGTGTCCCACATACCTTGCTAAATTATTTTAACGAAAAACTCAAATCTAAGTTTGTGTCTATTGGAGCGCAAAACTGTCATTACTATCAAAACTATGGTCCTTATACTGGATCTATAAATGCTAACATGATTAAAAAAGTTGGCGCAAAATATGTAATTTTAGGTCACTCAGAAAACAGAATAGAAGGAGAAACTAATCATTTAATAAAAAAAAAAATTGAATCTGCAATTAATCAGAAACTTAATATAATTTTTTGTATAGGAGAAACTGCTAAAGAAAAAAAAAGAGGTAAAACTTTTCTTACTATAATGAAACAAATTAAAGGTTCAATTAGTAAAAAATATGATTTAAATAAAATTATTATTGCTTATGAGCCTGTTTGGTCTATTGGAACAGGAAAAATTCCAAAAACTTTAGAGTTAAAAAAAATATTTAAATTTATAAAAATAAAATTTAAAAAAACCTTTAAAACAAAAAAACCTCCAGTGGTTTTGTATGGAGGTTCTGTTAATCCTAATAATATTAGAATTTTTTCTTCAATTTCTGATATAGACGGTTTTTTGATTGGTGGTGCTTCACAATCATCAAAAAAATTTATTGATATAATAAAAAATTACTATAAATAACACCTATGGAAAATTTTGTTTTAATACTAAATATAATTTTGGCGATTTTATTGGTTATTTTCATTCTTTTACAAAAATCTGAAGGAGGAGCGCTTGGGATAGGTATGTCTCAAGATAATTTTGTATCTTCAAGATCGGCAGGAAATTTTCTAACCAAAGCAACAGCAATTATTGCTTTTTTGTTCATTTTCACGAGTATAATACTAACAATTATGTCTCGTGGAGAAATGTCTTCAACTTCAGTTTTGGAAAAAATTGAAGAAAAACAGGATTCTTCAGAACCTCAAATTCCTAAGTCAGACTAATAATTTAACTTTTATTTTTTTTTTTAATACGTTATAGTGTTCTTCCATGGCGCGATATGTTTTTGTCACTGGCGGCGTGGTTTCATCATTAGGAAAAGGATTATCATCCGCATCGTTGGCTGCACTTCTTCAGTTAAGAGGATTTAAAGTTAGAATAAGGAAATTAGATCCTTATCTAAATGTTGATCCTGGAACCATGAATCCTTTTCAGCATGGAGAAGTTTTTGTTACGGATGACGGAGCTGAGACTGATCTAGATATAGGTCACTATGAAAGATTTACAGGAATTTCAGCTACTCAATCAGACAATATAACTACGGGCGGAATTTATAGTGATATAATTAAAAAAGAAAGGAAAGGTGACTACTTAGGAGGTACAGTTCAGGTAGTTCCTCACGTCACCGATAGAATAAAAAAATTTATATCTCATAATGTAAAAAATGAAGATTTTATAATTTGTGAAATAGGAGGAACTGTAGGTGATATAGAAAGTTTACCTTTTCTTGAAGCTATTAGACAGTTTTCTAATGATAATGAAAAAAAAAATTGTTTATTCATTCATTTAACTTTAGTTCCTTATCTTAAAGCTTCTGGAGAACTAAAAACAAAACCTACTCAACATTCAGTGAAAGAACTGAGAAGCTTAGGTATACAACCCGATATAATTATTTGTAGATCAGAGAAAAAAATTCCAGCTGCAGAAAGAAAAAAAATATCTTTATTTTGTAATGTTCCTATAAACAATGTAATAGAAACAGTTGATGTTAGAACTATATATGAAGCACCAATTAGTTTTCATAAAGAAAAATTAGATGAAAGAGCACTTTCTTTTTTTAATATCAAGAATAAGAAATCACCAAATCTTAGCAAATGGAAGAATATTACTTCAAAAATTTTGGGTTCAAGAAAAGATGTAAATATTGGCATTATAGGAAAGTATGTAAATCTTAAAGATGCATATAAATCTTTAGATGAAGCATTAATTCATGGAGGAATATCCAATAACCTCAAAGTTAATTTGACCAGAATAGATTCAGAAAATTTATCAGTTCAGAACATAAAATCTGCACTAAGAGATGTTTCAGGAGTACTTATACCAGGTGGTTTTGGCAAAAGAGGCAGCGAGGGTAAAATTGCTGCCATAAAATATGCAAGATTGAATAATATTCCTTTCTTTGGAATTTGTTTTGGAATGCAAATGGCGATAATTGAAGCTGCTAGAAATTTATTAAATATTAAAAATGCCTCAACCAGCGAATTTGGCAACAATTGTACTCCTGTTGTTGGATTATTAGAAGAATGGCAAAAAGGAAAAAAGAAAATTAAAGGTAGTGAGAAGAATTTAGGAGGAACTATGAGATTGGGCTTATATGATGCGGTGTTAAAAAATAATTCTTTAATATCCAAAATTTATTCTACTAAGAAAATTAAAGAAAGACATAGGCACAGATATGAAGTAAATATAAAGTTTAAAGATCAATTTGAAAAGAAAGGCTTAATTTTTTCAGCCATGTCTCCAGACGGTATGTTACCCGAAATAATAGAATTAAAAAATCACCCTTGGTTTGTAGGTGTACAATTTCATCCGGAATTTAAATCAAGACCCTTTACACCACATCCTTTATTCTCGTCTTTTATTAAAGCAGCTGAAATAAATAAAGGACGTAATTAATGAGCAATAAAGTAATTAGATGTGGTAAATTAAATATTTCAAATTCAAATCCTTTTACTTTGATAGCCGGACCTTGCCAACTAGAAAATGAAGCACATGCACTAAATGTTGCTAATGAATTAAAAAAAATTACTGAAAATCTAGGAATAGGATTAATTTATAAAACATCTTTTGATAAGGCTAATAGAACCAGCTTAAAAGGAAAAAGAGGTGCTGGTCTTGAAAAATCACTTCCAGTTTTTGATAAAATTAGGAAAGATGTAGGTGTACCTGTTTTAACTGATGTTCATTCAGTTGAGCAATGTTCAATAATTTCAAAACATGTCGATGTTTTACAGATACCAGCCTTTTTATGCAGACAAACTGATTTACTAGTTGCAGCAGCTAAAACTGGAAAAGTTATAAATGTTAAGAAAGGACAATTTTTGGCTCCTTGGGATATGATAAATGTTACAAAAAAAATTGAAGAATCGGGAAATAAAAATATTTTAGTTACAGAAAGAGGAGCAAGTTTTGGTTACAACACTTTAGTGTCTGATATGAGATCTTTACCCATTATGGCAAAAAATGGTTACCCAGTAGTTTTTGATGCAACTCATTCTGTTCAGCAACCAGGAGGAATGGGTGATAAAAGTGGAGGACAAAGAGAATTTGTAGAATATCTTGCTCGTGCAGCTATTGCCGTGGGAGTTGCTGCGGTTTTTATGGAAACACATCCAGATCCAGACAATGCTCCATCTGATGGGCCAAATATGGTTCCATTATCTGATATGCCTGATTTGTTAAAGCAACTAGTTAAAATAGATAAAATAATAAAGAATGGCAAAAATTAAAAAGATCAAAGGTCGTCAGGTTTTTGATAGTAGAGGAAACCCGACTGTAGAAGCAGAAGTTTATTCAGATAGTGGTCGCAGTGCATCTGCAATAGTTCCTTCAGGAGCATCAACTGGCAAACATGAAGCTTTCGAATTAAGAGATAATGAAAATAAAAATTATCTTGGCAAAAGCGTTTTTAAAGCAGTTGAAAATGTAAATGGTCCAATTGCAAAAGCTCTCAGTAACATTGATATTGAAGACCAAAAAAAGATAGACAAAACTTTAATTGATTTAGATGGTACTGAACAAAAGAAAAAACTTGGAGCTAATGCAATCTTAGCTGCTTCCATAGCTTCGTGCAAACTTGCAGCCACTGAAAAAAATATTTCTTTATTTAAATATTTAAGAAATTCAAAAAATTATCAACTACCAACTCCTCTCTTAAATATAATAAATGGTGGAGTTCATGCAAAAAATAATTTAGAAATTCAAGAGTTCATGATACGGCCTGATAAAGTTGATTCATTTTCTGAGGCTATGAAAAATAGCTTTTTAGTAATTCAAAATTTAAAAAAAATGATTAATACTACTAATGTTGGTGATGAAGGTGGATTCGCTCCTGATTTAGAGAACAGTGAAGAAGCAATTAAAGTAATAATAAAAGCAATTGAAAAATCAGGTTTTAAACCAGGCGAAGATATTTCAATTTGTTTAGATGTAGCTGCAAATGAATTAGATGAAGCAAAAACAGTAGATTATTATTGTGAATTAATAAAAAAATATCCTATCAAGTCTATCGAAGATCCTTTTGCCGAAGACGATTGGGAATCTTGGAAAAAAATAACAAAGAACACGAATATTCAGATAGTAGGTGATGATTTATTTGCTACTAATATAATTAGATTAAAAAGGGGAATAGAAGAGAAATCAGCTAATGCAATACTAATAAAATTAAATCAAATTGGTACGGTAAGCGAAACTTTAGATGCTATTCACTTAGCTCAAAAGAATAATTTTAAAACAATAATTTCACATCGGTCTGGAGACACAGAGGATGTTTTTATAGCTGATTTGGCAGTTGCGACAAATTCTTCTCAAATTAAAACAGGATCTTTGGCTAGATCTGAAAGAGTGGCTAAATACAATCGTTTATTAAGGATAGAAGAGGAACTTGGAAATTCAGCAAAAATGGCTAAAGTTTAGATATATGGGATTTATAAAAATTATAAATCAAAAAGGATTTATATTTATTAGCATAATTTTGTTTTTATATGTAATTCTTAATCTTTTAGATGGTGAAAGAGGTCTTATTTCTTACTATGAAAAACAAAAAATTAAAGATGAACTTATTCAAGAAAAGCACTTATTAATCAAAAAAATTGCTAAAGTTGAAAAAAAAAATTATTTATTAACTCAAACTATTGATTTAGATTATTTAGAAACTCTTTATAGAGAAAAATTTATGGTTGGAAAATCAAACGAAAAAATTTTTAGTAGTGATTAAAAATGAAATTGAGACACCCTGAAAAAATTAATAATCCAATCAATCCTATTAAAAAAAAACCAAATTGGATAAGAACTAAAATTCTTGACACTAAAAATTATTTTAAAACTAAAGAAATTATTAATACTAGAAAATTGCATACTGTTTGTCAGGAAGCTAGCTGCCCCAATATTTCAGAGTGTTGGAGTAAAAGACATGCCACATTTATGATTATGGGCGATGTTTGCACAAGAGCATGTTCTTTTTGTAATGTTAAAACTGGAAAGCCATCTTTTTTGGATCCATTAGAACCATCAAAAATAGCTCAAGCAACCAAAGAACTAAATTTACAACACGTTGTTATCACTTCAGTCGATAGAGATGATCTTAAAGATGGTGGCGCAAATCATTTTTTTAAAGTAATAACTGAAACAAGAAAACTTAACAAAAAAACAACTATTGAAGTCTTAACACCAGATTTTTTAAGAAAAGATGAAGCCTATAAAAGAGTTGTTATAGCTAATCCTGATGTTTTTAATCATAATGTAGAAACAGTCCCAAGTTTGTATAGAAGCGTAAGACCAGGTTCTAGATATTTTGCTTCGGTTAATTTGTTAAAATCAGTAAAAGAAATTAACAAAACTATATTTACCAAATCAGGTATTATGCTTGGTCTTGGTGAAACTAAAGACGAAGTTTTACAGGTAATGGATGATTTATTAACAGCAAAAGTTGATTTTTTAACAATAGGACAATATCTACAACCTTCAGTGAAGCATTATCCATTAAATCGTTATGTTCACCCAGATGAATTTCAAGAATTTAAAGAAATAGCATTGTCAAAAGGTTTTTTAATTGTTTCTTCTTCTCCGCTCACTAGGTCTTCCTATCATGCCGATGAAGATTTTTCTAAAATGAAGAAGTTGAGAGAAGAACAATATCAATGCCAACAGCTTCAATAAAAAAAGAAATACCCTGCTCTAAAGAAAATTTAATCAAAATGGTTCTTGATATAGAAAAATATCCAGAATTTGTACCATGGTGCTTGAATAGCAAAATTCATAGTAAAAATGATAAAGGCAATAAAATCGAAATTACAGCAGATCTAACAATTGGTAAAAGTTTTTTTAACGAAACTTACAAAAGTTTTGTTATTTATGAAAAATCCATAGATTCAATTCATGTAACTAATATGGACGGACCTTTAAAACATCTTGAAAATAAATGGTTTTTTAAGCAAAAAGGAGAAAACAGCGAGGTTGATTTCCATGTTGATTTTGAATTAAAAAATAAAATTTTAAATATCTTAATGATCAAGTCTTTTGATATTGGTTTAAAAAAAATAGCTGATGCTTTTGAAAAGAGAGCAATTGAGTTATTTAAGAACGTCTAATATTAATCCTAAACATTTATTTACAATAGTTTTTTGTATATAAGAACGACCTTTGTTTTTAAGCAAATATTTTTTAATACTAATTTTTTTACCTTTTTTTATACCTATATAAACTAAACCAACTGGTTTTTTTTTACTACCGCCGCCAGGACCTGCTATTCCTGTTACAGAAATAGATATGTTAGTTTTACCCATTTTACTAACATTTTTAACCATAGATCGACAGACTTGCTCGCTTACGGCCCCGTACTGTCTTATAAGATTTCTTGAAACTTTAAGAACTTTAATCTTAGATTCATTAGAATAAGTAACTAAACCAAGATTAAAAACTTTAGAAGATCTAGCAACAGATGTTATAGCGCTAGAAAGTAAACCTCCCGTGCAAGATTCAGCAATGGAGATTTTTAATTTTTTTTTTATTAACTTTTTCACTGTGTTTTTGTGAGAAGCTCTCATTTATTTAACCACCCAAAAAGAAAAACATTAAACATAAGATTATAATTGAATAAATACTTGCAACAATGTCATCAAGCATTATTCCTAGAGATCCTTGAACATTATTATCTACATAGCTCACAGGAAAAGGTTTCCATATATCAAATAATCTAAATAATAAGAAAGCTGATACACAATAGTATATTGTTGGAAGAGGATAAAGTGTTTCATAAATAGGAATAGCTAACAAAGGTAACATTTGACCCACGACTTCATCTATAACTATCTCCTGCGGGTCCTCAGATTTAAACTCGTTAAAAGAATTGTTTATTGCAATAAATGAATAGAAAAAAATTATTAAAGTAATTAAAAATAAAACTTGAAAGTTAAAAGAATTGATCAGTAACAAAAATAAAAAACATGTTAATAATGATGCCAAAGTTCCAGGAGCATATTTTATTTTTCCAATCAAAAAAAATGTTAGAAAGAATAAATTGAATTTTTTAATCATTTTTTGTAACCGATGATATAGTTTCAGATGCTATAGCTTTTCCTTTTCCAATTAATCCAAGTTTCTCTGTTGTTTTACCTTTAATATTTATTTGACCTTGATTTATTTCGCAAATTTTACTTATTAATTGTATCATTTTTCTTGAATAATTTTTTATTTTAGGTTTTTGAGCAATAATGTTTATATCTATATTATTTATTGAAAAGTTTTTAGATTTAATTAACTCAATAACTTTCTTAAGTAAAATTGTAGATCTTATATTTTTATTTTTTTTATTTTTATTTGAAAATAATTTTCCAATATCACCTAATCTGCACGCGCCAAGCAAAGCATCTATGAGAGAATGTAGTACAGGATCAGCATCTGAATGACCTTCTAATCCAAGATTAAAAGGTATTTTTACTCCACCCAAATATAGCTTTCTTTTTTTTACTAATTTATGAATATCAAAACCAATCCCGGTGTAAGTTTTACCTTTTTTTATGGATTTAAATATATCAAGATCTTCTTTGTCTGTTATTTTTAAATTTTTTTTACTACCATTTACTGTAAGAACTTTTTCGTTATACATAGTAAACAAAGCAGAATCATCGTCAAAAGTTTTGCCAATGTTTTCCACATGTTTTTCAAAAATCTTAGTTAAGGTAAAACCTTGTGGTGTTTGAGAAAATCCTAAAGAGAGACGTTGAATATTTTTAAAGATCAGATTTTTTTCATACCGTTTAGTTGCGTCATTTGTTTTTATTATTGGCACTACGGCATGGTTATGACTAAGTTTATTAATTAACTCTTTTATAAGTTTTTTTGATGTGTTGGGTCTTGCTGCATCATGTATGAGCACTTTTTTACAATTCATTCTCTGAATTTTTTTTAATGCTTTAAATGTAGATTCTTGCCTAGTTCTTCCGCCTTCTACTTTTTGAACATTTTTTAAATTTAACTTATTAAGGTATTTTTTGTGTTTTTTATTGTAGACTATTATGGTTTTTTTGATTTCAGTAAAATTATTGAATGTATCTAACGAATATTCCAGCAAAGTCTTGTTATTAACTATTTGAAAAGGTTTAGGAATATTAGATTTAAGTCTTTTACTGTCACCAGCAGCTAATATTACTAGAATTAAGCCCATTTTTTTAAATTTGCCTTATATTTATTATAAATTACAACTATTATTTAATATTTAATAAATGATTCATACCATTAAAAATTACAAATGGGTAATAGCAGTATCCGTAATTTGCATATTGCTTGGCGTTCTTACATTTTTTACTTTTATTAACAAAAGTTTTGTTAATTTAAATGAAGAAAATTTTCAACTTTTGTTAATATTTGATTTAGTTTTGTTGTTTATTTTTTTTACATTAATAATCAGAGAAACTTACAAAGTTTTAAAATCAAGAAAAAGGGGAGATCCAGGATCAGAAACTAGTTTAAAATATATTATTTTTTTTACGGGTACTACTTTATTACCGTCAATACTAATAGCATTATTTTCTTTAGTTCTTTTTAATGTTGGTTTACAAAAATATTTTGATGGGAAAATTAAATCTGCAGTCAATAATTCGTATGATGTAGCTAAAAATTATGTAGAAGAAACCAAAAATTCTATAGAGTCGGATATTTTTTTGGTTTACATGGACATTAATAATAATTTTTCAACTTTTTATGACAATCCGAAGAAATTTCAAAATTTATTAACTTCACAGAGATTGTTGAGAAGATTAGATGAAATTCACTTATTGGATAGTTCGGGCAATATAATCATATCTAATATAATAGATCCTACACTAAACTTTATTCCTCCACCCGATGAAGCTTTTGATAAATCTTTAGAAGGAAAACCAGTAAGAGTTACTGATCCATTTACTAATAGAACTTCGGCTTTAGTAAAATTAGAAAATTTTATTGATACTTACCTTTATATAGTGAAATTTATGGAACCAAGAGTGATGAACTATCTCAAAGATACTGAGCAAGCAGTAAACTTTTATTACGCAATAGAAGATAATAGAACTGGTATTAAAATAACTTTTGCAATTATTTATGTACTGATTGTATCTTTGTTACTATTTTTATCTGTAATTATTTCAATTAATTTTGCTTCACGTTTAACAGCTCCAATAATTAATTTAATAGGAGCATCAGAAAAAATTAGTTTTGGTGACCTTAGTGCGAAAGTTCCTAAAATTGACACTGACAAAGAATTTAAAAAATTAAATGAAAATTTTAATTCCATGATTGATAAATTAAAAAAACAACAAGACAAGCTTCTTTTGACGGAGAGACATACGGCTTGGGAAAATGTTGCAAGAAAACTTGCTCATGAAATAAAAAATCCTCTTACACCCATACAATTATCCATTGATCAAATAAGATCCAAATATTTGGGACAACTTTCACAAGATAAGGATAATTTTGAAAATTATTTAAAAACTATTACTAAACAAATTAAAGATATTGAAAAGTTAGTAAATGAATTTTCAGATTTTGCTAGAATGCCTAAACCAGTTTTGAAAAAAATTAACTTAACACAAATTATTTCCAGATCTTTAAATCTACTTGAATTATCTGAACCAAATATAATATTTACTTTTTCTAAATATAAAACAGTCTTCTCCATCAGTGGTGATGAAGAACAGCTTAATAGAGTTTTCATAAATTTAATAAAAAATTCAATAGAGTCGATTTATGATAAAAAAATAAAAAATGTTGATTTTAAAGGTAAAATTAACATAGATATTGAAGAAGATAATGATTATATATACGTTAATGTTTTAGACAACGGACTAGGTTTTGATCAAGTCGATAAAACAAAGATGTTAACACCGTATTATACCACAAAAAAGAAGGGTACAGGACTAGGATTAGCTGTTGTTACAAAAATTATAAATGATCATAATGGAACAATATCATTTAATACAGTTAGCGATGGAGCAAAAGTAATAATCACAATTCCCAAGATATTATGACTAATGAAATTTTAGTTGTTGATGATAATTCTGACATCAGAGCATTAATTTTAAGCATACTTAAGGAAAAAGGTTTCAGCGTCAGAGAAGCTGCAAACTTTGATCAAGCAATGAGTGAAATCAATAAAAAAATACCAGATGCTGCTGTTATAGATGTAAAATTAGATAAAGGTGATAATGATGGCATAGAATTGCTTACTCATATAAAAAAAATTGATGAAGATGTTCCAGTAATAATGATTTCAGGACATGCTAATGTTCAAATGGCGGTTGATTCATTAAAGTTAGGTGCTTTTGAGTTTATGCAGAAACCTTTTTCAACTGAGAGGTTATTAAACTTTGTCAAAAGAGCCTTAGAAAACATTGATCTTAAGAAGGAGAAACGTGTCCTAGAAAGTAAACTTTTTCATTCATTTGATATTATAGGACAAAGTCAATCAATCGAAAAAGTAAAAAATTTAATAAATAAACTTGCTAGTACAGAGAGTAGGGTTTTTATATCCGGACCAGCAGGATCTGGAAAAGAGTTAGT
>Ga0310344_10002293_pt1 | contig 14409 bp, 23 predicted proteins | sample HC15DNA20200_MG_FD_203801 | JGI IMG/M metagenome (GOLD analysis project Ga0310344, IMG submission 203801) | Marine microbial communities from station ALOHA, North Pacific Subtropical Gyre - HC15-DNA-20-200_MG | ecosystem: Environmental > Aquatic > Marine > Oceanic | place: Pacific Ocean: North... | reverse complement strand
ACCCTCTTCAAGGTCGAGCGCAACTTCGCGCAGAGCTTCGTCTGAATTTCTCGGGTCCATCTGGTATGAACGACGATCTCCAAATGCGGGAGTCGAATCAGCGGCATCCCGAAATGGACCGTAGAACGTGCTCGCATACTTCGCTGCATAAGATAGAATCGCAGTCTTTTGGAACCCGAAATCATCAAGGGCAGTCCGGATTGCACCGACCCGTCCATCCATCATATCTGATGGGGCAACAATGTCTGCACCCGCCTCTGCGTGACTCACAGCTTGCTTGGCAAGCCTCTCAAGCGTCGTATCATTTGCTACATCATTCCCGTCTAAGATTCCGCAGTGTCCGTGGTCTGTGTATTCACAAAGACATACATCAGTAATTACCGCTAAATCAGGCAAGACAGATTTAATCTCTGCTGTGATTCTCTGAATAACACCATCAGGGTGATCCGCTTGGGATCCGTTTGCATCTTTCGAACGAGGGATTCCAAACAAGAGAACAGCCCGTATGCCTTCATCCCAGGCCAATTTCGCCTCCACTAAGGCTTCCTGCACGCTCATACGGTCAATCCCAGGCATTGATTCAATTGGCTGCCGGAGAGTTTCACAATCATCAACAAACATAGGGTAAACCAAGTCGGAGATCTCGAGGCGAGTCTCGCGCGTTAGTTCTCGTAATGTCGCGGTGTGCCGGAGTCGACGAAGGCGAGTCATAGGGAAGGACGCGTGATTCATGATACTGAGACCGCCTGAATCAGAGCTTCGACCAGACCTGTTGAAGTATGTTCTACTGCAATGGAGTGTACAGGAAGCCCCACTTCGACAACTGCGGAAGCAGTTACAGGACTAATGGCCGCCACTAACGCACCTCCAGTTTGGGGACCTACGAGTTCCACAAAAGCGTTTACCGTTGAAGCCGCAGTGAAAGTGAGCCAATCGGGTGCCCCAACCTCTATGAAGTCTAGGAGTGTGTCCTGGACAGACCAATTTATCATCGTCGAGTAAGCTGGGGCGACGTCAACTAGAGCTCCTGCCTGGCTCAAACGTTCAAACAACACTTGGCGTGCAATTTCGGCCTGCACGATGAGGATTCGCATTCCGGAGTGTTCCTCCTGCGGAGTTGCTTCCAAAATAGCGTCGGCCAAGGCCTCTCCTCGAAAAACTTCTGGAACCAAACATTCTGCACACCCTAAAGCCAGAACCGCATCAGCTGTCACAGAACCAACTGCCGCTATACGAGCTTTGGAAAACATTCCCCAACAACCTTCTGCTTCCAGTATCTTCGCCAACCCCTGTACTCCATTCACACTAGATACAACTACCCAATCGTAAGAAGATAGTTTTCGAACTGCCTCGACAAGATAGCTCAAATCAGTCGGGGGGCCGATTTGAATCGTCGGTAAGACCGTTACAGTTGCACCAACACGCTCGAAAGCATTGCATAAAGGGGTTGCCTGCGGCACCGGTCGTGTAACCAGAATCTGCTGTCCGCGGAGTGGAGAATGCTCGATCACTGAATCACCTACATGACACGACCGGCCACGTCATAAACGCCGCCGGTCACCAACCAGGCCTAAGGGGCAGCGTCCTCAGGACGCTTTTACAACTTTTCCCGCCTTGAGACAGCGCGTACATACGCGCACACGTCGCCGCACCGAATCTTCAAGGATTTTTACGCGTTGCAGATTCGGCATGAAACGTCGTTTGCTCTTGTTATGCGCATGGCTGACCCGATTCCCTGTGGCAGGGCCTTTACCGCATACGTAGCAGAATTTAGCCATGATCAGGTCAACGAACCAAAACTGAATCTGCTAACAGAAAAGTGGGAGACACAGGGATCTGATCTCCCATTCCCTCGTTGACGGCACCCTGATCGACCCACACCGCGCTAATTGAGTCGTTGAACGTATATACCTGTCCAGACACGTAAATGTTGTCACCACCGTAGATTGTGATATTAGCCATCCGAAGCCGTTGAATAGGGTCTGACTCCATCAACACGGGATATGTGACAGCGTCGCTTAACGCTACGGAGAAAGCGCCCTCTCCAAGTCCAGAGGCGATAGTGATCTCATCGATAACAACGCGGCGACCCACAGCACCTCGAGGATCTGTCAGAAGATCACCGGCATTCCAATCACGTACTGCCTCGGCTGCTGCAGCAGCGATAGCTGCGCGTTCCTCTTCAATCTGTTGAGACTGCTGGTTCAACCACCACATCAAGGTGACGATAGAACCCAGTGCTACTATGGTCAGTATGGCTCGCAGCCCACCTTCAGCTCTGTTGGACATGTCTCTCCTCTCCTGGTCCCTCAAGCACCATTCTCAGTAAGCTCGATAAGTGCCAACTCGGCACCGTCACCCTTCCGGGCACCTAGCTTGAGAATCCGCGTATATCCACCCGGCCGCGTTTCAAAACGCGGTCCAATATGATCGAAGAGCTTCCGCAACGCTTCACTGTCCGCAATCTGACGGCCAGCGAGTCGGCGACTATGCAAGTCACCCTTTTTAGCCAGCGTAATCAATCGCTCTGCGAAAGGCCTCAACTCTTTTGCCTTAGCTTCAGTTGTTCGAACTCGTTCATGAATAATAAGACTCGTCACCATATTTCGGAGCATTGCTTTCTTATGACTCCGTGTTCGCCCGAGTTCACGTCCCTTCTTCCTATGCCTCATCATCACCGTTTTCTGCTAGGTACTCGGTTACGTAGAGGTTCCCCTCTACATCTTGTTCAAATGTCATACCAAAGTGAAGCCCGTTTCTACCAAGGACTTCTGCAATCTCTTCAAGGGATTTTTCGCCGAAGTTGTCAAGCCCTAATATTTCATCTCGAGACCGCACAACGATATCACCGATTGTACTTATATTCTGACGTTCAAGCGTATTCCGCGAACGAGCCGAGATCTCTCCGAACTCGGCCAGTGGGCGCTCGAGCACCTCCACCATACTTGGATCCACTGGCACAGCACCATTCCCAACCCCTACTGCATCAGCTGGTTCAGGAAGCCCGGGAACTGTCCCCATCTGTACGAAATATGAGAGGTGAAGACGTGCGATCTCCGCAGCCTGCGCCACTGCATCTGCTGGATCCAGAGCTCCATTTGTGTGAACGTGAACTTCAAGTCGGTCAAAGTCAGTTCTTTGGCCCACTCGAGTCTCACGCACTGAGAAGTTAGCTCGGGTAACCGGATTATATACAGAATCAATCAAGATCGTTCCTACAGGCAGATCATGCTGTTCTCCCGCATCTTCAGAATTCTCATGGCTCTCCGCCATGACAAATCCGCGACCTCGATTCACCCATAGCTCCATATTAAGGGGTCGGTCTTCAGATAAATCCTCTTGCAGTGTGAATAAGACGAGATCGGGGTTCACCACATCCACAGACGCATTCTTGCTAATTGCTTTTGCCGTCACCGGACCCGCCTTGTGGGCAGACAATTCCAACTTCGCCTCATCCACGTCTTCATCCATCACCAAAACGAGCTTTTTGAGATTCTGGATAATCTGATGCACATCCTCCGCCACTCCACCGACCGTCTGGTGTTCATGCTGAACACCGTCAGCCCGAACAGCCCATACTGCGGCTCCGGGCAGCGAAGAGAGTAGAATCCGCCGTATCGAGTTTCCGATCGTGTGACCATACCCACGCTCAAGAGGCTGTAGAACGAACACGGCACGCGTACCATCTCCTCCTACTGAACGTTTCTGCTCCTCCATAGCTTCTGGCAGGACCAAACCGCCTAGATCAACCTGCACCGTCATATCTATTCCACCTCGTGGTTTGTAATATGTACCGATTCGACGCCACCGACGTCTGAATTGAATCCGAGCTACTTACTGTACAACTCTACGATCAATTGTTCCTCTACTGCGAGAGGAATATCTGCTCTTGATGGACGTTCGAGCATACGCCCAGTCGCAGTATCGTAGTCCACGCCGAGCCATGACAGCTGGTCTCGAGACTTTCGGTCCTCAATCGCTTCTTTCACAACTGGAAGCCCACGTGCATGGGGGGCGACCGACACCTCCGCTCCAGGCGTAACTACATAACTAGGGACGTCGAGCATGTGTCCATCCACACGCACGTGCCTGTGGCGAATTAATTGTCGTGCTGCCTTACGAGAAGGCGCGAAACCAAGCCGATACACGATGTTATCAAGACGGCTCTCTAATGCGACCAATAGGTTCTCACCCGTCACCCCAGGGACGCGAGCTGCTTTCACAAACAAGGCACGGAACTGTTTCTCGGCCATCCCATATATACGTTTCACCTTTTGCTTCTCACGAAGCTGGACCGCGTACTCAGATTGGCGACGGCGGCGGCGGCCCGTTCCATGCTGTCCCGGCGGATGCGCCTTGCGTTCTATGGCACATTTTTCGGTAAAGCAGCGCTTACCTTTCAGAAACAATTTCTCGCCTTCTCGTCGACACAGCCGACATACTGGTCCAGTGTATCGAGACATCAGACCCTCCGCTTCTTGGGCGGGCGACAACCATTATGCGGAATTGGCGTAACATCCTTTATAGAACGGATTGTGAGCCCTGCTGCCTGTAACGCTTGGATGGCCGACTCACGTCCTGACCCCGGGCCTTTCACTTCCACATGGACACGGCGCATACCCATCCCAACTGCCTCACGACCGACCGTCTCCGCTGCAATTGTCGCCGCGAACGGGGTTGATTTCTTAGACCCCTTGAACCCCGCTTTTCCAGCGCTAGCCCAAGCCACGACATCGCCTGTCATCGTAGTGACAGTAATGATCGTATTGTTAAATGTCGCCTTAATATGGGCGACACCCTCAGCATCGACCTGACGTTTCTTTCGTCTAACCGACTTCACCATTACCTACGCGTCTCTCCGTTCAAGTAATTCTGCTGCGACACACCTCAAGCACTGAGGCTCTGTGCCTCAGAGGCCTAGCCGCTTCTATTTTCGAGGAGCTTTCTTTTTGCCCGCGACAGCTCGCCGTGGACCTTTTCGCGTTCGAGCATTTGTGTGTGTTCGTTGGCCTCGGACCGGCAATCCACGCCTATGACGCAAACCGCGGTAGCAGCCAATATCCATTAGTCGTTTGACATTCATCGAGTTTTCGGTGCGGAGGGCACCTTCAACTTTATAGTGGTTCTCGATGACCTTCCTCAATTTGTTTACGTCATCATCAGAGAGTTCATGAACTCTGATATCGGGATCTACCCCTGTTTCAGTCAGGATATTCCTGGCTGACGAATGACCAATACCGAAGATGTACGTGAGCCCTACCTCGATGCGCTTTTCCCGGGGAAGATCAACTCCCGCTATACGTGCCATCTAACCCTGCCGCTGTTTGTGCTTGGGGTCGCGACTGCAAATCACCCGCACCACACCCCTCCGGCGGACAATCTTACAGTGTTCACAGATTCGCTTTACACTCGAACGAACCTTCATCATGACCTCTTCCCGCAACCGAAGTTGCGCTATTCCTTACGTGTGGCAATGTGCCTAGTCGTATTTAAACGCCCCGCAGTTTGGAGGATCTCCATCGTACGCAGCGATTCAATGCAAGCCTGTAAATGTATCACTTTTCATATAGCAAAACAACGAAATCGCGACTAGCCCCGGGTTGGGGACGAATCCCAGATTATTTGTATCGGTACGTAATACGGCCCTTGGTAAGGTCGTACGGCGACAAATCAACGGAGACTTTATCCCCTGGAAGAATTCGGATATAGTGCATTCGAATCTTACCAGAGACATGGCACACAATTTCATGTCCATTCTCCAATAGTACACGAAACATTGCGTTAGGGAGTGCCTCAGCGACCTCCCCAGTCATTTGGATCGGCTCTTCCTTCGCCAAATCAGCTCTCCCTAGCCGGGGTCAGACTGTGTACGCCTGTTAATACTCGCGGACCTTCTGGGGTTACAGCAACGGTATGTTCAAAATGAGCGGATAATGTCCCATCCGCGGTTACCACAGTCCACTCATCGTCAAGTGTACGAATCGACCGCCCACCCTCGTTTACCATTGGTTCTATAGCAATCACCAGTCCAGGCTCCATTCGAACACCATAGCCAGGGGTTCCGAAATTAGGCACTTGAGGTTCTTCATGTACGCCCTCGCCTACTCCATGCCCCACAAGTTCCCGGATTACGCTATAGCCTGCAGCCTCAATATGCGTTTGAATCGCAAAACCAAGATCTCCGAGTTGAGACCCTGATCTCGCTGCAGCCACGCCGATATCTAACGATGATTTTGTAATGTCAAGCAGTCGCTGTGCGTTTTGCGTTATTTTTCCTACTGGGATTGTCACCGCCGCATCCGCAAAGAGTCCGTCTAGCTGCACCCCGCAGTCTACGCTCACAATGTCTCCAGCCATCAGCTCGCGATCGAACGAAGGAATCCCATGAACGATTTCGTCATTTACGCTTGTGCAGAGTGTCCCCGGGAACCCGTACAAACCCTTAAATGCAGGTGTAGCACCAAGGTGGCCACGAATCAAACCTTCGGCCATCTCATCCAAGTCGCCGGTAGATACTCCCGGGGAAGCTGCCTCAGAAACCATTTCAAGTACTTCTGCTACAATCGAGCCCGCGGCAGCAATTGCCTCGATCTGCATTACAGACTTCAGCCGAATCATTAATTCACCCTCAAATCACGGAGGGCCGCGAGTAACCGTTCTTGAATCTCATCGATAGACCCCATACCATCGACAGCCGTCAAGCCAACGGCATCTTTCGCATAGTATTCCTGCAGTGGTTGTGTTTTTTCTCGATAGACCGCGAGTCGATTGCGGACTGTCGCAGTTTCGTCGTCGGACCGCTGAACAAGTTGCCCCTCACAGTCAGGGCATTCTAGTACACTCCCAACTTTTCGAACGTGGGTCACATGATTGCACCTCTCGCAGATGCGCCGACCTGAGATGCGATCTACAAGCTCCTCATCCGTAACCTCGAGCGACAAAACCGCATCTAATCGTTGATTTCGTTGAGATAGTAGCACAGCGAGCCCATCTGCCTGCGCAACGGTACGTGGAAACCCGTCGAGCAAAAATCCCCCTGCATTCTCTTGACGATCTAATGCTTCCGCGATCAACCCCAAAACAACGTCATCAGGGACGAGGTCACCGGCCTCGTAGAAAATGCGGACCCTCTCCCCCATAGGTGTGGCTTCCTTGAGTGCCATGCGAATCATGTCGCCGGTGGCCAGTGACGGAACCTCCAACCACGCGGCAAGCCGCTCTCCCTGCGTTCCCTTACCTGCACCCGGCGGGCCCATGAGGATGAGCCTCACTGAAAGAGTCGTTCGTCAACAACCATCACATGTACTTCTGCTTACCTCGAGATTTGACTCGCCCTTTTTTCATAAAGCCTTCGTACTGTCGCAGCAGTAGATGTTGCTGCATCTGTTGCACTGTATCGAGAGCAACACCTACGACAATCAGGAGCGAAGTGCCACCGAAAAAGAAAGTCTGTAAATCGAACATTGCGAAGATTGCGAATGGTAGGACCGCAATCAAAGCGAGGTAAACAGAGCCAGGCAGCGTGATGCGGGTAAGCACATGATCAATGTAGTCCGCCGTTTTCGCCCCCGGTTTGACACCAGGAATGAATCCGCCCTGACGCTTCAGGTTTTCAGACAAATCGACCGGGTTGAAGATGATCGATGTGTAGAAGTACGTGAAGTATACGATCAGAACAACGTAGGTTATGTAGTACCAAGGCGTCCCAACCTGAAAAAGCTGACTTAGGTCATAGAAGAAACCCCGGACTCCAGTAGATCCAGGCCCAGGATTTCCGGTGAATGCCGCCAGAGTCCCTGGTATGATGATGATCGCCTGCGCGAAGATTATCGGCATCACGCCTGCCGAATTAACGCGGAGCGGAATGAACGAACGCTGCCCTTCTCTTATTCTGCCTCGCCCCACAACCTTCCTAGGTATCTGGACTGGTATTTTCCGGGCTGCCATCGTTAGTACAACCACCGCTGCCATCACAAGAACCAGCGTGACACAGAGGGCGGCTAAACGGAAAAGCGAAATCCCACCGACCCGGAAGAGTTCGTACGTATTAATTACCGCTCCAGGGAAACCTTGCAGGATGGAAAAGAAGATCAAGAGCGACATCCCATTCCCGACTCCCCGCTCCGTAATCTGCTCACCCAGCCACATCACAAAGATACCACCCGTGGAAAGCATAAGAACGGTCAAAAGCCGGAAACCCAAGCCCGGATAGAGTACGGCACCTGGTTGTGACTCTAGAAACAGTGCGTACGTATATGCTTGTCCGATACAGAGAACAACTGTCGTATAGCGCGTCCACTGCGTGAGTTTTCGCCGACCTTCTTCTCCTTCTTTTTGGAGCTTTTCAACAGTCGGGACCACTGTGGCAAGTAACTGGAAGAGGATGCTAGCAGAAATATACGGCATAATGCCAAGTGCCAGGATAGTCGCCCGCTGGAGACCACCGCCAACGAATAAGTCATAGATTCCGAAGATCGTCCCTTGAAGCTGACCTGCCAGCGTTTGTAAGGCGACGACATCAACCCCGGGGGTCGTGATGTGCGATCCTAAGCGATAGATCGCGAGACAGAGCAAAGTGAAAAGAATCTTTTCCTTGAGCTCTGGAACCTTGAAAATGTTTGCGGCCGCCGCCGCTGCACTCTGGCCGTTCGCCATCGGCTACTCGATCACCTGTGCTGTGCCGCCAGCAGCTTCAATTTTCTCGCGCGCTGTTTCACTAAAAGCGTGAGCGTTAACGGTTACTGCACGATCGACTTCGCCCTCACCGAGAATTTTAACTGGACCATTAACACTCCGGATCAGTCCACTCTCAAAGAGCGTGTCCGGGTTGACATCCGTCCCAGTGATTCGTGCAAAGTCCGCCAGGTTCACGATGCTCCATTTCTTTCGGCGATATGGTGTAAAACCACGTTTAGGCGTCCGCCGATATAGTGGCATCTGCCCCCCCTCAAACCATGCAGGGCTCGTCGCGCCACTTCGTGATTTCTGTCCCTTGTGGCCTCGACCTGACGTTTTCCCCAGTCCAGACCCATGTCCTCGCCCTCGTCGCTTGGCGGCGGACTTAGACCCTTTAGGAGGTGACAAGTTGTTGAGCCCGATGCGCTTTTGTTCTGCCATCGTCAGCTCACCTCTTCCACATCGACCAAGTGCTGAACGGCATGGATCATTCCGCGGATGGCAGGGTTATCCACTTGTACAACTTGATCCTGGTGGTGTTTAAGCCCGAGTGCGCGAAGCGTATCTCGTTGCTTCCGTTTTGCACCCAGGCCACTCTTCACCTGCTTAATCTTAAGTTGGTCAGCCACTCATGGCCTCTCTTATCGTGGAAACGTCCACACCTCGTTCCGCAGCCACTTGTTCCGGTGTTACAAGATCTAGAAGTCCACTCATCGTCGCTCGTACAATGTTGAGTGGATTGTTAGTGCCGAGACTTTTGGTGAGGATGTCTTGCACTCCTGCACACTCGAGAACAGCTCGAACCGGCCCGCCCGCAATCACACCTGTTCCAGGACCCGCCGGCTTCAATAATACTCGCCCTGCGCCATGCCTCCCGAGAATTTCGTGTGGGATTGTCCCATTAACGATTGACACATCAACCATTGCGCTACGAGCCTGCTCAAACCCTTTGCGGATGGCTTCGGCAACCTCGTTCGCCTTACCAAGTGCTATACCCACACGACCCTGCCCATCTCCAACAGCCACAAGTGCTGTGAATGAGAAGCGTCGCCCGCCTTTAACAACCTTTGAGACGCGATTGATATAGATCACGTTCTCCTTAAAGTTGTCACCTTCATCTCGTCGCTTTCCTCTTCTTCTTGCCATGTATCCTCTCGTCAGAAGCGGAGGCCACCCTTACGGGCACCTTCGGCGAAAGCTTTCACTCGACCGTGATAGGGGTATCCTCCACGATCAAAGACAACATCTGTGACACCCGCTTGCATCGCTTGATCGGCCAATCGAACCCCGGCCACATATGATGCTGCCACCTTACCCGTGCGATCGTTGGCATCGCCTGATCCGCCGGACCGCGTAGAAGCACCGGCTAGCGTCATCCCCTTATCGTCATCTACCACTTGCCCATCCAAGTGTTTCAGACTCCGAAAGACTACAAGTCGAGGCCGCTTCGCGGTTCCACGAACCTTCTTCTTGATTCTCTTATGACGACGCTGTCGAAGATGTCGTCGTTCTTTTGCGCTGTTCTTCATGATTTCGATTTGGCCAATGTATCTCGCATGCCTGACAAATCAGGCAGTAACTGTAGCTTTGCCCGCCTTACGCCGGACGTGTTCGCCTACGTATCGAATTCCCTTCCCCTTATATGGCTCAGGTGGTCGGACTTTTCGGATCTCAGCCGCCATCTGGCCAACTTTTTCTTTATCGATGCCCTCCACCTTGATTGCCGTTGGAGAGTCAAGACTAAACTCAACCCCCTGAGGAGGCTCCACCTCAACGGGGTGACTAAACCCGACGGTCAACACGAGAGTCTTGCCTTTTTTCTTGGCTCGATATCCTACACCATGGATTTCCAATTGCTTCTCATAACCTTGAGAAACACCCTCTACCATGTTTGCAATAAGGGTGCGCGTCAGTCCATGAAGAGAACGATGCCTTGCCTCATCCGTTGGTCGACTGACGCTGATCAATCCGTCAGCCAGACTAACCTGCATATCAGGATCAAACGAACGCTTAAGCTCGCCCTTCGGCCCTTTTATGGACACTTCTGCTCCGTTGATCCTCACCTCAATACCATCCGGCACCGGGATCGGAAGTCTTCCAACTCTCGACACGCTCTTTACCTCCTGGCGGTCACACCTGTTTTGCGTGCGTGTTAATAAACCTTTGCGATAACCTCACCACCCACACGAAGCCTTCGTGCATCACGGTCGGTGATCAAACCCATTGACGTAGACAAAATTGATATCCCCATCCCAACCCTAACCTTGGGAGCTGAGGCATAGTCAACATATTTGCGCAATCCTGGTTTCGAGACGCGTTCCAATACACGAATGACCGGCCGGTCGTCCGACGTATACTTCATATATACTCGAAGCCGACCATGCGCTCCATCGTCAAGCACTTTGTAGCCAAGGATAAAATGGTTTTCTTCCAAGATCCGAGCAATTTCGACCTTGATCTTTGATGGCGGAATGTCTACGCGTCGATGCCCAGCCTGCCCCGCGTTGCGGATCCGGGTGAGCATGTCGGCAATTGGGTCGGTCATGCTCATCTTACCAGCTCGCCTTTCGGACACCTGGAATCTCTCCACGCAGCGCCTGCTGGCGGAAACAAATCCGGCATAGACCAAATTTTCGTATATAAGCTCTCGATCTTCCGCATCGGTTACAACGCCGCACGGTGCGGGAGCTAAACTTAGGTTTTCGGTTCGCTTTTTCGATTAGCGATGTTTTCGCCATGACGATTCCTATAGTCGAACTTCTACTGAGGTTGCACGACACTTATACTGAATTTCACAGGTTCCGTTACACAACTACAGGGGTTTCATCACGAAACGGCAACCCCAACTCCCGCAACAAAGCCAATGCTTCATCATCGTGAGAGGTGCTCGTGACAAACGTAACGTTGAGCCCGTGGATTTTAGCAATATCGTCGTAATTGATCTCTGCGAATACCATCTGTTCCTTGATCCCTATAGTGTAATTTCCTCGGCCGTCAAACCCTCGACTATTAAAGCCGCGAAAGTCACGAACACGTGGCACCGCTGTACTAATAAAGCGATCTAAGAACTCATACATACGCGGCCCACGTAGTGTGACCATAGCCCCAATTGGCATCCCCTCACGGAGACCAAAGTTTGAGATCGACTGCCGTGCCTTAGTAATCACCGGTTTTTGGCCTGTAATTACGGCCAATTCGTTAGCGGCAGACTCAATTAGTTTTGGATTGTCCTTCCCTTCACCAAGTCCGACGTTCACAACAATCTTCTCAAGTTGTGGTATCTGGTGTGGATTCTCAAAACCAAAAAATTCGGTCAGCTTTGGCCGCACAATCTCCTCATAGTGCGTGCGAAGTCTCGGTTTCCCATTAATCAAACTCATTGTTATCTATCTTCCCTCATCCGACAGTCGGAACGGGATTGTCACATCGTTTGCAGATTCGCTCAATTGTCCCATCTAAACCATGTCGCCTGGTGGTTCGGGTCGGTTCGTCACAATGAGGACAGATCAACATCACGTTCGACACTTGGATCGGAGCCTCGTAAGTAAGAATGCCACCTTCCTTAATTTCACCCTGACTAGAAGATGTTGGACGCTGGTGGTGTTTTCGCATATTCACATCTTGAACAACGACAAGTCCTTTGGTTAAAATCGTGCGCAGGACCTGTCCGGTAGCACCACTATAGTTACCAGAAATAACTTTAACAGTGTCGCCAGTTCTGATGTTGAGTTTTTTTTGCGTCATATTTCACTCCACCTTCTCACTACGCTCCTTGCATCCACACCATCAGATCACTTCAGGGGCGAGCGATACTATTTTCATGAACCGTTTATCGCGAAGTTCCCGGGCTACAGGACCAAAGATGCGGGTAGCCGTGGGCTCACCAGCCTCATTGATTATCACCGCGGCGTTCTCATCAAATCGAATATAGCTTCCATCACGTCTGCGGCTCTCTTTAGCCGTCCGTACTACGACCGCACGCACCACTTCACCTTTTTTTACGTTCCCTCCTGGAATAGCGTCTTTGACCGTCACAACAATCACGTCACCAACACGCGCGTAGCGTCGTCCAGATCCACCTAAGACGCGAATACAAAGTGCGCGGCGTGCACCTGAGTTATCCGCAATGCGGACCACCGACTCTTGCTGGATCATCTTCTAGTCTCTCTATTCCGGGCGATTGATGAGTTCCAGCACCCGCCACCGCTTGTGTTTCGAGAGTGGCCGAGTCTCTTCTATGCGTACGACATCACCAACTTGGTAGTTGTTTTCTTCATCGTGTGCCTGGTACCTCTTTTGTCGACTCACCTGTTTACCGTACAACGGGTGTGCCAACTGTCGTTCAACAGACACAATGACAGTTTTATCCATTTGATCGCTGACGACCGTCCCTTGACGAGACTTGCGACGGCCTTTCGTTCTAGCCTGATCAGACATCATTTTCCTCGCCAGTATCGTTCTTCTCGTCCTCTATTGAAGCACGCTCACGTTCTACAGTCTTTAACCGAGCGATATCGCGACGTAAGGTGCGAAGCAGTGATGGGTTTTCCAGGTCCTCAAAAGCCGCACGGTATTTCAGCCGCGCCAATTCTTCTTTTGCCTGCGAAACTTCTTCATGTATTTCGTCATCCGAAAGTTCACGGACGGACATTGCGTCGCGAGCCACTTAATCCTCCCTGACCATAAAACGGGTCTTGACCGGCAACTTGGCTGCGGCAAGCTCCATTGCACGTCGTGCCAACTCTTCGGAGACACCTTCAATCTCAAACATCACACGACCAGGCTTAACGGGGGCAACCCAGTATTCTGGATTACCTTTTCCTTTGCCCATGCGGGTTTCAGCAGGTTTACTGGTCAGCGGCTTATCTGGGAAAATCCGGATCCAAACCTTGCCGCCCCGCTTAATGTGACGGGTCATAGCCACACGGGCAGCCTCGATCTGCCGATTCGTGATCCAACCCGGCTCGACAGTTTGCATGGCGTAGTCCCCAAACGAGACTTTGTTTCCCCGAGTGGCGTTACCTCTCAGTCTCCCCTTCTGCTGTTTTCGGTATTTAGTCCGCTTTGGTTGGAGCATACCTATCTATCCTCGACCTCGGCTTCGACCTCGCCGGCCACCTGCCGTATACGTCTGGCCCCTACGATCCTCAACAACCTCTCCGTGGAAAATCCAAACCTTAACCCCAATCGTTCCAAACGTGGTTCGCGATTGTGTCTCAGCATAATCGATGTCCGCCCGAAGAGTATGCAGAGGAACACGACCTTCTTTATAGCTCTCAGTTCGGGCGATCTCAGCGCCACCCAATCGCCCACCACATTGGATCCGAATACCACCAGCACCGGCCCGCATTGATGCCTGCACAGCGCGCTTCATCGCGCGTCGAAAGCTAATCCTCTGTGTTAGCTGATGTGCGATATTGTCAGCCACCAGTTGTGCGTCTGTTTCAGGACGCTTGATCTCTTCGATATTAACCGAAACCTCAGCGTCGGTGAGCAATGAAAGCTCATCACGCAGTTTGTCGACCTCCGCACCACGCTTCCCAATAACAACTCCAGGACGACCAGTGTGGATCGTCACGACAATTTTCGTGGGCTTACGCTCTATTTCGACCTGTGATATAGCCGCATGACCAAGCCGTGCATGAAGGTACTTCCTAAGTTTCTCATCTTCCTGGAGAAGCTTGGGGAAATCCTTGCCTTGCGCGTACCAGCGCGAGCGCCAGGGCTTAACCG
>Ga0310344_10002292_pt1 | contig 14410 bp, 12 predicted proteins | sample HC15DNA20200_MG_FD_203801 | JGI IMG/M metagenome (GOLD analysis project Ga0310344, IMG submission 203801) | Marine microbial communities from station ALOHA, North Pacific Subtropical Gyre - HC15-DNA-20-200_MG | ecosystem: Environmental > Aquatic > Marine > Oceanic | place: Pacific Ocean: North... | reverse complement strand
TACCAACCAACAACCGTCGGCTTTTTTTTCCGTCCCCGTCAATAAATCTCTCTACAAGTACACGACCAACACCGCGTCGCTGAAACGACACCCCTACGGCTATCAAATCAATGCTTCTTGCACGCGATTCACCGTCGTCAACAGTATTGACAGCCAAGAAGCCCGCAACTGCCGAATCAACCTTAGCAACCCACAAACACTCTCCCCGTTGGCGCGTCAGGTAGCTCTCAATCCACGCACGTTTTATACGGTTCGCGAGTTCTGGTTGGATAGCCGGGTCTAGGTGAAACCTACTGTAAACGAACGAACTCTCTGCAATGGCCCGAATAGAATCCCCGTCAATCTTAGGCTCGGCCAAAGAAACCTCAATGTCAGGTTGCCCTGAACTCAATGGGTGTTCGGCACTCAGCCGTGTCAGCGTAACAGCAGTATCAACAATGTAAAACCCCACTGAGGTTAACTTCCGAACTGCGTCAACTTCATTTGTCGGCCTTTTCGAGAAATAAAACGCGTCCGCCTGTTGGCTACAATGAGCGCTGAACTCTGCAGACGACACGTCAGGTCCGGACACCTGAAACACTGGACGACCACAGACCTCGGAAAGCCAGCGATCTTGGTTGAACTCCATTACGCAGATGGCGTCCGGCTATCCGGTGTCGCGTCGTTTAGTTCTCGATACCACTCAATATAGCGAGAGATACCTTCTTCTATCGGCACTGCCGGCGTATAACCAAGAAGGTCTTGTGCCTTCTTAATGGAAAGCGTTCCCCGAATCGGCATCAACTTATCACGCGGGATATATTCGACCCGCGAATCTGGAAACTCTTTCACGACCAGGGACGCTAATTCCTGTAACGAACGCCCTTGTCCGTAGGTCATGTTAAATGTTTCATTACGGGCCGCCGGGTTCGTAATAACAAGTTTGATTCCCTCAACCAAATCATCGATATAGGTAAAGTCAAGTTTTTGAGACCCATCGCCTTCCACCTTGAGGACATCATCCTGCAACGCATTTTCGATGAATATTTGTCCTACGCGGCGACTCACGCAGCGAGGCCCGTAGAGTGCGGAGGGTCGAATCATGGTATAAGGCAAATCAAACACTTGTTGGTATGCAATCACAATTTTTTCACCTGCCGCCTTGAGAGCCCCGTAAATTCCGATGGGATTCAGGGCATGTTCCTCCGCGACCTCCAAGGTCTCAAAATTCCCATAAACCATACTTGAGGAAAAATAAATAAAGTGTTCGACCGTCGAATCACGCGAACAATCGAGTGCGTTCTCTAATGTGCGAAGACTATGGTCGAATGTACTCCACGGGTCCTTGTTCGACCTCCCCGCATGCGCCACGGCTGCAAGGTGAATCACCACGTGAGGTTTAATCTGACCACTGAGGAGTCGACCCAGAGCGTGATAGTCTCGAACATCCTGAATATGAAGGACAACGCCAGCTCGACGCATCAACTCCAAACGCTCATCAATAATTTTCAGATTAAATGCTCGCTTTGCATCGGCAACTTCGTAACTCGAAAACGAGAGCAGATTATTTACTTGCAAGCTGTCTACAACGGACACATCAGCCCCGGAGCGAGCCAACGCAACGGCTAGGTTGTGACCAATAAAGCCAGCACCACCAAGGATGGCAATCCGTTTTCCTTTGAGTTCGCGCATCAGCTAAATAAATTTCCGTATAGATGCTGTGACAACTTGGGCTATCGCGTCAATATCTCCGGCCTCAACGTGCGGGCCAACAGGAAGTGCAATTGAGCAGTCGCTGATCTCCGATGCAGTCGGATACCGTGCATCGTCGTAACCATATTTTTCAGCATAGTACCGAAGGCGCGGTACGGGATGTGGATAATACACACTTGTACCTACGCCTGCTTCTTTTAATACGGCGATAAGCTTATTCCGGTGGGCACCAAGCGAACCTTCCAAAACCAAAGTCAAACAATAATGACTACTGGAATGCTCTGCACTTGAAGCATCCAGAACCCGAACGTTCGGCAGCCCAGCTATTCCCGCTTTCAGCGAACGAAAATTACTCGCACGTTTTTGAAGATTTTCATGCATGCGTAGCATCTGAGTTCTTCCCAATGAGGCCTGCAATTCACTCATCCGATAGTTCAGGCCAAGAACCGGGACATCGTACATTCCAGGCAGTGTCCGCTCGCCATGGCTCCGGTCGACCCCAAAGCCTCGTAGCCTGGAAACATCTTCTGCCACCTGAGCGCTTCCGGTTACCAGCATCCCACCTTCCCCAGTCGTTAAATGCTTTACCGGATAGAAGGAAAAACATCCCGTGTCACCAAATAGACCAACATGTGTACCCCTGAATCGCGCACCGACAGCTAGGGCACAATCTTCAACAATCTGGAGTCCACGTGACTGAGCAACTTCCTTGATTGAGACCATGTCGCAAGGGATACCCAGAAAATGCACAACCGAAATTGCCTTCGTGTTCGGGGTCAACGCCTCCGTAATACCGTCTGCGGTTAAGTTGCCAGTTTCGGGATCCGGATCGACGAACACTGGTCGTGCCCCCACCAATTCAACCGCATGTGCCGTCGCGGTGTGGGTCATCGCTGGAACTATGACATCGTCTCCCGCACCAATCCCGAACTGGAGATAAGAGAGATGCAGTGCCGCCATACATGAACTTACAGAGACGGCGTGAGCACCAGAGCCGGTAAATTCGGTAAATGCAGCCTCAAACGCTTTACCTTGCGGCCCGTGTGTAAGGATATTGCCATGCAAAACATCTAGAACTCCCTGGCGATCTTCCTCAGAAATCCAGGGACGCCCAAATGGAACAGCCGTGTCTAACTTAACAATCCGGTCAGAATCCATACTCTAGGTGCACTTCCTCACCACGCCTCAGAGATAAGTCGGCCGATAAACAAGTTTGAATCAGACTAAGTTCCCGATACACAGCCAATGCTGGATCGTCGTTCCCCAAGATCGACCGAACAAAACCAGGTATAAGATCTCCCTTATCGACAGGCAGCGGATTCTCGCTAATTCGTTTAGGGCCGTCACTCGGATCACGCGTTTCATAGAGACGCGGTCCCTGATCGTCATATACGAAGCTGGCCTTCGTTCCAAAAACTCGAAGTACATGCTGGTGACGATGCATGCACCCAAAATTCGCAGAAATACGTCCTATCAAACCTGAATCGAAACTGTAATTCGCAACCACATAATCACTGAATTGAAATTCAGTGCCAACTGTAGAAATCCTGTTACCACTCGAAAATACAGCCGCTGGCCGCTGGCCGGTTAGCCACAGCATCAGGTCGACCATATGCACACCACCCCCCTGCATAACCGAATAGTCAGAAACGTTCTTGCGCCACCCTTTGGTGATTTTTTCAAGACGGCCGTATAGATAGTCTCCATCCAGTGCATAGACATCTCCGACCACGTCATTCTGAATTGCGTCCCGTAACCAGCGATACAGGGGCGCTGCCCTAAGCACAAGATTTGACCGAAGGTGACATTCACGATTTGACATCCACGCCGTTCGAATCTTTTCCAACTCATCAGGCGTTCTACATAATGGCTTTTCAACAAAGACGTGTTTGCCGGCTTCCAAAGCAGCCACAACTTGTTCAGCATGCGCATCATCATACGAGGCGATTGATACGATCGCCGTCTTTGGGTCGTCCAATACCTGGTTGTAGTCAATCGCTTGAGTTCCAACGCCGTAAGTGCGAACAATCTCTTGACTCCGTGTCTCGTCAGTGTCGTATACCCATCGTAACCGGCATGCGTTCTGACCCAGGTACGCGCGGAGATGTTGTTCGCCCACCCCGAGGCCAACGACAGCCACACCAAGAATCGCTTCTGTATCACCCATGTCTAAATCCGAAGCCAGGCAAGAACAACTTTCCTTGGGCTACGTCTCTCTCAAGTCTACGAAGATCCTCTGGCGTGTCGACACAGTAATTCAGTTTTGCTAACGATACGTCCTCGGATTCCACATTCACAATGCGGAACCTCTGCGGATTGTCATAGTACACCTGTGTGACATGTTCTTGTTGTTCTGCAGTCAAGTCCTCTGCATTAAACGCGGCGAAAATTTCTGAACGAATCAGTTCAGCACTGTGTCCACGAGGGAACGTCCTCGGAAACACGTTCGTGACAAGGTCCAGATCGTCAGCGCACCGTTCCAACAACATAGGTAGCACAGACGCGTTGATGAATGGACTGTCAGCCGAAATACGAAAAAACCATGGACACGGAAAAGCCAACAGGCACTCTTGGAACCGAAGCACGACGTTGTCGAGAGTTCCACGGAAAATATTAACGCCGAGACCGCGAACGACATCCTCAAGCTCATCGTCAGACGCGGCACCACTTGTCGCAACCACAATCTGGTCACGCTCCACGACCGACGACACCCCATCAACAACCCACTGCAACACTGGACGTTGCTCAAGAGGCGCGAGAACCTTGCCTGGAAACCTCGAAGAGCTCATCCTGGCCTGAATAAAAACCCGTGCTTGAGAATCAATCCTCTTCATTTGTCCAGTTCCACGAGCCTCAGATGGCGATTTACAACTTGTCAGCCACCGAATTTGTTTGGTACGACAAGGTCAACGCGCCAAACACCATGCTTGGTTAAGGAATGATCGTTAGGTTGTGTAACTCCATTACTAACCGGTTGGTTCCATATTCTCACTCTCGTCGTAAAACACACGGCAGATTACATCTGCGACACACTTCGCATTTTTATCGTCGTCATAATCGTCGACGATCTCGGAGTAATTTGCATTTACAACCCCATCCTCCATACGCCCCACCAACTCTTCAATGGCCGCCCCAAGTATTTCTGGATCTGGCTCTACAGCTAACACGTCCTCTAGAGTCAATTCATCGTCGTAAACCGACACACCGGGTAAGCCGTTGTAGTAGAACGAACCGAAGTTTACGACGCTCTTCCCGAAATGAAGTGCCTCCCAACCTGATGTACCGTTAATGGTTGCAACAAACTTGCAGGTCTTGATTAGGTCGTATGCCGACGCAGAACGATCCACCATCACCAAGTTTGGAATCGCGGTTAAACGATCGAAAAAAATAGGATCCCTTCCAAGCTCATACTGGAGAACGTGCTCCTTGACGCAAATTATCCAATGATCAGGAATTAAACATCTAATCTTCTCGACCGCCGTCACGATATCCATGTACTGATCAGCTAGACATTCTGTGGTGATCTCAGGCTGGGTCGACAGAGGAAAGTACACAAACGGCGTATCTCCTTCGACCTTGTTTTGGGACAACAATTCCAGCGATCGATAATAGCGCTCAGCCTGGACAGACTTCAAAAAGGCGGACGCAAGATCCTCGAGGCGGCCGAGATTATTACTTGATGTCGCACGCAGCAGTTCTAAGAAGCCCTTCCAAGAATACCTGTTGTGTCCAAAGAGACGTCCAAACACACCCGGCCCACCAACGCCAGTACGCGTTTCTAGGTCAGCGCCCTCCTTAGCTAAATCATCGGCAAAACCATCATAAGAATAATTAAGATGAGAAAAATCCCCCATAAAGAACGGGGTCTCTGGATCCGCGACCGTATAGGACACCTTAGCTCTGACCGGTCTCTTGTCGGTGTAGTAGACCGAAAAGTCAATGTTTGATCGTTGTGCCTCCGTAAAATATAAAAACTTGTTCGGGATGCCAGATTGATAAAGGTAGATCGTTTGGATCTTGAAGTATTTTGTGGCCTGGCAAAGTAGCACGTCAAAGCTTGTATGCGGAACAGAGTCGATGACTACTAGGTTGATCTTATTCTTAGTGATCAACTGATGAATGAGATAGCAATACCTGTTGAACTGATGGATATAGCCGTAGGTAGTGCCAAATCCCAAAGTCCATGTTTTCCGAGCAATCTTGCATTCATTACGACGAGCACAACTAATCAGAAACTGGCCCATCGCATCGAACATGATGTCCATGTAGGCCCGTGGCAGCCCAACCGAATAGTCATAATCAGGCTGAAACCGATAGGTTTCGTAAATGTTACGGTCACAGTCATCCCAAATCCCAAACCACACGACCGTACCAAATTCACTACGTTGTCTCATTGAGCGAGGAATCGCAGCGGTATCTGTTCCAGTAAGCCCCCAAACCACACAATTTATTGCCATTCGAGCGATATCCCCACTTTTTTCGAGCACCAACTACCGTTAAGTCTAACGCAGTGTTGATTTTGGTCGTAGTTTGTGTGAATGCTATAATCACGCCCGTTGCTCCTTAGTTCTTCCGCCTGGGCGTTAACATAATGTTCAAGAAAATCGTGGCCAAAATTAGGTCAAATGTCGAAAAGATCAAACAGTGGCTTAGACCACAAGACACCGACGGTGACATCTATCCGCTCTGGTAAAGGAGTGCACTGCTGTGCTTGACGTAAATTACCGACACCAAGAGCCCACGCGTAACGTCACGCTGCTGAGCGAGAAAGATGTGGACCAAATCTTTCGTGACGAATTCGGAGAACGCTGGGACACCTATCGGCAAGCGTGGTATTCGGCTGGTGCCTGGAAAAATAAGTTGGATTTTCCTTTAAGTCTCGAATTTGAAACAAACAATACCTGTAATTACCGTTGCCACATGTGTTCTTTTGCCGCCCCAGAACTACATCCAGATCACTGGAACGACGTTTCCAAGGGGTTTTTGTCGATGGATTTGTACAAACGCCTCATCGACGAGGGTAGTGAACACGGTCTACCCGCAGCAACCTACGGCTTCCATTGCGAACCCCTGCAACATCCTGACCTGCACAAAATGGTGTCCTACGCTCGAAAAAAGAATGTCTTCGATTTACGTGTCGGGACAAACGGTCACTACCTCACCAAGGAAGTCTCTCGCCAATTAGTTGATGCAGGTTTGACGAGGCTTGAAGTTTCACTAGACGCCCTCGACGAAGAAACATTCGACAAAGTTCGTGTTGGTGGTGACTTTAATACCGTGTTCAGAAACATTCATGATTTTCTTGAAATCCGAAACAAAAGTGGCTCTGTCTTTCCCCTGCTTCGTGTCAGTTTTATCAAGCTCAATGTGAACAAGCACCAGCTTGAGGAGTTCATGGATTATTGGAAACAATACGCAGACTATTTTTCAATTCAAGAGCCAATTGACTATGTGACAGATGGTAACAACATGCCGCTCAGTCCCCAATTGACGAACAATGCGTTACGTTTTCAGTCAAAGGAAAAACCTGGATTTCAATGCGCAAAGATTACCCACCGCATGTACATTCGATTCAATGGCATGGCACTGCCTTGTGGGTTCGTCCAGGGCTGGGATGATATGTACCTTGGAGACCTGAACGAGCAATCGGCATCTGACATCTGGACCTGCGATAAATTTAACGATCTCAGAAAATTACACGGCGCGGCCCGCTACATGGACAACCCTACGTGTCATAACTGTGTCTTACGCACTGAGGTAGAAGAACTAGACCAGTACGGAGATCAGCTGCCAACAAACTAATCGTGCGGTGTCGCAAACACCACATCTTTTGTATTGATTCGGACAGAGATCATACGCCGTCGCCCCCAATTTCCTGTAAAGCGTCAAGTAGCAAATCGCACGTGAGGTACCTGTCATGGGGAGACTTCGCAAGCATCCTGAGGATAATCGCTTCAAGCGCATCCGGAAGATGTGGTGCGTATTCAGTCGGCCGCACTGGCGCCACCGTGCTAATGCTGTAAAACAGCCGCCATGGCGTCTGAGCTTCTGTTGAAAAGGGATGCCTACCCGTTGCAGCTTCGTACATGGATGACCCAAGTGCATAAATATCAGATCGGAAGTCAACCACTTGAAGCCGTCGACCACGACCAAATTGCTCAGGCGAGTGGTAACGCGTCGTGCCTCGTGGCACGGCATCGTGTAACAGGTCACCCGCCACATCAAAAACTAACCCCGAATCGAGCAGTACAAAGTGATCACGTTGTCGGTCAACGATCACGTTTCCTGGCTTAATGTCTCTATGCACCTTGCCAATGTTCCACAAAGAACGAATGGCGTCGGCCATCTGTGTGCCAAGTTTCAACACCTCTGAAGTCGATAAAGGGCCCTGTTCGGTAAGAATGCATTCCAAACCGAGACCCTCAACAAACGTCTCGGAAAAGTACATGACATCATGGTCGTCAATTTGTGCAACCGACAAGCCTACCGGACCAGGCATTACCACATGCCGAGACCTACATTCTTGAAAAGCGACCTTCTCGCACGCTTCCCGCGCACTCAACGTTTCGGCATTGTGTTTGTCTAAATCGAGGTTTTTCGGTTTATTAAGGACCTTAAGCGCATACTGTTCGGTCCCCATCATCCCCCGAAACACAACCTTGTCGGGTCCACTCCCAACAAAAGTTATGTCCTGAAACTGTGGGAAAAGCTTCTGGGCGTGTTCGACGGTGATATCGGGACGATCGGCCAAGGAATTCAGCACACGGAAGCAAAAATGACGCTGCGGGACTATTATCAGGTGGGACTAGCCAAATGTCCAACACCGTTCAACAAATCGCGATTCTTGGAGACTCGAGTAGTGCTGGTATCGGGGATGGGCAGGACGTCTATCCCTGTCAGCTGTTCCATATGCTTAAGCGTCTCGGCACTATTCAAATGGAAAACTGGTCAAGTCCTGGCATCTCAAGTGCTGATGCGGCCAAGCTATTTCTACAAAAACTGTCTAACCGGAATCTCAACGCTCTCATCATCTACCTAGGAAACAATGAAGGAAGTCAATCTCCATACAAGGGAACCTATCGCCCTGGTCGTAATCAGCTAACTGAATTTTTTCAACGACTCACCCGACGGCAACAATCAAGAATCTCCCGAGAGAGACAGACCTTCGTTTTTATGAGTGAACCGATTATCTCAAGTACAGCAACAACGCCAACTGACTTCTTCAACAATGTCAGCCAAATTGTCAGACAGGCAGTACGTGACGAAACCGAGGTGTTAGTCATTAATCCCAGAGCTAATCGGAAATTTCCAGCTGGGCTCGGCACCAGAAACTTCCCGTTCTATCGCTTCGTAAATTTTCCAGACACCGTTGGCGACGAGCTCATCCCGATCGACCCATCATCAGAAACCCTTGTTCAAGGCATTCGACGGCACGTTGAGGGCGACCTAAAGGAAGCGATCGTCCAATACAGGCGTGTCACCGACAATGCCAGCTACAGCTATCAGATCGCGCAAAACAATCTCGCTGTAGCACTGTACGAAGCAGGACAAGACTCTGAAGCCACGGTGGTTTTCACCGAGCTACTGACAAAACCGGCATATGACCGCAGTATCCTGCTTTACAACTTTGGGTTAATGACCGAGTCACAGTCATTACTTCACGAAGCATACGAAACAGACATTTCACTGTACCGCATTAAAGATCCATATCGAGCGCAAATTTCGCGGGTAAAAAAACAGTTCCCCGTCCATCTGCTCGATCTCGAAACACTGGTAACGAATGAACATTTTGTAGACTACTGCCATCTAACAAAAGCCGGACATCGAACTCTGGCAGAACACCTGTGCTCAAAGCTTGTAGATGTGCTGAGCGGCTTTACAGACAGTGGCAAAGGCGGCGACTACCAAAACTTTTTTCCAAACCCAAATTATTTTTTTGACGCGCGTAAAGAACTTGCAGATTACTACACGGTGTCACCACAGTTTGACGAAGCCGAGATCCTCAACACAGCCGTTCAGGTATGCGCAGTTAGCGACACCCAAACCGCGTCACCGACTAGTGACGAAATCTCCCACAAAGGCAAGCCACTCGTAACTGCAATTGAGCGAACTGTACGAAACGCGCTACGTCACCCCGTGTTCACACGACACAGCGATCTTGTCCGGTATCCGATCCGCTATCGGCACGAGATCGGTTCGTTCCCGGAGTTCTATATCTACAGGGTACTCTGTGCTTACGGTCACGCTTTGAAGCTGTCTGGAAACTATGAACGCTGGAAAGGTTGGAGAGACACACTTCCATTACGGGAACCGTATGAATACGAACGTCTCATTCTCGGACAAGAAAACCTTGCACTTGAGCACGATCAGATCGATCTAACGCCAGAACGTCGCAACCGCATACTGGCACGCGTTGAACAACAACTTGCACACCTGGACTTTTATCGAAACCGTGCCTTAGAACGCCGCAAAACCGTCATCTATTGGTACACGCGAGAAAGCTTTCGGTTTGGCACACAATCACGGCCGTCGATGCTGTACGATCGGGTCGGTTTAGAGCATTTAGCCGAAGGGATTTCCGTAGCCTGGACTATAGATGCATTAGGCTCACACGCGCTCGAGACTGACCGTATCGACAAGTGCCGCACGAAAGTTCAGCATCTTCTCGAAGTGCATGATCGGTTTTCGAATCAACTCGTTTCGAAAGACCATGCGACTGTGTCACAAGCATACGTGGATGCATTACAAAAGCTACGAAACGATTTTGCGCAGACATCTCAAAAGTTATGTGGTCAGTAATTGTTGCTCTTGGTATTGCCGCCTTACTGTCGGAATTAATAGGACGCATCCTTTACCGACGGTTACCTTCTAGCCGACGGCGTTTCCTTGATTACATCCTCTACAGACGAACTAGTGTCCATGAGACATCCGACCAGAGCGAGTCCCAAGCCTCTCCCGTTCGTTACGCGGAGCATCCATTCCTTGCGTTTACGTTAAACCCGGATTTTCTCAACTCTCACGGTGAAAAGATTCACAATCGCTCTGGCTTTCGAGACTCTTCAAGTTTTTCAGATATCTCCCACAATGCACTGAAAGTTTATTTGGCTGGTGGTAGCACGGTATACGACTCGGCCATCGAACATAACAATGAAACGTTTGCCGTCCTCCTAGAGACACATCTCTCCAAACGCCTAAAACAACCGGTCAAGGTTATCAATGGTGGTGTTGGAAACTACACATCCCTCCAGAGTTTCATCCGTTTGTCCAGCTGGATCGACTACCTCCGTCCAGATCTTGTGGTGACCTATCAAGGCATTAATGACATCACGCCGTTCTTGTACACTGACGTAGAGTCAGATGATATCGTTCCAGACTACCAACACTCCTTTAAGAGCCTTCACCTCTCCGATCTGGAAAGACGTATTCCGCTTTGGGCACGACACAACACGTTCGGAAAATACTTGTTCTGCCGTAATTTACAGAAGAGAGACCTCAACATCAGGTTCATGACGATGAAAGGGTCGGATAAAGTGCACCACATCGGTGGCAACGTCGAGTTCGCAGTTTCGTACATCAGGCAACGTATTAACTACGACATGATTACCACCCACTTTAGGAACACGATCGCGATCTGTAACGCTCGAAACATCAAGCCCATCTTAATAACGGAAAGACTGGAATCTGGAACCGATGAGTGGTACCGGCCCTTCCTCGAAGAAATCAATGAACGTATCAGACGTTTTCACCATGCAGGTACATGCAGCGTGATTGATTTCGCCCAAGAGTTTCCTTCCAAAACAGCATATTTTCACGGCTCGATGCACTTTTCCACGGAAGGCAACCAAGCACGAGCCAAATGGATTGGAGACGCTTTAGTTCCACACCTAACAACAATCAACCGCGGTTTGGGGGATAGTGATGTTTCGGTTTGATCTTTTCGAGAAACTTCTGAAGCTCCCGGTTGGCGTCACCCAACCAGCCAACGCTGATGCCTTTCAACTTCTTTCCTCAATTCATCCAATGGAGTTAAAGGCCTATGAGTCCGGTCGGGAACATAACGGCTGGGTGATCCCTCATGAGTGGCATGTCCACAAAGCCCTCATCCGACGCAATGAACAAATCGTCTTTGATGGAACGGTACACCCGATGGCTGTAGCTGGCTACTCAACATCGTTCCAAGGCACTCTCAACAAAAAACAACTCGACGAACATATTTTTTTCAACAAAGATTTCCCTGACGCCTTTGTTTTTCATTGCATGTACAACTACCGACCGTGGGAACAGCACTGGGGCTTTTGCGTGCCACTGAGCGAATATCAAAAGTGGGACGATGGTCCTTTTGAGGTGGAGTTAGTCACTGAATTCAAGCAGGGAGATATGCTGGTTGGAGAATGCAATGTCAGTGGGCAATCGTCCGACACCATCGTCTTCAACGCCCACACGTGTCATCCCTGTCAGGCCAATGATGACATGGCTGGGGTGCTGGCGATTCTCGAACTGTTTCGATGGCTTGCAACTGAGCAGCGACGCTACAGTTATCGTGCCGTTCTCGCACCAGAACACATTGGCACTGTGTTTTACATCGCGGACCTCAATGACGAAGAACTTCAAAAACTGAAACTCGGATGCTTTGTCGAAATGGTCGGCACAGATACGCCACTCGCACTGCAAAAGAGTTTTCATGGTAACAGCGCCATCGATGCCGCCGCCGAGCAAGCCTTGAAAGAGGTCGAACCAGACCTCACCGTCGGAGATTTTCGAACTATTGTGGGCAATGACGAAACCGTGTGGGAAGCTCCAGGCATTGAGATCCCGATGATCTCGATCTCGAGATGGCCTTATCCTCAGTATCATACGAGTCACGACAATCTGGATATCATGGTCGAGACTCGCCTTGACGAAACGGTTAGCGCCTTGAAAAACATGGTTCTCGCATTGGAAAACGACGCCACCATGCAACGACGTTTCAAAGGGCTCATCGCACTGTCCAATCCAAAATACAACTTGTACTGGGAAAGACCAGACCCTGTTGTAAATAAGGCGCTTTCCGAGGCCGACCTACGTTTTGGTCGCATGCAGGATTACCTTCCTCGCTATTTTGACGGTCAACACCGAATTCTAGACGTAGCTCGGCAATTCGGTGTCCCATTTACAGCACTTCACAAATACCTTAAGGCGTTTGAGGAAAAACGTTTAATCGACTTGCATCCAGTTCAATCACTCGACAGCTATAACAATCAATAAACGCTGATGGAAAAAACGACGTCTGCAAGCGAAAACAAAGACCGCTGGGAAGCGTCTTTTGAAGAACAGGTCGCACGCCAGGCCTACAACACCTCTCCTGTGGAAGCGGTCGTCCGAACAGTCGCCTACCACTTACGTGGCCTCCAATCTACCAGTTCGTCAGGACCACTACATTTTCTTGAAATGGGATGTGGCGCTGGACCAAATTTGATTTGGCTCGCACAGAAAAATATCAAAGTCAGCGGTGTCGATGTCGCTCCTACGGCACTCGGCCTGGCTAAAAAGCATTTGGAGCACGCCGGGTTGACAAAACATCTTGGTGAACTACTGGAGGCCTCGGTCAGCGATGTGCCACTGCCAGATGCGTCATTCGACGGCATCATTGAAGCGTGCGTATTCCAACATTTGAACCGACACGACCGCCAGCAAGCCTTCAAAGAAGTCAGCAGATTGTTAAAAAAAGGAGGCGTGTTCGTTGGTTACATGCTTGACGTAGGACATTCAGTTTACCAAGCGAAAAAGCATGACCAACTCGAAAGCGATCCCGGAACGCTGGTGCTTTCTGACAACAAATCGAAGATGTATCTCACCAATATAGGGACTTCACATTTTTTTAGAGCACAAGAGTTTGATTCTCTGCTCCACGGGTTTTCAATTGTTGAGCCCTGTTTAACAACTTATTACCTACCACCCACTGAAGCCAAACGGCGGGGTTACGATCAATATCTGCAAAGCATGTGGACTTTATACGCGGTCAAGTGAGTGAGTGATATACCAAATCCCGCGCAAAACCCGTGGGCAAATGACAGCGAAACACTGGAACTCTACCGACGACGGTGCCGTGGCGACGTTCAAGAAATGACGTGCGCCGGGCAAGCTGCTGAAATCATTGGCCCTAAGATGCAGCCCGGGGAAACGCTCCTTGATGCTGGCTGCGGTGGGGGCTATTACTACCACTCATTTGATCGTCGTAACATCGACGTCAATTACTACGGGCTTGATTACACACCGGAAATGATCGCACTCGCAAAACAGGAAATGGTCAAAAAGACCAGACTCACACCGAACCGTTTCACCCTGGGGTCGATTGAGAATCTCCCTTCGCAACAATATGACACCGTTCTCTGTTTCAATGTACTGACCAATGCGCCGCATTATGCGTTGGGATTGAGTCGCCTGCTCGACGTAGCTAGAAAACGAATACTACTCCGAGAAAGCCTCGGACCCCAGCTCACCATCCGTTTCACACCGGACCGTTATCTCGATGAGGGCAAACGTCATATTCGCGTCTATCACAACACCTATCCGCTGGAAGAAGTTCGGTCGTTTATGGAGGAATACGGATTCGTAACAAGTCTCATCACTGACCGCCGAACCGGCGACAGAATGGAGATGGTGGTTGATATCCCCCATTACTGGCGTATCGTGTTAGGGGAACGACAAAACTAATCGGTCGCACCAACGTACAGGAACT
>Ga0310344_10002291_pt1 | contig 14412 bp, 14 predicted proteins | sample HC15DNA20200_MG_FD_203801 | JGI IMG/M metagenome (GOLD analysis project Ga0310344, IMG submission 203801) | Marine microbial communities from station ALOHA, North Pacific Subtropical Gyre - HC15-DNA-20-200_MG | ecosystem: Environmental > Aquatic > Marine > Oceanic | place: Pacific Ocean: North... | reverse complement strand
TTCACCTGATAGCGAACCGTTCGTTAAAGTCGGTCAAGTGGTGCGTGACGGTGACCCGCTTTGTATCATTGAAGCGATGAAAATCATGAACCCAATCGAAGCAGATCGTGCTGGAACGATTACCGCTGTGCTGGTCGAAAACGGCAACCCGGTGGAATACGAGCAACCGTTATTTGTAATCGATTAGCCGGCGTCGAAAATCTCCATGCTCGATAAAGTAGTGATTGCCAACAGAGGCGAAATTGCTCTCAGGATCTTACGTGCTTGTCATGAGCTTGGGATAAAAACAGTCGCTGTACATTCCTCGGCGGACCGTGATCTCATGCATGTACGTCTAGCCGATGAATCGGTTTGTATCGGCCCCTCGAGCCCAGCCGATAGTTATCTAAATATTCCTGCCATACTTAGTGCAGCAGAGGTTACAGATGCAGTTGCGATCCATCCGGGCTATGGATTTCTCTCCGAAAATGCGGATTTCGCTGAACGGGTCGAAAAAAGTGGTTTTATTTTTATTGGGCCCCAGCCCGAGACGATCCGATTAATGGGTGACAAACTCTCAGCGATCAAGACAATGAAACGCGCTGGGATTCCCTGTGTGCCGGGCTCGGACGAGATACTCGGTGACGACATGTCGACCAACATAAAAGTGGTACGTGACATCGGTTATCCTGTCATTTTAAAAGCCTCGGGGGGCGGTGGTGGGCGCGGGATGCGGGTCGTCCACGCCGAAGCGGCATTGCCAAGTGCGATTGGCTTGACTCGTGGTGAGGCACTTTCAGCTTTTAAAAACGATTCCATATACGTTGAAAAATTTCTCGAGAAACCTAGGCATGTCGAATTCCAGGTTATGGCAGACGTGTACGGCAACGCCGTCTGTCTTGGCGAACGCGATTGCTCAATGCAGCGACGGCATCAAAAAATAATTGAGGAAGCGCCGGCGCCCGGAATCGATCAGGAAACGCGAATCATGATGAGCCAGCGATGTGTTGATGCGTGCCGCGAGATTAACTATCGAGGTGCAGGCACATTTGAATTTTTATATCAGAACGGAGAGTTTTATTTTATTGAGATGAACACCCGAGTGCAGGTAGAACATCCTGTTACGGAACTAGTAACGGGCATCGACATCGTTAGAGAACAACTATCGATCGCAGCAGGAAATACGTTGTCGTTCACTCAGGCTGATGTTGTAGTGCGTGGACACGCGGTAGAGTGCCGCATCAATGCGGAAGATCCGGTTTTGTTTCGGCCCAGCCCTGGAACGATAAAGTTATTTCATCCCCCAGGAGGGCCGGGTGTCCGCGTTGATTCTCATGTTTACAGTGGATATGTTGTGCCGCCCTATTACGATTCTCTGATTGCGAAACTACTGGTGCACGGCGACTCTCGCCCTGCAGCGCTTGCACGCATGTCAAATGCCCTAAGCGAAATCGTTGTTGACGGAATCGATACTAACATCCCGCTCCATCGGGACCTGATCGACGATGCGGCTTTCGCAGCTGGAGGAACAGACATTCATTACCTGGAAAGTAAAATTACGTAGTGGCCGATTTTTGGTTGAGCTACAGTTGCCGCGTTCAAGAGGTAGATGTGGCGATAGCCGAAATGTGCCTACAGGAGGCGGGTGCACTATCAGTTAGTTGCGCAGCCGGTGCAAACGAAGGGATCGTTGTCGAGAAGTTAGAGGGGCTATTACCCCTGTGGCCTGTGTGTAGAGTGTCCGGGCTGTTTGCCCCAGAAGTTAAGCCTGAGAGCATTGAGAAGGTTTTCGATGCACATGGAGTCCTCCCACTTCAGGCCGGCATCACGAAGGTGCCAGCGCGAAATTGGCATGATTTGTGGCGGGATCAATTTTCCCCGCAGCGCTTTGGCGATGAACTTTGGGTCTGTCCAACATGGAGGAAACCGCCGAAAGATGCAAAATCAGTGGTCCTTATTGATCCGGGGATGGCATTTGGTACCGGTAATCATGAGACAACTGCTTTGTGCTTGGAGTGGATTTCGATGTGCGAAGCGGTGGTGGGTGCAACGGTGCTCGATTATGGTTGCGGATCAGGAATCATCGGCCTTGCAGCAGCTAAACTCGGCGCGGCTGAAGTCACGGCCGTTGATATCGATGATGCCGCACGTAAGGTCTGCCAGCACAACGCAATTCTAAATGGGTTATCAAATACCATAATTGGCGATCCGTCTATTGCCAATGGACATCGCTACGATATTGTTGTGGCAAATATTTTACTTGAACCTTTAGTCCAACTATCCGATCACCTTAGTCGGCTCACATATCCTGGCGGACATATCGTGTTGTCAGGAATATTAGTTGAACAAATACCAACGCTTTTGGCGGCCTACTCAGGCAAGTACAATATGGAGCCTTGTAAGCGGGATGGTGATTGGGCGCTACTCACAGGCACTTTACATGACACCTGACCAAACCTATTAGAGCGTCGTAGGTTGGGAAGACGAAAGGGTAATCGTTTACGTCTCACCTGCTGGCGAACATAAGCACCCTTGCGGCCGAGGTGTGCGTGTGACCGCGGAAACAGTTGAAACATCGTAGTAAATAGAGTGTTTTCGGTGGGTGGTGTCAGTGCGTTTATGATTAGTTTCGCACCCGCCCTTCTTTTGAGAAGGTATTAAACCGAAAATTATCCCTTAGACCCTTTCGTCGATTCTTGAATGTGGCTATTATCTGCCCTGGCAGGTTGAAAATTCGAATCTAACGAATAAAGCCATGCCTTTAGCTGCGGCAATGAAGCAGCCACTACCCGGCGTACTCCGTAAGGTTGAATAAAGAATAATGGACTGACCCCCATTAGCGGCGGACAGTTTTCTCTAAAAACAACGGATCTGGATGGTTAGGGACTGAAGTGTTTAGTCTTGGAAAGTTTAAATTCGACTGTCCGATAATACTCGCCCCAATGGCGGGGGTCAGCGACAGAGTGTTCCGTAATATTTGTCTAGAAAACGGTGCAGATTACACCGTGTCGGAAATGGTGACGAGCGACCCGAGGCTTCGCACAAGTGTAAAAACTCGCCGACGACTACAAAATGTCGGTAGCGGTGGGATCCGGATTGTGCAAATTGCCGGTGCCGAGCCGACTACTCTTGCCACCGCTGCTTGCTACTTCGTCGATCAGGGTGCCGATGTTATCGACATTAATATGGGTTGCCCAGTGAAAAAGGTGTGTAATCAAATGGCAGGCTCAGCCCTAATGCGTGACGAACGCTTAGTAGCGTCATTGCTCGAGGCAGTGGTTACCGCCGTTACAGTACCCGTGACACTAAAAATGCGGACGGGTTGGGATCTTAAGCATAGGAACGCACCAACCATTGCCCACATTGCTCAAGACATAGGGGTGCAGTTACTGACCGTTCATGGCCGAACCCGAGATTGTAGGTTTAAAGGGCATGCCGAGTTTGACACCATTGCGCAAATAAAATCGGATTTGACGATCCCGGTCATAGCGAACGGCGACATATGTGGTGTGCATCAGGTAAATGAAGTGCTGAACTATACAAAGTGTGACGGCTTAATGATCGGACGTGCCGCACTCGGTAATCCGTGGATATTTGGGAAAATGAAGGCGGCGCTGCGAGGTCTCGTTATTCCAAAATTTCCGACGCGCGAGCAAGTTGTTGCTATGATGAAACACCACGTGACCGCTTTACATGAATTTTACGGGGATCGAGTTGGCTCACGGGTTGCTCGAAAACACATCGGATGGTACTCGGAACACTTCGGTGACGGAAAAGCGTTCCGCAAAATCTTTAATCAGATTGAATCGGCACCGTCCCAACTTTTAATGCTTGATAATTACTATTCTAACGCACAAGGAATGCTGGCCGCATGAGCGCAAATACCGGGACGACACCAATCGGAGTGGTAACCCAACCCTACAAAAATGAATCCCGACCGTTAGCCGTGCACGTCCGCGCGTCCCTTGAGCGGTACTTCGATGAATTGAACGGACAAGCACCAAGTGAGCTATACGACCTCGTCTTATCAGAAATCGAACAACCGCTATTAGAGGTCGTGATGGAGCGGACGCGCGGTAATATTTCTAAAGCCGCTACCTTTCTTGGTTTGAATCGAGCGACCTTACGTAAGAAGCTACAAAAATATCGTATTAACAATTAGTTAATTCTTTTAACCGCGACACAACTTGCGGGAAGGTTAGTTGTAACGGCTAAAAATTAGCGAGAGCACCCCTTATTACAAAAGGGCTAGTCCGTGACTAAAAAAAAGCAAGTCAAATTAGCGTTAATTAGCGTATCTGATAAACGAGGGATTGTTGACTTCGCAAAGCAACTTTATGCGCTAGGTATAAAGATCCTATCTACAGGGGGAACCGCGAAACTAATACGTGAGCGGGGTATCCCGGTAACCGATGTTGCAGAATACACCGCGCAGCCGGAGATAATGAGTGGGCGAGTTAAAACACTGCATCCAAAAATTCATGGCGGAATATTAGCTCGGCGGGGCCAAGATGATGAGGTAATGGCGGACTATGGTATCCAGCCCATCGACTTAGTCGTGGTCAACCTATATCCATTTGAAGAGACCGTGGCTAAATCAGACTGTACGCTTCTCCAGGCGATAGAGAATATCGATATCGGGGGGCCAAGCATGGTGCGAGCGGCCGCGAAAAACTATAGTGACGTAACCGTTTTGGTCGATGCGGATGACTATCCGGCAATAATTACATCCTTGAATAGCGGTGGAGTGGACGCAGCTTCTCGGTTTGCCTTGGCCTCCAAAGCCTTTTCCTATGTCGCAGACTACGACGCGGCGGTAGCGGACTACCTACAATCGCAAACGACCAAAAACGAATTTCCGCAGCACCTCCGTCTAAAGATGCACAAGAAACAGGATCTCCGTTATGGCGAAAACCCACACCAACGGGCATGTTTTTATATTGAAGACGAACTCCCGGATGCGAGTATTGCGGATGCGTTGCAACTCCAAGGCAAGGAGCTGTCGTTTAACAACATCGCCGATACCGACGCCGCGATTGAATGTGTTTGGGCATTTGACGATCCGGCCTGCTGCATCGTGAAGCATGCAAATCCTTGTGGGGTTGCCGAGGCCGGATCAATTGCTGAAGCGTATGAACTAGCGTACTCGACTGATCCAACTTCGGCGTTTGGGGGTATTATAACTTTTAACCGAGAGCTTGATTCTGACACGGCTGAAAGAATCACCAGCCGGCAGTTTGTCGAAGTCGTAGCCGCCCCGTCAATTTCTGATGGGGCTCGAGAAATTTGCGCAACGAAGGACAACCTACGGCTACTAAGCTTAGGTAACCGAAGTAGTGACCCGAGGCCTCAATGGGACTATAAACGTGTTAATGGCGGCCTCCTCGTTCAAAACCAGGATCTATTAGGGCACGCGTTTGCACCAGGCGAGTTGACGATTGCGAGCCGACGTGCACCGAGTGATACGGAGATGCGTGATCTATTGTTCGCCTGGCACGTCGTGAAAAGTGTCAAGTCAAACGCAATCGTCTACGCTAAAAACCGCCGGACTATTGGCGTGGGTGCGGGACAGATGAGCCGCGTCTATAGTGCTCGCATCGCCGCAATTAAGGCCTCCGATGAAGGACTTGAAGTCGCAGGTTCGGTGATGGCCTCCGATGCGTTCTTTCCATTTCGCGACGGCCTCGATTCGGCGGCTGAGGTCGGTATAAAGGCGGTCATTCAACCTGGTGGCTCAATGCGCGACGAAGAGGTTATAGCGAGCGCAGACGAACATGGTATGGCGATGGTATTTACTGGTATGAGACATTTTCGACATTGATGATAACAACTGACAAAACATGAAAGTACTAATCATTGGCGGTGGCGGAAGAGAACACGCATTAGCGTGGAAAGTTTCACAATCAGATCAGGTCAAACAAATATATTGTGCCCCTGGGAATGCAGGAACAGCCTCAGAGGGAAAAGTCAAAAATGTCCCGATCGATTCGAACGATATCGACGGGCTTGTCTCTTTTGCCACGGATAAAGAAATAGATCTCTCCATTGTTGGTCCTGAAGCGCCGTTGGTTGCAGGGGTGGTTGATGTTTTTAGGCTTGCAGGATTACGTTGCTTTGGTCCGAACCGGTTAGCCGCCGAACTCGAGGGCTCGAAGGCCTATATGAAAGATTTCCTTAAACGCCACAAGATCCCAACCGCTGAGTTTGAGATTTTTGACGATGTAGACAAAGCACATCGGTATATTGAGAGCAAACCCGTCCCAATCGTTATCAAGGCCGATGGGTTAGCTGCAGGCAAAGGCGTCGTTATCGCGAAGACGCACGCGGAAGCGTTAGAAACGGCTGCGGCTATGCTCTCTGGTGCAGCCTTTGGTAGCGCTGGACGACGAATCGTGGTGGAGGAGTTTCTTGTGGGTGAAGAGACTAGCTTTATAGTGATGACGGATGGGGAAAATATCACTACGTTCGCTTCATCACAGGATCATAAAGCACGTGATGATGGGGATGAAGGTCCGAATACTGGAGGCATGGGTGCGTATACTCCGGCGCCAGTCGTCGACGCAAAAATGCATGCGCGAATTATCGACGATGTGATCAAACCAACACTCGTCGGTATGGCCGCGGATCGACGCCCCTACCAGGGCTTCCTTTATGCTGGTTTGATGATCGGCGATGATGGCGTACCTAGGGTGCTCGAGTACAACTGTCGTTGTGGGGATCCGGAAACGCAACCAATTATGGTGCGACTTCGCTCCGATCTAGCGGAGGCATGTATTGCACTACTTGATGGGCGTGGCGCAGAGGTAGAGCTTGACTGGGATGATCGGGTCGCATTGGGAGTTGTGATCGCGTCTCGTGGTTACCCGAGTAGTTACGAGAAAGGGCACCGCATCGAAGGCTTGGGCCGAAGCGGGAACGAGGGCACGTATGTTTTTCATGCTGGTACATCTCTAAGAGACGGTGCCGTGGTGAACGCGGGTGGCCGAGTACTCTGTGTGGTAGGTCTCGGTGACACAATCAGAAAAGCCCAAAAAACGGCCTATAATAGGGTCAAGGAAATTTCTTTTGACGGGGCGTTCTATCGGCACGATATCGGCTATCGGGCTATCGCCCGGGAAATTGTCTAGGCTGGCCTCTTCGATTCTCTAGGTACTATGTTTCACCTGTCCAAGAGAGGAAGTTTTTCAATAAGCGCAAGCCTGCGTCGGCGCTCTTTTCTGGGTGGAATTGGGTCGCGAAAGCAGTGCCGGAAGCAAGTGCCGAGACGAACGTGTCAATATATGTAGTCTCTCCCATCGTGACTGCGTCGTCGTTCGGCACCACGTAGTAGCTGTGCACGAAATAAAATCGACTGCCATTCGGAATTCCTGCAATTAGCGGATGCGATTTCCTCCAACGCACCTGATTCCAGCCCATATGCGGGATTTTTTTTGGTGTACCGTCAACATTTGGGCTGGCGCAAGCGCGAAATCGACGCACCGTTCCAGGGAATAAGTCGAGGCATTCGACGCCATCATCTTCTTCGCTAGCGCTCATCAACGATTGCAAACCCAGACAGATCCCCAAAAAAGGGCGAGAGTTTATTCCGGCCCTTAATACCTCGATCAGACCTCCGGCTTGCAAGCTTTGCATACAGTCTCCAATCGCACCCTGTCCAGGAAATACAATTCGATCTGCGCGCAAGATTTCTTTTGCATCGCTGCTAATAATGATTTGGTGTTGTCCGTCAGCGACATATTCAAGCGCCTTCGTAACAGAACGCAGGTTGCTACTCCCGTAATCGACTACGGCGACGTTAGAGCGCATATCTCACCAGAGTTATTGGATTAAAGTGAGCCTTTGGTAGAGGGCATTTCACCGACTATGCGCGGATCCGGTTCAACGGCCATACGCAAAGCACGACCGAATGCTTTGTATATGGTTTCGATGATGTGGTGTGCGTTTCGGCCGCGTATCGCATCGATGTGCAAGGTAACCTTAGCGTGGTTAGCGAATCCTTGGAAGAATTCGTGGAACAAGTCGACGTCAAAATCCCCGACCCGGGCACGTGGAAATTTAACATGATACTCAAGACCCGGCCGGCCAGATAAGTCGAGGACTACTCTAGACAAGGCTTCATCGAGCGGAACGTAGGCGTGCCCATAACGACGTATACCGGTTTTTGATCCGATTGCTTCAACGAACGCCTGGCCCACCGTAATGCCGATGTCTTCGACTGTATGATGGGCATCGATTTCCAGGTCGCCCGCCGCGTGGATTGTTAAATCTACGAGACCATGGCGTGTAACTTGATCTAGCATGTGATCGAGGAAGGGTAAACTGGTCTCAAATGAGCTTTTCCCGGTGCCATCGAGATTGATCGAAACGGTGATCTGGGTTTCTTTAGTATCACGCGTAATTGTGGCTCTACGGATGTTCATGGTCGATGCCGTGTCGATCTTGATGATGAGGGCGCGTACATTAGCAAATTACACGAGCAAATCCTATTTTGAGCCGAGGTTTAAACGAATGACTCACTCGCCTGAACTGACGGAAACCTTACCACTGATTCGAGCTTACCTTATGAGCTTGCAGGATAAAGTGTGCGCGCAGTTAGCGCTGGCGGATGGTGTCGAAACATTTATACACGACGATTGGAGCCGTGAATTAGGTGGCGGTGGACAAACGCGTGTGCTTCGCGATGGAGGCGTCTTCGAGCAAGCCGGAGTTAACTTTTCTGAAGTATTGGGCACATCGCTGCCCCCAGCTGCGACCGCAAAGCGGCCTGACCTGATCGGCCGCGCGTTTCACGCAATGGGCGTGTCTGTTGTTGTGCATCCGCTAAATCCGTTTGTTCCGACGTCACACGCAAATGTGCGCTTTTTTCTTAGTACTGCCGACGATAGTGCCCCGATTTGGTGGTTCGGTGGGGGTTATGACTTAACGCCTTATTACGGTTTTGAAGAAGATGCTTTGCATTGGCACCAAGTAGCAAAGGCGGCATGCGATCCTTTTGGATCGGATGTTTATAAAAAACACAAACGTTGGTGCGATGAGTATTTTTATATAAAGCACCGCGATGAGCAACGAGGTATCGGAGGGTTGTTTTTTGATGATTTGAATACGTGGCCGATAGATAGTTGTTTCGATTACCTCAAGAGTGTCGGAGATAGTTACCTCAATGCATATCTGCCTATTGTTGAGCGGCGCAAAGCCATGGTCAGTTCCACTAGGGAAAGAGAATTTCAACTCTATCGGCGTGGACGTTACGTTGAGTTTAATCTTGTCTACGATCGCGGCACCTTGTTTGGGTTGCAAACCGGTGGCCGTACGGAATCAATCCTCATGTCATTACCACCCTCAGTTAGCTGGCGTTATGCTTGGACTCCAGAGGAGGGTAGTCGTGAGGAAGAGTTGTACGAAAAATATTTACGACCAAGAGATTGGTTGGGCTTAGAAGGGAGGCAGTAGATATGGAATTTAAAGAATTATTTAGACGGTTGACACAACTAGATCCGGCGGCGTTAGCGGACGCGGATAAAACAATCCGGGTGATGTCGCCTGCACTCCGGCCGGTTCGATCCGGGCTTCAACTCTTAGGACGGGCTTATACCGTGCGCTGTAAAAACGATTTCTTAGCGGTTATTGCGGCGCTTGATGATGCCGACCCAGGGGACATTTTGGTGATTGATACTCAGGCGAGCGAGGTCGCCGTAGTAGGGGAACTTTTTTCATTGGAAGCCGCGAGAGCTGGATTAGGAGGAATAATTATCGATGGTTTGTGTCGCGATTTGACCACCATACGAACACTCGAGATGCCAGTATACGCCCGCGGGAGCTCACCGGTATCCGGAACCACAAATACGTTAGGTGAACGTCAAATACCGATAGATTGCGGCGGCGTTGAGGTCAACCCCGGTGACGTTGTATTTGGTGACGATGACGGCGTTATCGTTGGTAGCGTCGACGAATGGGCTGCGCTAATACCATTGGCGGAAACAATCAAAAGCACGGAACGAGCGGTGATCGAAAAACTCGAGAATGGAACAAGTCTACTGTCATTATTAAATTTTGCTGAACATTACGACCGCGTTAAGACTGGAGATAAGAAAACCAAATTGACGATTGATCTTTGAGGTTGCTATCCGATGGAACAACAAATCACTATCCACTCATTCGCGGGAACTTGGCGACTCGCAGAAGCCTATGCGGAAAGCGATGCTAAGCGCCTACCCTTTCCCCTTGGTGAGGGTACCCAAGGTCTAATTATCTACGACGAGAGGGGCTATATGTCGGCACAACTCATGAGTCCTGATCGAGCTCGATTTAGTGCACGCGATTTGGACAAAGTGCCGCTCGAAGAATTCAAGGTAGCTTATCTCGGCTATACAAGCTATTTCGGCCAGTTCACCTTGGATGTCCCACAAAAAACGGTGACCCATCATGTGCACGGTTCGCTTGCGGCAGGTTGGGTTGGCGGCGACCAGCTCCGCTATTTTGAGTTTGTTGAGGAAAGATTAGTATTGAAGACGCCGCCAATAAGGATCGCCGATGGTAGCAAGGTCATTAACACCCTGGTCTGGGGTCGGGTATAGAGCTTTAAGTTATTTAAGCTCCAGTTCTATTGGGTGTCCGTTATTTACGATGACCTTGCGGAGGTCACGTATCGCCGGAAAAATCTCGTGGTTTTGATCTTCTCCTTGGCGGTCAAAGGCAGCTTGCTCGAGTTCGCAGATCCACCGATCTTCAGCGAAGATACCGTTAGTGAACCAAATGATAAACGGCCATAAAATATTGATTATCCCTGGAATCGATGGCCGTCTTATCATCATTAGCCCGTAGGTGTGGTTACTCCTTTGAGCCTTATCAAGCGGGATATACACGTTCCAAAGATCAAGGGCGGGGTTCTCACTGCCGGCGGTCCAGAAACGCAGTGTCTGGTAGGGATACTCGGTCCGAATGGTCATTAGATCGCGATCTTCAGATGTAGCGTCGGGGCGTTTACCTAGCATAAATTTTTCACCGAGCGGTTGCGCACCACTGGATCGCTTAAAGGTGTAATCGGCCTCTATCCAATTGTCGCCTTTTCGTGCGCCCAAAAATATTGTTTTAATGCCCCCCATTAATCGCCGATGTAAAAATTGGTGATTCATATCCATTAAATTTTCATGCATAAATGACCAATGACAATCGACTCGTCGATCGAGATAGCGGGTTTTGTATTGTGGATCGCTGGCACTTGGTAGATCAGGGAATGTAACGGTGTCGGCCTTGTCGGGGTCACCTGGAAAGACGAAGACAAGACCATAAGCCTCACGGCATGGATAGCTGCGCACCCGATTTGGTTTCATCGTACACATATCTAGATACGGCACGCTCAGGCACTTGCCCGTACTATCATACGTCCAGCCGTGATAGCCGCATTTAATTGTGTTGCCGCTAACTTGGCCGACTCGCAACGGTATTTGGCGGTGTGCGCAGCGGTCTTCGAGCGCGAAAACCGAGGCACTTTTTGGCCGGACTAAGACAATTGGGTCTCCTGCAAAGTGTACCCCGAGTGTTTTCCCCCGTTTGAGATCCTTCGATCGCGCAACGGGATACCAAAAATTCGGATGGAGTCCGGACTTACGAATATCTTGCGAAAACTTTGCTGCGGATACGTCCGTCATCCGTACGGGATTTTCTGAGATTGTCATGTTCCTTCCGAGAGGAGCGTTCTATAGCGTCACCATTGTACGCGAAATACAAGTCGAAGATGGATGCGCCGGTTTAGTAGATTCCGGCTTCGAGCCCAGCGGCGAGCACCATTCCTAAGTCGGAGCAAGCAACAAGATGGTCTTCTCGGAATTTCCCTGAAATTATGACTGGTGTCGCAACTTCTCGCCAAGACAATCCGGTAATGATGCGAGACATGCTGTTGAGAGCCCCTTGGCCGTCATTTCCGGCGCGAATAAATAAGCCGTATGGTAACCCTTGGGTGTGATCAAGACAGGGGTAATAGATCGTTTCAAAGAATAGTTTCATTGCGCCCGACATATAACCAAAATTCTCGGGTGTCCCTAAGATAATGCCGCTAGCTCGCATGACGTCCTTAGGGCACGCTTCTAGTGCTGACTTTACTATTACATCGATTCCGGCGATAGCGTCATCGCGAGCACCACGGATCACCGCCTTAGCCATCCTTTCGGTCTCCCCCGAGCGGCTGTAGTACACGATCAATAGTCGTTTCTTTTCCGCCATTTTTATCCGGTTTGGTTTGTCGAGTGGAGATCGAAATCTCCCTGGGTGACTATTTTGTTACTTGTTGACCATGTGCAGGCAGCTCGGTTTCGGTACGCCGCTAATTACTACAGTATCACGCTGGGGTCTGCTAGAGCTTGTGGTCGCAAAAATTGATTTGTTTATTGCAAAATTGAAATGAGGAATGCTTAGAATTCCGGTTAGGGTCTGGAGAATCGGATCAACCGGCCGAGCCGCTAGGGATTTCGATCCAGAAGGTTGCCGGGCCGTCATTGGTTAGTGACACCAGCATATTGGTTCCGAACTGTCCGGCATCCACTGGGTCGTGGGCGGCACGAGCTTGCTCTAGTAGGTAGTTGAATAAAGATCTGCTTTCCTCCAGTGGAGCGGCTGACGTAAAACTAGGTCGTGTCCCTCTTCTCGTATCGGCAGCCAAGGTGAACTGCGGTACTAAGAGCATACTGCCTGCAGTATCACGCAGGTCTCGGTTCATTTTCCCTTGTTCGTCTTGAAAGACGCGAAAGTTGAGTAAACGCGTCAGCAGCCTATCGGCATGCGATTCCGTATCACCACGTTGTACTCCGACCAGCACCAGCAGGCCAGCACCGACTGCGGCGACTATCTCGCCTTTAATCTCTACGCGTGCGTTTGTGATTCGTTGTAAGAGCCCGATCATCGGATCTGTGACGCCGAGGCAATCTTTAGACGTTGGTCACGACGGCGGTCCGGTTCCTTTAAAAAACGCTTGCGCACGCGAATAGCGGTGGGTGTTATTTCGACCAACTCATCATCATCTATGAATTCCAACGCTTGCTCTAAATCGAAGTCGATTGGCGGGGTGAGTAATAAGTTTTCGTCATTCCCGGCTGCACGGATATTATTTAGCTGCTTCGCTTTGGTTGGATTGACGACCAAGTCATTATCTCGAGAGTGGATCCCAACTATCATCCCTTCGTACACCTCATCAGCATGGCCGATAAACAAGCGGCCGCGGTTCTGAAGATTGAAAAGGGCATAGGCCAGCGCTTTGCCCGCGCCATTGGAAATCAAAACCCCGTTACTTCGGTTTCCTATAACACCGGACTTACGTGCGGCAAAACATTGAAACGTGTGATACATGAGTCCGGCGCCCGACGTTGAAGTAAGAAACTCGGTACGAAACCCGATCAAACCTCGAGCCGGGATCGTATAATCGAGCCGTACCCGACCGTTCCCATCTGGTTGCATTTGGCGTAATTCACCTTTACGTTCACCGAGAAGCTGCATCACGGTGCCCTGGTGTTCAATAGGTACATCGACGCTTAATTGTTCGTAAGGTTCGTGTTCGATCCCATCTATTATTTTTATGATAACTTCCGGGCGGCCAACAGAGAACTCATAACCTTCACGGCGCATGTTTTCCATCAGGATAGCAAGGTGCAACTCGCCGCGACCCGATACGATGTTACGTTTAGGATCGTCGGTCGGCTCGACTTTTAGGGCGACGTTGTGTATCAACTCTTGCTCCAGACGGGCTGTGATTTGGCGACTGGTTACGAATTGTCCGTCACGGCCTACCAATGGAGAATCGGAGACTTCGAAAGACACGCTAACGGTTGGTTCATCGACAATGAGTGGGGGTAAGGCTTCCAATGTCTCGGGGTCACATAAGGTGTCAGAAATACGAATCTTGTCGATGCCCGTGATCGCGATGATATCGCCAGCACCAGCCTCCAAGCGTTGCTCCCTGGTCAAGCCGTTAAACCCGAGTACCTCGAGGATTTTTGCATTGCGTTGTTCCCCTGCACTTGAAATGAGGGTGACTGCTTGTCCTTGTCGAACGGTGCCACGCTGGACACGGCCAATGCCTATTGCGCCGACGTAACTTGAATAGTCTAGTGAACTGATCTGCATTTGGAAGGGCCCACTGTCAGTTACATCAGGTGGTGCTACAGAGTCCAAAATCATTTCGAACAGGGCGTTCATATCATTCTCTTTTCCATCGGGCTTCAACCTTGCATAGCCCAAGGTTGCCGACGAATAGATAACAGGAAAATCTAGCTGCTCGTCCGTAGCTCCCAGGTTATCGAATAATTCGAATGTCTGATTTAAGACCCAGTCTGGCCGGGCGCCATCGCGGTCGATCTTGTTGATTACGACTATGGGGCGCAGGCCGCGCGCGAAGGCTTTCTGCGTTACGAATCGTGTCTGCGGCATGGGGCCGTCGACAGAGTC
>Ga0310344_10002289_pt1 | contig 14416 bp, 7 predicted proteins | sample HC15DNA20200_MG_FD_203801 | JGI IMG/M metagenome (GOLD analysis project Ga0310344, IMG submission 203801) | Marine microbial communities from station ALOHA, North Pacific Subtropical Gyre - HC15-DNA-20-200_MG | ecosystem: Environmental > Aquatic > Marine > Oceanic | place: Pacific Ocean: North... | reverse complement strand
TGCTGCAATTCCCCTGGGAATTCCACATCGCCGAGAAGATGTGGTTCCCGACCGAGGACGCGGAGTTGCGTGAGGAATCCGACGAGCGCTACTCGGGACACTGGAACTCCAGTTGCATTCACTGTCACTCGGTGGCCCCCAACCCCGGATTCCTCGAACCGGGATCCACGCGAATCCGCAGCAACACCGCTGATGTGGAATTCGTCATCCCGGGGATGGGCCGGGCCAGCACCGACACCCTCAGGCCCGACACCGCCGCACTCTACAGCGAGGTCGCCGAGTTGGGAATCAGTTGCGAGGCCTGCCACGGCCCGGCCGCCGCCCATGTGGCTCACCACCGCAACCCGGCCCGCCGGCTGATCAGCAGGCTCGGCGACGCGCCCGACCCGACGATCGTCAACCCCCGCCGGCTGGACCACGTACGGAGTTCACAGATCTGCGGCCGGTGTCATGCGTTGAAGATGCCGCACCAGAAGGAAAAGCTGCTCCGAGAACGGGATCCCTTCCGGCCCGGCGACGACTTGGAAGACCACTACAGGGTGGTCGGCTTCGACGACCCCGTGCACCAGGAAATGAGCCGTCAGGGATCCCACCTCTACTGGAACGACGGTTCGTGCCGCCTGGGCGGTCGCGAGTTCCTCGGACAAGTCGCCTCCAAATGCTACACGCAGGGAAAAATGTCGTGCCTGTCATGCCACGCAATGCACGACAGTGATCCCAATGACCAGTTGACCGTCGAGATGCGGGGCGACCGGGCCTGCCTGCAGTGCCACACCGAATTCACCGGCAGCCGATTGACCGAGCACACCCACCACGCCGGAAGCTCGACCGGCAGCCGTTGCTACAACTGCCACATGCCCCACACCTCCTACGCGTTGTTCACCGCGATCCGGATTCACCGGATCAAATCGCCCGAGGTGCTGCCGGTTCGACACGCCGCTCAACCCAACGCCTGCAACCTCTGTCACCTGGACAAGTCACTGGAGTGGACCAACAAACGCATGGCACGCTGGTACGGTCGCAAGCCGACCGAGTTGGACGAAGAGGAACGCGAGTTGGCGGCCGGGGTTCTGTGGATGCTTCGGGGAGATGCCGCCCAGAGGGCGATCGCCGCCTGGCACACCGGCTGGGAGCCGGCCCGGCAGGCCACCGGTGGATCCGGCTGGGCGGTGCCACTGTTGGCCCGTCTCCTGGAGGACACCTATTCGGCCGTTCGGTTCATTGCCTGGCGCAACCTCAAGGCATTGCCCAGTTACGAGGGACTGGAGTACAACTTCGTCGGGCCCAGGCCTCAGCGGTCCGCCGCGATGGAGTCGGTGATCAGAAATTGGCGTTCGGGACGGACCAACATCCCCTCGGCACTGCCGGTGACCGCCGACGGACGGCTCGATTTCGAGCGATTGTCAGACCTGTGGAAGCGACGCGACCAGCGTCCGGTGGAGATTCCCGAATGAGCGAAGACGTGGGAACCGGCGAGGCGATTGTGCGACGGCACATGGTGATCGGCTGGTGGAGCCTGCTGATCTTCGTAGCTCTCGGACTCGTGCTCGAATCCCTGCATGGATTCAAGGTGGCCTGGTACGTCAATTCCGGACAACCCGAGACCACGAGGTTGATGCTCAGGCTGGCCCACGCGCACGGAACCTTTCTGTCGCTGGTGCACCTGGCCTTCGCCTGGAGTGTGTCGCAAGCGGGTGGCTTCCTCCCGAAATCGCGATCCCGGGCCTCGAGAAGCCTGCAGGGAGCCGGAATCCTGGTCCCGGCAGGATTTCTGTTGGCCGGAATGCCCGGGTTCGTCCGGACCGGTGGATTGCGGCTGGGTGTGCTGGGAGGTGATCCCGGCCTGGGTATCGTTCTGGTGCCCATCGGTGCCGTGCTGCTGCTGCTGGCGGTTTTCCTGACCGCACGTGGTGTCGCCGCCACCGCAGACTGACCGCCGCCCGTTACTCGGGCACGGAAACCTCGCGATAGTCCCGTTCGAGCAACAGTTTTTCGGTCCTCTTCCGGTCCAGTCCCTCACCCGGTACCAGGACCGTACGGCGTGCCAGGTCGGGATCGAGCCCTTCCGACCCCAACGCCCACTCCTTCCTCAGTCTCAACCAGACCGCCTCACGCCCCGGCCGAGGCCCGACGAAGTCGAAGGCCAGTTGGCCGTGAGCGGGATCACTTTTGAGGGCCTGCCACGCCAACCAGCGGTTGACCGAGTAAACATCGTCGAGTTGTTCGGCCAGGTGCGGCACCAGCCAGTCGGTGCCGGAAGCTGTGCGAGCGGGCATCCAGCCGGCGTGCCAGATCGCCACGGCCCGCTGCACCGGATCACCCTGCAACACCAGCAGCACCCACGAGGCCACCGTCTGCTCCTCCTCAACCAGTTCGGCCGGCTTGTGACCGTACCACTCGACCATCCGCTCGGACGCCCAGCGAGCCGACCGATCCAGGTGACACAGATTGCAGGCGTTGGGACGGCCACCACCCCGGATCGAAACGACTTTCGGACTGTCCACCCGGTGACTGCGAATCGCCCCCAGCAGCGCGTATGACGTGTGGGGCATGTGGCAGTTGTAACAACGGCTGCCGGTCGATCCGGCAGCGTGGTGAGTGTGCTGGGTCAGCCGACTGCCAGTGAACCGGGTGTGACACTGCAGGCAGGCCTGGTCACCCCGCATTCCGCGAATCAACTGGTCGTCAGCCGGCGCATCGTGCATCGAATGACATGACAGACAGGACATCTTTCCCACGGTGTGACATTTCGAGTCGACATGTCCGAGGTACTCGCGGCCGCCGACCCAGCACGCGCCATCGGTCCAGTAGACCGGCTTGCCCAACTGCTCCATGCGGGTGTGCAGCGGGCTGTCGGCAAGCACGGTCTGGAAAGCCGTCGACAAGTCGTCTCCGGGCCGGTACCGGTAACCGTTGGCCAGGTAGTCCTGTTGATCCGGTGAGAGGAAGGTGCTGTGACACTGGCCACAGACCCGCGATGCCCCCCGGTGATCCAGCCTGGCGGGATTCACGATGGTGGGGTCCGCAGAACCCGACACCGCCTTTGTCACGGCCGAGCCCACACGGGACGCTTCCGCATGGCGGGCCACGTGCTTTCGCCCTGCCCCATGACACGCCTCACAACTGATCCCCAGTTCGGCCGCCTCGGTCCGAACTTCCAGTGACGTCTTGCTCATCCCCGGCCGGCCACCGGTGCTATGACACGCCAGGCAGTTGTCGTTCCAGGTGATGAAGTGCCGCGGGGATCTCGGTGGCTCGAGAAATGCGTCCTCGCGGGGCATCCACCGCTCCTCGGCAATATGGAAGTACCAGGGAATCTGCCGCAGCAGGTTGCCACGGGCACCGGGAATCCAATAGCCCTGGACGTGGTGAGAGCCGGTGGTCATCACCACGGGACGAGTCACCCGGTGCCGTTCGGATTCCCGGTCGATCGCCGATGCCTCACGGCCGTCCTCGATCTGGACCGATTCCCAGTCGGGATCGACCAGGTTCACCTCGAAACGATCCCCCGTCCGGGTCAACTCGTAACGACGCCCCCGCGACTCCAGCCTCACGCCGTCGAAGGGAGCCAGCACCGTTTGAGGCGTGGCTTGCTGAGTCATCGTGCGATGGAAGGTCGCGTGCCAGCTGTCGTGCTGCTGCCGGTGACACTCCCGGCAGGCCGACGAACCGACGAACTCTCCGCGGGGTCCGAGTTGCGGTAGAGGATCTTCGGCCGGAGCGGGCGAGATCTTTCTCTGCGAATCCAGGTACCAGCTGCGCCAGACCAGGCCGACAACGACCAGCCCGACCAGAGCTCCGACCGACCCCAGGAACAGCTTGCCTCGACCAGCCACCCGCACCTCTCCCGAGCGAATCTCCGGATCAGCCTCTCCTTGAGTATATCGGCAGGAAGAGGGTCGGAATCCGAGTCGGGCAGCATCTCACAACGACAACACCTCCCCTTCTCTGCCGACACTCGTTCGTTGCCGCCGATTCCCACCTCCCGGTAGAATCAAGTTGTTCGCTCACCCCTTTCAGGACAGGCCCCGCGTGACAGGTTTCCGACCCCTCACCGCGGCCATCCTCGGGCTGGCCATGACCACCGGTCACGCGGCTCCGCCGGAGCTGCCGCCGGCGATCAAGCGACAGGTCGACTTCGACCGTGACGTCCGACCGATCTTCGCAAAACACTGCTTCTCCTGTCATGGCCCCAAGCGGCAGGAAAGCGACTACCGGCTCGACCGCGCCCGGGTCGCCATTTCCGGAGGCGATCTCGGACAAAAACCCATTCGACCCGGCAACGGAGCTGCCAGCCCCCTGCTTCGCTATGTCGCCGGACTCGATCCCGACATCCGGATGCCGCCCAAGGGGCCACGACTCGATCGGAAGCAGGTGGCCATACTGAGAACCTGGATCGACCAGGGAGCACGGTTCCCACGATCGTCCGGCGACACGCCGGCAAGGACCTCGCACTGGTCGTTCCAGGCACTGGGTCGCCCAACCCCACCGATCATTCGCGGCGGCAGAAATCCGATCGATGCGTTCGTTGGACGTCGCCTGGCCGCAGCGAAGCTCGCTTTCTCACCGCGGGCCGACCGCCGCACGCTCGCCCGCCGCCTGCACCTGGACATGCTTGGCCTGCCCCCGTCCCCGGAAGTCGTCGACGCCTTCCTGGCCGACAATCATCCCGCCGCATGGGAACGCCTGGTCGACAAGGTGCTGGCTCACCCGCACTACGGAGAACGCTGGACGCGGCATTGGCTCGACGTCGTCCGCTTCGCCGAATCGCACGGATTCGAAACCAACCGCGAACGAACCAACGCCTGGTACTACCGCGACTGGTGCATCGACGCGTTGAACGCCGACATGCCCTACGACCGGTTTGTCGTGTCCCAGTTGGCCGGGGATGCCATCGGCGAGAGTGCCGGCACGGGTTTCCTGGTCGCCGGCCCCTACGACCTGGTCAAGAGTCCCGACGTCTCGCTGACATTGGCCCAGCGGCAGGATGAACTGGCCGACATGGTCAACACCACCGGCACGGCCGTCCTGGGACTCACACTGGGTTGTGCACGGTGTCATAATCACAAGTTCGATCCCATCCTCCAAACCGACTATTACGCGCTGACCGCCGTCTTTGCCGGGGTCCGACACTCCGATCGCCCACTGGATCGTCCCACTCCCCGAGCCCAACTGGCTGTCCTTCGCAAACAGCTTGAAAGTCACCGACGACAACTCACCAGGCTCATCGCCAAGCTCCGACTCCCGGTCAACGCGAAGCACAACATCGAAAAGTTCTCTCCTGTCCGAGCCCGGTTCGTCCGCTTCACGATCCGCAACACCAACAGCAGTGAACCGTGTCTGGACGAACTGGAGGTTTACACCGTCTCGCGTCCCGGCCGTCCCGCCCGAAATGTGGCGCTGGCCAGCAACGGAACCAGGCCCAGTTCCTCCGGCAACTTTGGCCCCCACCCGTTCCACAAGCTGTCACACATCAACGACGGCAGACACGGCAACAGCCACAGCTGGATCTCGAACCAGTCGGGACGTGGCTGGGTGCAGCTGGAATTTCCCGAGACGGTCGTGATCGATCGGATCGAGTGGGGCCGGGACCGGCAACAGAAATTCGGGGACCGGCTGCCGACCCGTTACTGGATCGAAGTGGCCGAGAAGGCGGGAGAATGGCGTGAGGTGGCCGGGATCGCCGACCGCGCCCCCTTTGGATCCTCGAACACCGCCCCAGCCGACCGTTTGGCTCGCAGTGACCTCAGCCGCGAAGCCGCCCTGGCTCGTGGACTCCAGGGGCAGATCAGCAGTCTGACCACACGGCTCGACGGACTCGCCAAGGGCCCCACCGCCTATGTCGGCCGTTTCGACACCCCCCCGGTCACTCACCGGCTCTACCGCGGTGATCCCCAGGCCCCGCGAGAGGCCGTTGCTCCCGGCGCGCTGACGATTCTCGCCGGTCCGCCCATGGCCATGAACGAACCCGAACAGGCCCGTCGGTTGAAACTCGCCCGCTGGCTGGTCCGTCCCGACAACCCGCTCACCCCTCGTGTGATCGCCAACCGGCTGTGGCACTACCACTTCGGGACCGGGCTGGTCTCCACGCCCGGTGACCTCGGAGCCAACGGTGGCCTCCCCTCTCATCCGGAACTCCTGGACTGGATGGCCGGCCGGATGCCTGGCAACGGCTGGTCGCTGAAATCGCTGCACCGACTCATCCTTACGTCGCGGACATGGTGTCAGTCGAGCCGTCCTCGCGCCGACGGAATGGCCCGCGACGCGGGAACACGGCTGTTGTGGAGATTCCCACCCAGACGACTGACGGCCGAGGCGATCCGCGACAGCATGCTGTCGGCCAGCGGCGCCATCGACCGCCGCATGGGAGGACCGGGATTCAAGGTCTTCGAAATCGTGATGGAAAACGTGCGGCACTACTTCCCCAGGAAGACCTACACCGTCAACGAGTGGCGACGGATGGTCTACATGACCAAGATCCGACAGGAGCAGGATGAGGTGTTCGGAGCGTTCGACTGCCCGGACGGCAACCAGGTGATCGCCCGCCGCAGCCGATCCACCACTCCGCTGCAGGCCCTGGGACTGCTCAACGGCAGCTTCGTCCTTCAGCAGGCTCGGATGCTGGCCGACCGGTGCGAAACCGACACGCCCGGGGGCAGTACCGCAGACCGTGTCACGCGGGCCATCCGCCTGGCATTTGGTCGACCGGCAACAACGTCGGAAGTCGACGCCGGCACCCGGCTCGTCGACCGGCACGGCCTGCCCGCCCTGGCCCGGGCCCTGCTCAATTCCAACGAGTTCCTCTGGCTGCCCTGAATTTCACTCGTCCCGTGGACCTCCTGCCCCATGTCACCACGCACGTCACTGGACCGACGCCAGTTCCTCGGTGATTCGGCCACCCTGCTCGGCTCCACCGCCCTGGCAACCCTGCTGGGACAGGACGGCGCCCTGGCCGACGCACCGATTCGGCCGGCCATCAATCCCGCCCGTCCACACACCTCACGATCCGCCCACTTCCCACCACGTGCTCGCCAGGTGGTGATGATCTTCTGCAGCGGAGGCTTCAGCCCGCTTGATTCGTTCGACTACAAACCCGAACTGATTCGCCGCCACGGAGAACCTCTTCCCGGAAAGAAGCTGATCACCTTCCAGGGCGAACAAGGACGCCTGACGCGGCCGCTGTACCCGTTCCGCCCGCGTGGCGAAAGCGGCAAGATGGTCTCAACACTGGTCGACCACCTCGGAGAACTCGCCGACGAGATGTGCTTCGTGCACTCGGTGACCACCAAGACCAATACCCACGGACCGGCCGAAAACGTGATGTCCACCGGCTTCACGCTCGACGGTTTCCCCAGCATCGGCGCCTGGGTCAGTTACGCCCTGGGCAGCGAAGCGGACGACCTGCCCGCTTTTGTGGCGATCCCCGATCCTCGAGGCAAGCCGCAGTCCAGCGTCAACAACTGGGGGCCGGGGTTCCTTCCGGCAGCCTTCCAGGGCACCGACTTCAACGCCGCACGCCCCATCCGCAACCTGGCCCGACCAACTTCGATCACCCCCGCTGCCGACACCGCCACCCGGCGTTTTCTCGATGCCCTCAATCAGAAACACCTCGATCGTTTCCCCGGGGATTCCGAACTGGCCGCCCGAATCGCCAGTTACCAGCTCGCCGCGCGAATGCAACTGTCGGTCCCCGAGATCACCGATCTCTCGACCGAATCGCGTTCGACGGTCCGGCTTTACGGTGCCGACTCCAAGAATCCCCTGAAGGCCGGGTTCGCTCGCAATTGCCTGCTGGCACGCAGACTGGTCGAACGAGGCGTTCGCTTCATCCAACTCTTCAACGGCAGCTACCAGACCGGTGGAGAAGGAACCAGCAACTGGGACGGCCACAAGAAACTCAAGGTGCAGTACGACATCCACGGCCCGATTCTCGATCAGCCCGCCGCGGGGCTACTGGCCGATCTCAAACAACGCGGTCTGCTCGAAGAAACCCTGGTCGTCTTCTGCAGCGAATTCGGCCGCATGCCCACGTTCCAGAAGGGGGCCAGCGGTCGAGACCACAACCCCGACGGATTCACCGTCTGGATGGCCGGGGCAGGTGTCAGGGCACCGTTTTCCTTCGGTGCCACCGACCCGTTTGGACACCGGGCGGTCGAACACCCCGCCAGTGTTCATGATGTCCACGCCACAATCCTGCACCTGGCTGGACTCGAGCACCGCCGTCTCAGCATCTACCACAACGGAATCCAGAGACGGCTGACCGATGTCCACGGCGAAGTGATCACCGACGTACTCGCCTAGTCTACCCGGATCACCGGGACCACCCGAATTGACACGGGTTTGCCGCAAAACCAGATTCTCAGGATTGCGGACAAAATCGCCAAATCCCCAAAGCGGTCGTGGCAAAACCGGATCCGTTCGGGATAAGATCCGGTGTTGCAAATGGGGGCCGTCCTCAGCGACACCCCCGCTTTTGGTTGACTGTTCTTCCGATGGACAAAGAACGACGGGTCGGTACCAGATTCTGGTGCCCGTCCGGCCCGGAGTTCTCTATTGGTTCCTCGTTTCTGTTTGGTCACCACTAAAGTCATTTACGGGCACCGAAGGAGTTCTCTGATGCCGCGGGGACAAATCAAGACTCTGACAGATCGTGGTTTCGGGTTCATTTCCGGCGATGGAGCAGACGTGTTCTTTCACATGTCCACGCTGGAGGGCGAAGGCCAGTTCGACATGTTGAGAGAAGGCCAGGCGGTCGAATACGAATCGGAACCCGGCGACCGTGGCCCACGGGCAACGATGGTCCGGATCATCGCGGACGAATAAACACCGGACCACATCCCGTGTGACCCGGCTAGCGGCTAACCAGGCGTTCCCGCGTGCCACAATTGGCACTCGGCGAGCCAGCCCAGTGGCTGGCCGTTGCGAGTGACGTCGACGCAAATAATTGTTGGTCCCGGTCGCTCCTGCTGCGAGAGGTGAATGGAGCAGCTCGAGCGATGCTGCTCGTTGGGATCAATCCTGCAGGAGATGGTGGCGGGATTGGCGATGATGCCGGGGGCCAGGATCAACCTCGCAGTGACATCGATCGGCTGGCGGTGCAGATTTTCAATCACCACCTCCACACTGGCACTCTCACCACCGGCCAACTGCAGACGGTACGGCTCAAACCGCACCCAATCGGCCCGGCATTTTTCCTCGTCCTCCTCGTCGACCAGGCTCGATAGCGCCCCGGCAAGTCGCTGGGCACTTGCCTTGAAGTCGAGCAGATCCTGGGATGTCACCGGCGTATCGCCGCGGCCTTGAGGAGGTTGGCCGTCGTCTCGGATCAACTGCCGGCGGTGGTGTCCATGCAGCAGAACCTCGGGCTCGATTTCCAGCATCCGCTCGGCCACCTTGAGATGGTTGGCTGCCGTAACCCGGTTGGCAAAAATGACATGACCGTGCGTGAGTTGGCCACCGTGCAGATGCGCCGAATCGCCCATCGCCAGGTAACGTTTTCCATTCAGTGTGAAACTGACACCTGAATGAAGGTCCGTCTGGCCCGGCAGGTCGTGCATTTGCAGTTCAACACCTCGCCACGTAAATCGCTCGCGGTCCTCGAACGTCCGCTGAACGACAATCGGGTGAGGGAGCAGGCACGGCATGTTGTAACGCCTGGGCTCACGCAAGATCGGGGCGATTCGCTTCAAGCACCAGGCCGGCACCTGCCAACGGCGCTGGAGATAAGGCACTCCAATCACGTGATCGTCGTGGTAATGGGTGATGATCACCGCGTCGATCGTGTCGATCTGATAATTGTTCTTGAGGGTCTCAATATGAGTCGGCAGAAATCGCGTTCGATAGCCAAACGCCGACGGCCCGGCATGCGCCGAACTTGAATACCCCAGATCGATCAGCAGCGCGTGCCCATCGCCAGATCGCAATACATACCAACTGCAGGTTTGTCGCGCGCTCTGCAACAGTTGCGGCGCCAGTTCGATGAATTCCTCGGTCGGAGCAGGATCTATCGGATGGTGCATCTCCTCACAAAAGGCTTCCAGTCGACGTGCCAGCGATTCAAGAACCTGCTCAGGAGAGTCGATCGGAGCGCCATGCCCGGGGCAGAGCACATCGGGCGCGGCGTTCTTCAGGAAGAGAAGTGAAGAGATGGCCAGTTCAGCCCCCAGCGCATCACCGTACCCAAACTGCAGGTTGTGTATCTGCGGGACATTGCCGCTGCCGTCAACAAGGTCACCGGCAAACGCGAGCCGGCGGCCAGAAAATTCGCCCAACAGTGTGATCGAGCCGGGGGTATGCCCGGGGGTAGGAAGGATCTCCAACTGGACATCACGCCAGCGAAAAACGTCAAAATCCTCCAGCGACACGTCCACAGGCACGCTGCGAGGTAGCGAAAAAAAATCGGCCACCTGGTTGTAGTTGTGGTAAATCGGTCGCCGGCGCCAGAAGGATTCGACGTCCTCGACGAGGTGACGTTCGCTCTCAGGAACGGCCAGTTTTGTTGTGCTGCGATCCAGTTGGTAAAGACCCGAGCATTGGTCGCGATGCGTGTGGGTAAGAAGGACCCACTCGACCTTGCTCACACCCAATCCGGAAAGTGCATCCCACCAGTGGCCGTCGCCGGGATCGATCACCAGTGCTGCGTCGCCATCGACAATTACGTAGGACGTGCAGGTTCCTCGAACCTGGAAGACATTGTCGGTAACGGGGTGAAGTTGATCCGGCATGGGCATTACTCGGTGCGCACAATTTCACCATCCGGACCACGATGTCCCGCAACAAAAGAGGCGTTCGGCTCAGTCCGCGGCGGTTCTGCCGGGTCCGAGCTACGTCAACTCGTGGATCGGCCGTCCACCGCCGACGATGCTCACTGGCCGACCGCTGGCATCCTCGTTGTGGGTTCCCAGCGAGATCCCCATCGCGTGGTAGATCGTGGCCAGCACATCCAGTGGCGTGCTTGGCCGTTCCTGGACACCGCCACCGTGTCGCTCGCTGGCCCCAACGACTCGTCCCCCGACGATCCCGCCACCGGCCAGCATCACCGTGAAACAGTTCGACCAGTGGTCACGGCCAGCGTGACCATTGATCAACGGCGTCCGGCCAAACTCCCCGGCGCAGTAGACCAGGGTGTTTTCCAGCATCCCCCGCTGCTCAAGATCCTCCAGCAGCGTGGCCATGGCAGCATCCAGCGGAGGCAGGTGCTGTTCGAGATTCTGGTGGACTTCGTTGTGATGGTCCCAGTACCCGGTGTTGACCGTGACCACCCTCGCACCGGCCTCGACCAACCGTCGGGCCAACAGCGCGCTCTGCCCATACTGGTGTCGACCGTATCGGTCTCGCAAAGCAGCCGGTTCGGAGTCGATTTCGAACGCCTTGCGGACCTCCTCACCGGTGACCATCTCGAGTGCCTTGGACTTGAAAGCGTCCAGGCCGTCCATCACGCCTGTGCGGTCGATGTCGCGGCGCAGGGAATCGAAGCGGACCAGCAGATCGCGGCGTTTGCGCACATTGCTGAGGTCCAACCCGCCCGGCAAGGCCAGGTTGGGGACCTTGAAGTTCTTGCTGTTCGGATCGGCTCCGACCTCGAACGGATCGTAGGACGCCCCCAGGTAAACCGACTTCTGGTACCCGAACGCCTCGGCCTTGGGGACCGCGATGTAGGCGGGCATGTGGGGTGAGCGTGAACCGAGGGCCTTGTTGATGACCGAACCAAATGAGGGGTGCTGCGCGGCGATCCGGGCCAGCGTCGGTCCGAAATAGCCGGTCTGCATCCAGTGCGCCGACGGAGCGTGGATTCCGTTCTCGTGGAACACGCTGCGAACCTGGGCGATCTTGTCCATCACCTTCGCTTGCCGGGCAAATCGTTCGCCGACAATCGTTCCGGGGACGTTGGTCTTGATCGGTCGGTACGGACCACGGTACTCGGCCGGAGAATCCGGCTTCATGTCGTAGGTGTCCTGCTGGCTCATGCCGCCATGAGTCCAGAAGACGATCAACGACCGGCCCTTATCGCGGGTCGCGTCGGCGGCAACCGATTCCCGCTCCAGAAGACTCGAAAGCCCCAGCCCCAGCAGTGGGGCGCCGACTTGCAGGAAGTTGCGGCGGGAAATGCCGTCGCAGTTTCGGTAGGTGCGTCCGGGCACGGTCAACATCGTTTGACTCCTGGAACCCCCGTCCTCGGCGACGGGTGGCGGTGGTCTGCTTCTATTTCTTAGTGTTCGAAACGAACAGGGCTAGTGGATGAACAAAAACTCGTTGGTCGCCAGCAGTGCCCACATCAGCGACTGGTAGGCCGCCTTGCGATCCGGCTCCGACTCCAGGTACTCCAGCGCGGTTCGAGATTCCTCGTCACGCGGCCGGCGAGAAAAGATGCGGACAAACAGTTCCTGGACATTCTCGGAATGCGTTTTCTTGTTGGCAGCCAAGCGGGTAACAAAACCACTCTTGTCGGCCAACTTCCTCTGAATCTCAGTGGAACTGACCAATTCCAGCGCCTGGGCCAGTGCCGGGTCGTCGGTCCGCTCGCATTCACAGGCGCTCCGTCGGTCGGGACGCCCGAACACGTCCAGGAAGTGCACCGAGACGTTCTCGTCCGGCAATTCGATGGCACGGGTCCCCGAAGGGAACTTGCCGCCGCGGTCACCGGGGAAGACGGTCGGCACGTCCAGTACCTGGCTGAAGGCGTCCAGCAACACCTCGGCCTTCAGCCGCCTGGGATAGAACCGGGCGTAGGACTGGGTGTCGAGACGGTTGGAGTCGTTCGGCTGGCTGCTGGTCCGATAGGCCCGGCTGCCGGCAATGCGGCCAACCAGGTGCTTCAGGTCGTACCCGCTGGCAATGAAGTCGCGAGTCAGCCATTCCAGCAGTTCGGGGTTCGACGGCGGATTGCTGCTCCGCGAGTCATCGATCGGATGCACCAGACCTCGACCCAGGAAATGGCCCCACATGCGATTGACCATCGTCCGGGCAAAAAACGGATTGTCACGACCGGCCAGCCAGCGAGCAAACCGCTGCCGAGGATCGTCGAAAGGCGACAAAGACAGATCCGGACCACCCAGTGGCCTCGGAGGAATCACTCGGCCGGTACGAGGATGACGCACCTGTCCGGAGGACCGGACGTAGATCTGCTCGTTGGTCGGCACCTCAGCGTCCGCAAACCCGCCACGACGCCCCACCCGGGCAAACACCGCCGCCAGCCCGTAGTAGTCGGCCTGGCTCCAGGGTTCAAACGGGTGGTGATGGCACTGGGCACACTGGATCCGCACGCCCAGGAATGCCTGCGCGACGCTTTCGACATAATCGACTGATGTCCGTACCTGGCGGTACCAGACCGTCGGCGGATTTTCGCGCTGGCTGCCGGTTGCCGTGAGAATCTCGGCCACGAACTGATCGTAGGGCTTGTTGGTCGCCAGGGAATCACGGATCCATCCGGCGAACAGGGCCGTTCCCGGTCGCTGCTTGCTGGTCGAATACCCCTTGCCGCGATTCCTGAGAATGTCGGCCCACTTCATCGCGAAGTACGCCGCGTATTCGGGCCGGTCCAACAGCCGGTTGATCAGGCGTGTTCGTCGGTCCGGACGACGATCGGCCTCGAAGGCACGCACCTCCGCAACCGTCGGCAACGTCCCGCAGATGTCCAGCGACAGCCGCCGGATCAATGTTGCGTCATCGACCTCCTCGGACGGCCGGACCCCCAGCCGCGCCCAGCCCTCGACCAAAAAACGGTCAACCGGTGAAGCGTCTTTCGGCAAGGCCACCGGCTCGGTCGCCTTCCCGAAGGGCACCGTGCCTTGGTAGACGGCCATCTTTCCACCGTAGCGGGCCAGCACCGCGAACAGCCCGCCACGCTCGCCGGTGGTCACCGAGCCGGACCCGTCGACTCCGCCGATTTCCGGCTCGTTAGACAGGTACAACGCCTGGTGAGTCACGTCACGGCGGGTGCCGTTGGAGAACTTCGCCGAGAGCTTCAGTTGTTCATTCGAGTTGACCTGCAACACACCCCGAGTCGGGGTCATCGTCAGTTCGACCAGCACAGGATCGTCGGCCCGAGGCGGAGCGGCACCCTGGCGGATCCAGTCGGCCAGGACCTGGTAGTCCGCAGAGCCAATCCTCAGGCGACGCCCCCCACCGTGAGGCACCCGGCCGATGGCCTTCTGCAGCAGCAGGCTGCTGTCGGGATCGCCGGCAAAAACGCGACGGCCACGTGCCTCCTTGACCAGCGACTCGTGGTCGAACTCCGGGACAAACCCCAGCAACGACAGTTTGAACCCGTTCTGTCCGGTCGACTTGCCGTGACATCCGCCGCTGTTGCAACCCAGCTTGGTCAGGATCGGCACCACGTCAGCAGCGAATGCGATCCGAACGGGATCATCACCAGCACGAACCTCCGGCGAACCGAACAGCACCATGGCCAACATCG
>Ga0310344_10002288_pt1 | contig 14426 bp, 14 predicted proteins | sample HC15DNA20200_MG_FD_203801 | JGI IMG/M metagenome (GOLD analysis project Ga0310344, IMG submission 203801) | Marine microbial communities from station ALOHA, North Pacific Subtropical Gyre - HC15-DNA-20-200_MG | ecosystem: Environmental > Aquatic > Marine > Oceanic | place: Pacific Ocean: North... | reverse complement strand
GATTATATGTTTCTGGGCCAAAATCTAGTGATCTTTTACAGCTTAATAATAAAGGGATTGAAGTTGTAGTTCTTGGAGAAGAAATAGGTCAGGCTTCAAGTTTGAAAATGTGTTATGCATCTATTACCAAAGGGAAAATAGCTCTTTATACCTCTGCTTTAATATCAGCATATAGATTAGGCATATATGATTCTTTGATTGAGGAATTAAATTTTTCTCAAAAAGATGTTTTATCTGAAATGAGTAGTGTTAATTCTTTATCAACTAAGGCATTCAGATGGATAGGTGAAATGAACGAAATAGCTGAAACATACCAATCAAAAAATATTACTTCAAAAATGCATTTTGGAGCCGCTGAAACATTTTCTTTAGTTGCTGATTCTATTTTAGGAGATGAACGTCCTGAAACTTATGATACTAAAAGAATATTGAGGGAAACGATATCTATGTTATCTCATGAAAATAAAAGAAAGACATAGATAATTTATTGAATTATTTTCAGTAGACTATCAACTATATCTGAATATTCTTTATTTACTATTTTAGATTCTTTTATGATAGGTCCATTAGTATTTTTATATTCTTTACGAAGATCTATAGAACCCAAAAAAGGTATCATCATTTCAGAGGAAATATCCTCTCCAGTACCTCTACCAAAAAAATCTCCCGACATATTTTCTACAATTCCTAAAATATCCAGATTCAATTTTTTTATCATATTGATAGATCTTTTTGCATCAAGTGCAGCCAAATCTTGAGGTGTTGTGACAATTACAAAACCGTCTAGTTGAAGAGTTTGCATAACAGTTAGAGGAGCATCAGAGGTTCCTGGAGGTAAATCTACTAACATAAAATCCAGATCACCCCATTCAGTAGAAGATAAAAATTGATTGATAGCATTATGAATCATCGGACCTCTCCAAATGATAGCAGTTTCTTCATCTTCCTGAAAAAAAGACATTGACATCACTTGGACACCATGAATTTTTGGTGGGATTAACTTTTTATTTTTTTCTGTTGGAACGTCTGAAATTTTTATGGTTTTTGTTACATTAGGGCAATCTATATCACAATCAAATAAAGATACAGAAAATCCCTTTTCAGCAATTTTAACTGCCATGTTAGTAGCAACTGTTGTTTTTCCTACACCACCTTTACCAGAATATACCCCAATTTTTTTTTTAATACTTTTAAGACTATCCGAAATTTGTCTGCGTTCTTGAAAATTTTTTCTTACTTGGGCTAATCTTGCCTCTTCTTGTGGGGTTAACTTTCTGGGACTATTCAAATAAATTTCTTCTTACTAAATTTTTTAATCTATTCCGAGAAGTTGTTTACCTTCTTCAGTTATCAGATCGGGTGTCCATGGAGGATCAAAAACCACATCAACCTGCACATCTTCCACGTCCTCTATTTCAGCTACTCTCCATTCCGCCTGTTGAGCAATATAAGGACCCATTCCACATCCAGGAGCTGTTAGGGTCATTTCTACATGTACATCCCCTTCAGAAACTTCTACTGAATATATTAAGCCAAGATCAACAACGTTGACTGGAATTTCTGGGTCATATACATCTCGTAAAGCTTCTAATACTTGTTCTGAATTAATATTTGACATTAGAATTGTAACCTTTATGAAATTGTCTTAAATAATTTTATCAAAGATAATGCTTTAATCTGATCTGACTTTACACCAAGAAATGGTATTTTTTTTAAATATTAGTTTCTTTTTTACTTTTTTAATACTTTTCTGAAATTTTTTATTTCATCTCTTACTAAAGCTGCTTTTTCGAATTCTAAATCTTTTGCTAATTTATTCATTTCTTTTTCGAGTGACTTTATTGTTTTCATGATTCCTTTCTTTGAAATTTCAGAATCTATTTTTTTACTATTAAGTTCTTCGGATGTTCTTTTTATTCTTTCAGTAATATCTTTCACTTCTTTTAGAATGGTTTTTGGTTTTATATTATTTTCATTATTATGTTTAGATTGTAATTTTCTTCTGCGTTTAGTTTCATATATGGCCTTTTCCATTGATTTCGTTATTTTGTCTGCGTACATGATAACTGTTCCATCTATATGTCTTGCAGCTCTACCAATTGTTTGAATTAATGAAGTTTCTGATCTTAAATAACCTTCTTTATCTGCATCAAGAATAGCGACTAAAGAAACTTCTGGTAAGTCAATTCCTTCGCGTAATAAATTGATCCCTACTACAACATCATAAATTCCTAGTCTCAGATCTCTTAATATCTCCGATCTTTCCAAGGTATCTATTTCAGAATGAAGATAATGCACTTTGATTCCTGATTCATTTAGGTAGTCAGCTAGTTCTTCAGACATTTTTTTTGTTAATGTGGTAATTAAAACTCTTTCACCACGATTAGTTGTTTTTTTGATACGAGATAATAAATCATCAATTTGCCCTAATGTTGGTCTTACTTCAATTTTAGGGTCTAGTAATCCGGTTGGTCTAATGACCTGTTCTATTCTGGAGTTTTCCATTTTTTTTTCATAAGGACCGGGAGTAGCCGACACAAAAATAATTTGATTAATTTTTTTTTCAAATTCTTCGAATGATAAAGGTCGATTATCTATTGCTGAAGGTAGTCTGAATCCATAGTTAACTAATGTAGTTTTTCTAGCTAAATCACCTGCAAACATTCCTCTGATTTGAGGTAATGTCATGTGGGATTCGTCTATAAAAATAAGTAAATCATTTGGGAAATAATCTAATAATGTCCAAGGGGCAGATCCGGGCTGTCTTCTGGAGAGAGGTCTACTATAATTTTCTACACCAGGACAAGTCCCTGTTTCTCTTAATAATTCTATATCATATTTTGTTCTTTGTTTGATTCTTTCAGCTTCTAAAAGTTGACCAGTCGACTTGAATTTTTCAATTGAATGTTCCAATTCATTCTCTATATCACTTAAAGCCTCATCAAATTTTTCACTAGGAGTAACGAAATGTTTTGCAGGATAGATATCTATTTTTTCTTCATTTGATAAAACTTCCCCTGTCAATAAATCTATTCGTTTGATTTGTTCTATTTGATCTCCAAAAAATTGAATTCTAATAGCAAATTCTTCATATGCAGGAATTATTTCAATAGTATCACCCTTAACTCTAAAGTTTCCTCTTCTAGGATCAATGTCGTTCCTTTGATAAAACATTTCAATTAAACGTCGAGTAAATTTTCCAAATCCATATTCTTCTCCTTTTAATAAATTTATTGAAACTGATTGATATTCTTCTGGAGACCCTAATCCATAAATACAACTCACACTCGCTACAACTAAAGTATCAGGTCTTGTCAGTAATGACCTAGTAGTCGCATGTCTCAGACGATCTATTTCTTCGTTCACATCTGAATCTTTTTCTATGAAGGTATCTGTCCTAGGTATGTATGCTTCAGGTTGATAATAATCATAGTAAGAAACAAAATATTGAACTGAGTTTTCTGGAAAAAAATCTTGAAATTCTGTTGTTAATTGTGCGGCAAGGGTTTTGTTATGTACTATGACCAATGTAGGTCTTTGGGATTGTTCAATTATTCCAGCCATGGAAAAAGTTTTTCCAGAACCAGTAACACCAAGTAATGTTTGATATTTTAAGTTGTTTTTTATGCCTTGAAAAATTAAATTTATTGCCTGAGGTTGATCACCCATAGGTTGAAATTTCGAATGAATTTTAAATTTTTTTGTCAATTTTTTATAAAAAGCTTAATTACTAAAATGATAAATCAATGATAATGTTTTTGATATGCAAGCAAAAGTGTTAAGACAAAAAAATATGGAGTAATTTATGCAAGTAATTATAGGAACTGATCATGTTGGTGAAAATTATATTCGCAGGCTCGAAAATAAATTTCCTACAGTAGATTTTCTTGATGGTATAAATAAATCGACTATACCTGAAGAATTTTTAATGTCTGAAATTTATTTTGGCTGGCCAACTTCTCAACAATTTTTATCCTTAAAAAAATTAAAATGGATTGCTTGTCCAGGGATGGGTATAGATAAGATTATTAAGTCTGATGAAATATTAAATTCAGATGTTATGATTACTAATTCTCCTGGTACACATGTGAATCCAATGGCAGATTATACAATAGGTGTAATGATTTCATTAGCACATAGATTTTTGATGTGTTATGAAGATCAGAAGTTAAAATTTTGGTCAACAGAAAAATATAGTTCAAATATTCAAGAGTTATCTGGGAAGACTTTAGGTATTTTTGGATTTGGTGAAATAGGTAAAGCTATTGCTAGAAGGGCAAAATCTTTCGATATGGAAATTATTGTGTTAGATCCTTATCCTAAAAATATTCCTAATTATGTTAGCAATGTATTATCGAGTAATCAGTTAAATGAATTATGTGAGGTGTCTGATTATTTGGTTGTTACTGCTCCAATTATGGAATCTACCCATAATTGCATCGGTGAAGAACAGTTAAGATTGATGAAAGAAGGTTCTTTTATAGTAATTGTTTCAAGGGGAGGTATAGTTGATGAAATAGCATTAGAAAATAATTTAAAGTCAGGGAAATTAGGTGGAGCAGCACTTGATGCAACAGTATTAGAACCTCTCCCACAGGACAGCGATCTTTGGGATTTAGAGAATATCATAATAACTCCTCATGTTTCAGCATTGAGTCCAGAACTATATGAAAGACGTAGAGTTATTTTTGAAGAAAATCTTTCTCGTTATATTTCAGGAGAAGGGTTAAATTTTTTGTGCGATAAGAATTTATTATATTAAGTTATTTTATTTAGTACAGATAAAAACCATATCGTCACTATTTTCGTTAATTTCTCCATAATTAAAATCTCCATAATAATTTAGTAGAGTTAGTCCCGATTTTTCACACAAAGTTATTACTTGTTCAGGATAGAGATATCTTGTTTTAACTGGTAATAAAATTTTGTTAACTACCTTACCTGATGAGTCAATTTTTTCTAGATATTGTTTACAGTAGTTTATTTGAGTTTTTTTATCAAAATAATTTTTCCCTGTCATTACATATCTAAAATCATTTTTGATATCTTTGTAGACACCTAATAAAAATTCTTCATCTTTATTTGAGTTGATCATTTTTTGATCAGGGAAATAAACGTCGAAGATAATTCTTCCAGATTTTTTCAAATGTCTTTTTGCATTTTCGAGTACTTTAATTTGATCTTTTTCATTGTCCTCTAATAACAAAGTTCTTGCTGGAATTATTACCAAAGAAAATCGTTCATTCAGTTTAATTTCTTTCATGTCACCATGAATTAACTTAATTTTTTTTGCAAAACTTTCGCCATAAATTTTTTTTGATAATTGATTTAACATGTTTTGGCTAATATCTATAGCTGTTATTTTCATACCTGAACGTGCAATTGGTATAGATATTCTTCCAGTTCCTGCTCCGAACTCTAAAATATTCCCACCAAAATTTTTACAAAAATTAAAATAAAAGATTAGATCGTTTTTTGGAGCGGTAGAATAAAAAATATCTAAATATTCACTCCATAAATTAAAATTGTTTTTTATCTTCATGTACCTATAAAAAAATAAATTATTCTAAAAATTTGATCTTTTATATAACTTAACATCTATTAACGACATAAAATATTAAAGAATTATATGTAATTTTATAACGAAAAATTTAATAGGGAAGCATTATTGAACATATTATCTGATAGACAAAAACTTCTTGGAACGGAAACTGCATTCGAGACTTTAGCTAAAGCAAAAAAATTAGAAGCAGAAGGTAAAGATATTGTTCATTTAGAGATTGGGGAACCTGATTTTGACACTCCTGGACATATTAAAGCTGCAGCTAAAATTGCTTTAGATCAAGGGTATACACATTATGGGCCATCTCCTGGTCAGATGGAACTTAGAGAAACAATTGCTAGGCATCAAACCGAGAGACAAGGCTATAATGTTTCTCCGGAAAATATTATAGTTACTCCTGGAGGTAAACCAGTAATGTTTTTTACTATGCTTGCCTTGATCAATCCTGGGGATGAGGTAATTTATCCTAATCCTGGATTCCCAATATATGAATCAATGATTAATTATGTTGGTGGAGTTCCCAAACCACTTAAATTAAATGAATCATCAAAATTCAATGCTGATATAGATGAATTAGAATCATTAATAACTGAACGAACACGTTTAATTATTGTTAATTCTCCAAATAATCCATGTGGGAGTGTTATTCCTGATGAGGACCTTAAAAGGATTTCTCATATTGCTGATTCAAACGACATAATGGTTCTGTCTGATGAGATATACAAAGATATGTATTATGATGGCCTTGAACATTGTTCTATAACAAAATTTGGGGAAACAAAAAACAGAACAATTATACTCGATGGTTTTTCCAAGAGTTATGCAATGACTGGATGGCGATTAGGTTATGGCGTATTTCCAGATTTTATGGTTGATGATGTTTCGAAGTTAATGACAAATAGTGTTTCTTGTACTTCTGTTTTTATTCAGATGGCTGGTATTGAAGCGTTAAATGGACCACAAGATAGTGTAAAAGAAATTATGGAAGAATTTACTATTAGACGAACTTTAATTGTTGATGGATTGAATAATTTGAAAGGGATCAAATGTACTATGCCAAAAGGAGCATTTTATGCCTTCCCTAATATTAGAAATACTGGTATGAGTTCAAAAGAATTTTCTGACAGAGCTTTATATGAGTGTGGTGTGGCTTTATTGCCAGGTACGGCTTTCGGTGAATTTGGTGAAGGTTATATTCGAGTATCATTTGCTAATTCCTCTAAAAATTTACTTGAAGCTATATCTAGGATTTCTAAAATATTATAGTTATTAAAAAAGTTTTTTCATGAATCGACTTTCAAATGAAAAAAGTCTATATCTAAGACAACACTCAGATAATCCTGTAGATTGGTATCCTTGGTCAGATGAGGCTTTTGAACAAGCGAAGATAAAAAACTTACCCATTTTTCTTTCAATTGGATATTCATCTTGTCATTGGTGTCACGTTATGGAACGAGAATCTTTTCAATCTGATGAAATCGCAGAAATAATGAATAAAAATTTTATTAATATAAAAGTTGATAGAGAAGAATTTCCAGATGTTGATTCTATTTATATGAAAGCGGTTCAGTCTATTTCAGGTACAGGTGGGTGGCCTCTATCAGTATTTTTAACTCCGGACCTAAATCCTTTTTATGGAGGAACATATTTTCCTCCAACTGATAGACATGGAATGCCAAGTTTTTCAAAAGTTTTACTTTCTATTTCTGACCACTGGTATAAACAACCTAATTTAGTTACCGATAATGCAGAACAGTTAAAAAAGTTACTTGCAAATCAAAATAACGAAGATAAAGAATTATCAAATGTACTTTCAGAAGAAAAAATTTTTGAATTATCTGAGGGCATAATTTCAATGTTAGATTTTATTAATGGTGGAACTAGAGGTTTTCCGAAATTTCCTCAAGTTCCTTTATTTGATTTTTTATCTATATGTTACAGATATAAAAAAGATGAAAGAGTGTTACGAGGGATAAAAATAACACTTGATAATATCAATAAAGGTGGGATACACGATCATTTGTTCGGAGGTTTCCACAGATATTCTACTGATGAACAGTGGTCTGTACCTCATTTTGAAAAAATGCTCTACGATAATGCTTTGATCGCAAGACTTTTTATTTATGGATATCGTGTTTCTAATAATAATACATATCTAGACATTGCAGAAAAAACTTTAAAATTTATTTCCACTGAAATGTGGTCATCTGATAATGGTTTTATTTCTTCTATAGATGCTGATACAAATGGAGTTGAAGGATATAGTTACACATGGGATTATCGCAATTTAATTACTATTTTGAATGAGGACCAATTAAAATTAGCAAACGAACATTGGATACTATCAGAAACAGGTAATTATGAAGGTAGGAATGTATTAAACATAATGAATACATTGGATTCTTTTAAATCTAATTCAAATGACGTTTCAGATTATAAAGAACTATTAATTATTTATGAAAAATTAAAGAAAAATAGATCTGAAAGATTACAACCAAAAAAAGACACTAAAATGATTGTTTCATGGATGTCACTTGTTATTCAAGCAATTGGAGAATTTCTGATTGAAAAAGAAAATAATGAATGGTTATATAAATCTAATCTAGTAATGGATACGATTTTTTCAAGTGCTAATGGAGAGAAAATTTTTCATATTATTGAAGAAGAAAATGGGAGTTTAAAAGGTAGAATTCCAGGATATTTGAGCGATTTTTCTGAACTGGCATTAGCTTGTTTAGCACTTTACAAATGTACTTATAATGAAAAATGGATGAAGAAATTTATTATTCTTGGAGAACTAATATCTAAAAACTTTTGGGATGTATCACATGAAAGTTTTATAGATTCTAGTAATAATAAGAATTTGTATATTACTCCACGCGATACCTTTGATTCTCCGACATATTCAGGGATTTCTTCTGCCAATCTCGTGATGTTATATAGTTATTCTGTTACAGGAGAGGAAAAATTTATCAATATATTCGAAAAATCTGTTCATAAAGAATCTGAAAATATAATCAAATATCCTAATGCGTATTCTGGATGGATATCTGGGATATTGATTTCAAATAATCTTGAACAAGTTGTGATAGTAGGGGATATTAATCATCCAAACACTAAAGAAATGCTGAAAATAGCTTCATCAGGTCACAATCCTTCCAGAATAGTCATTCATGTAGAAGAGTCAAATATATCAAATCTTTCAATTACAAAGGATAAGAAAATGATTAACGGCTATCCTACTGGATATTATTGTAAAGATTTTGTCTGTAAAAATCCTACTAACTCTATCAAAGAATTTACAAGGAATTTTATTTAATCTTTGGAATAATATGAAAGGAATAAATCTTCTATTTTGGCTGGTTCTATCTTTATTTCTTTAATGTTTTTTGTTGCAACAAATTTAATGAAATTATTTGCAGAACCTGACAAATCACAAGAAAGCCTTTTTTTTTGAAGGTGAATGTTTTTAATCTCACTAAACTGATTTAAATCATCAATAGAAATATCTGAATCAAATATTATTTCTACGTTACTTATCCGTTTTGTTTTAAGTTCACTAACTTTTTCTGTAGCAATTATTTTACCTTCTCTAATAATTGTAACTCTATCACATGTGTTTTCGATCTCACTCAAAATATGTGAAGATATTATAATCGTAGTTCCGTGATTTCTTGTTTCGGAAAGCAAATCTTGAAATTCTTTTTGTAGTAATGGATCTAATCCAGATGTTGGTTCATCTAATAATAATAATTCTGGATCAGACATAAAAGCTTGAACAATTCCTAATTTTTGTTTGTTACCTTTTGATAATTCACCAATTTTCCTATTAGTATCCAGAGAAAAACGTTCACATAATTCAAATGCGTTATCTTTTTTAGTATTTCTGATGTTCTTAGTAAATTTAATGAGATCTTTTACTTTTAATCCAGAATAAGTAGAATAATCACCTTGAAGATAACCAATCTCTTTTTTAACTAGATTGCTGTTTTTGTAAATTTTTCTATCTAATAATGAAATATATCCCTGGGTGGGTTTTATCAGACCCATTAATAATCTTAATATTGTTGTTTTACCCGCGCCATTTGAACCTAATAGTCCAAATATTTCACCTTTTGTAATTGATAAATTTATATCCTCAATACCTCTAAAGTTTCCATAATATTTCGTTAAGGATTTTATTTCGATAGTATCTTCAAAAATGATCGAGAATTCCTACTATTTTTTGTAATTATCTGTTTTTTTTATTTTCTCATAAAATTAAGTGATTTACTTATATCTTTTAGTTGTCTCTAGGTTTGCGTAATAAAATTGTAGAGAACAATGTTCCCACTCCAAAACAACCTGAAATAATAAAAACTATTTGAGATCCTAAAACAAAAGATTTGGCAGCGTTACCATTGGGGTCATTAGCTATTTCACCTAAGTCTCCACTTGATCCTTGTGCGATCATTATTGTAGTAATAATCGCTGTTGCGACAGCAACAGCGGAGAGTGTTGATGTGTTTCTTACAAGATTCATTACACTAGCAGCTCCACTGTAAGAGGATTTATCAGTTGATGCTAGTAATAAAGCCCATGCTGGAGCATTCCATATTCCGAAACCAAGTCCAGCGATCAGATTAATTCCTGCAAAAATATGTGGGGAAGCGTTCATAAATAAAGCCCAAACAAATAATAGACTGGATATAGCACCTAAAGATAATCCCAAGAAAGATAAAAGTGCTCTGTTATTGTCAAATCTCCCTGATATGATTGCACCAATTCCCATACCAAATGAACCAGTAAAAATTACCAAACCTACAACATTTGCTCTATAACCTTGTACATCTTGTATTAAGAAAGGCAATATGAAAAATATTGCTGAATATCCAAAAAAACCCAAGAAACGAACCAAGATTGAATATGTGAATATTCTATTAGTAAAATGTCGAAGATCAAATAGAGGCTCTTGGTTCTTTAACTCCCACACAACAAAAGTTACTAAGCAAAAAATACTACCAAACACCATTCCTATAATCAAAGGAGATAACCATCCTAGATTAGTGCCTTCATTTAGAATCATAATTGCCAGAGAAATACCTAAAGCGATTAGGACAGCCCCAATCCAATCAAAATTCAGTTTTTCACCAACCTTTTCTGAACTGACACGAGATTCAACAAAAATTATTGCTGTTGCTATAAAACCAGGTATTGCCAGTAAGCCTATAACCCAGTAAGCGGCTCGCCAACCGATAGAAGTAATTACATAGCCTCCCGCTAATGGTCCAAGAAGCATACCTACAGCAGATGCTGCGATTCCAGCTCCAATAGCTTTTCCTCTTTCTGAGTCAGGAAAGACTGCGGCTATAACCGACATCATTTGAGTGAAAACTATAGCTACACCAGCAGATGAGATCATTTTACCTAAAATAAGTATTGCTGGTGTTGGGGCCAGTGCAAAAATTATTGATCCTAATGATATCAAAGCGATTCCTATTAGTTGCATGCGTTTTCTACCAAGAAGATCTGCGAGACTTCCAATTGGGAGCAATAACGCACCAATTGTTAATGTTCCGGCAAGTGGTATCCACGCTACACCGGAGAGAGGAAGGTTAAATTCATTTGCCAAGGTAGGCAATACTATAAAGGTAATATTCATGTCAAGTGCACCGACAAAATTGGCCATAGCAAGTGCCCAAAACACGTGCCAACGATCACTGAATAAAGAATTTTTTGAAACCATTTAATTGCTCTTGATGTTAATTTAATCCAATATAAATAATTTACAAAGTATTTGGAGATGAATTTACAAGCTTTCAGTAAACTTTATTATAGATTCTTCAGTAAAATCCGCATTTGAAAAAACTTTTGTAACATCATCGAGTTCTTCGAGGTCGTTAAGAAGTTTAAGCATTTTGTTAGATTCTGTGTCATTAAGTTCTATAGAAGAATTAGGAACTTGTATGATTTCTGCCTTTTCTATTTTTAAATCAGGGATTTTTTCAACTATATTTTTAACGCTGGAAAATTCTTGGTAATTTACAGTAATATCAATTAAATTATCATTGATTTCTATATCATCTGCACCAATATCCATTATTTTTAAAGCTAAAATTTCTGTTTCTTCTTGATCAGTTACGATACTAATCATCCCTTTATTTTCAAAGTTCCATGAAACAGAACCATTGCTTGCTAAGTTTCCACCTATTCTGGTTATGCATGATCTTACAGCAGCTGCAGATCTATTCTTGTTATCTGTTAAGACATTGATTAGTAATCCTACTCCACCTGGACCATAACCTTCATAAATTATTTCATATAATTGTTCAGATGAATTTGGATTTCCTGATCCTTTTTCTATTGCCCGTTCTATGTTTTCTTTGGGCATATTTTGAGATTTCGCATTGTCTACTGCTAATCTAAGACGAAAATTCATATCAGGGTTAGGATCTCCACTTCTTGCAGCAACCATAATTTCGCGCGAAAGTTTTGTAAATAATTGACCTCTTTTTGCGTCTTGAGCACCTTTTTTATGTTTGATGGTACTCCATTTAGAATGCCCAGACATTTATTTGATTTCTAAGATAGCTCTTGTATTTGTTTTAACTGCTGCTACTCTGAGTAAAGATCTTATTGATTGGGCAACTCTTCCCCCTTTACCAATAACTTTTCCTTTGTCATCTTCATGAAGTTCTAATGTAATAGTGATTTGACGATCTTCTTGTTTAGTTGAAACCTTAACATCTTCAGGTTTATCAGATAGGGCTTTAGCTATATATTCGACCATCTCAGACATGGTTTCAGGTGAAATTACCTCAAAGTTTTTTTCTTCGATTTCAGATTTAGGAGGCATTGATTTTATCCATTAATCCCATTGATCCTGTTATTTGTTTAACGGAATCTGATGGTTGTGCACCTTTTTTGATCCATTCAATAAATTTATTCTCATCAATATTAACCAATGGTTTTTCAGGTTTTGGATCATAGGTACCTATTTGTTCAATAAAAGACCCTCTCTGTGATGCTCTTTGATCAGCTACAATAATTCTATAAAATGGTTTCTTCCTAGCTCCAACTCTTTTTAACCTTATTCTTACCATTTATGAATATCTCTCCAATTAACTCTTTAAAATCTTTGTTAATCATTATTTTATATGAAATTAGTGTAACAAAATACTTTAAACTAAGATAAAAGATATTGATTTGTTGGTTTGAGAAACACTTATGACTAATAAAAGTAATACTATTACCATAAAATTTTTTGCTAGTATTAGAGAAAAAATTAATAATGATTCAGTAACATTGAGTATGCTTCCTGGAACTTCTATTCAAGATATAATATTTAGAATTTCAGAAGAATTTGGAATTGAAAAATTAGTTTTAAAATCCTGTTTGTATGCACTAAATGGAGAATATGTAGATATTACAGAAAAGATAAAAAATGGAGATGAAATAGCTGTGATTCCTCCTGTCAGTGGAGGACTAGAGACTAATGGAATAATTGCCAAAATTTCAACTTCAATTTTATATGATGATGAAGCTATGAGATTTGTATCTTCAAATCAAGATGGAGCGGTTGTACTATTTAAGGGGATTACTCGAAATATAAATAATGGAAGAGATGTTTCAAAACTTGAATATGAAGCTTATTCACCTATGGCTGAACAAAAAATGATAGAAATTTTGACTGAAGCAAAAAAAAGATGGGATATTTCAAAATGTTATGTCATACATAGAGTTGGGTCTCTTCAAATTGGAGATGTTAGTATGATTTTATGTATATCTTCGAAACATAGGGAGGATGCTTTTCAGGCATCACAGTTTTTTATTGATAAACTCAAAAAAACTGTTCCGATATGGAAAAAGGAATTTTACACAGATGGTTATGAATGGTTGGGTTATTCACCTGGCTAATTAAAAAAGGAGTAGGTTTAATATTAGATTATAAAGATAAGGAGGGTTCGCATAGAGGCCTAGTGCGCCCGCCTGCTAAGCGGGTTGGAGGTGAAAAATCTCCCCGCGGGTTCGAATCCCGCACCCTCCGCCACTTTTTCTGTTATGAGTAAAAAAATTAAATATAATATATGGACTTCTGGTTGTCAGATGAATAAATCTGATTCAGAAATGTTAGCTGGTCAATTTGAAAGTTTAGGTATTATTCCAGATAAATCTTTTAAAGATGCAGATATTATGGTTTTAAATACTTGTGTTGTTAGGCAATCTGCTGAAGATAATGCTGTTTCGTTACTGAATAAAATTAAACTTTTAAAAAGTAGTGATGACAGAAAATTTTTAGCTGTGATGGGATGTATGGTTGGGCCAAATTCTAGAAATTTATCTGAACAATTTCCTCACGTAGATGTATGGGCAAGACCTCAGGAATTTAATTCAATAATAAATTTAGTATGTAATAGATTTAATATTAACCTAGATGGTTGTTTATCTAATGTTACAGAAAAACCTGGGGTAACAAAATTTATTTCTGTAACACATGGATGTGATAAATTTTGTACTTTTTGCATAATTCCTTATAGAAGAGGTAGGGAAAAAAGCAGAACAATTAACGAACTAATAGATGAAATTATAATTTATGTTGAAAAAGGAGTTAAAGAGGTAACTTTACTTGGTCAGAATATCGATTCTTACGGACATGATCTACGTCCACGTAAAGATCTAGCGGATTTAATACAAAAAGTTCATGAGATAAAAGGGCTCGATAGGATTAGATTTTTAACTTCACATCCTAATGATATGAGTATAAGGATAATTGAAACTATAAGAGATTTACCTAAAGTTTGTAAAAATATTAATCTTCCTTTTCAAGCTGGAGATGATATAGTTTTATCAAATATGCGAAGAGGATACACTGTTAATCAGTTTT
>Ga0310344_10002287_pt1 | contig 14427 bp, 10 predicted proteins | sample HC15DNA20200_MG_FD_203801 | JGI IMG/M metagenome (GOLD analysis project Ga0310344, IMG submission 203801) | Marine microbial communities from station ALOHA, North Pacific Subtropical Gyre - HC15-DNA-20-200_MG | ecosystem: Environmental > Aquatic > Marine > Oceanic | place: Pacific Ocean: North... | reverse complement strand
CCCAACGGACCAAGTCGCGGCGTTCGGTCTTGCGTCGAAGAGGGGTGGGAGCAGTCAGTGCTTGGGCTCGAACGTGCGTGCGAAGACTCGGAGCGCGGTGGGCTTGATGCACTAGTCCACGCGCCCGGTACCGCGGCCAGAAGCAGCAAGCCGACCAATACGCGCTCGTCCTCGGCTCGATCCCCCAGTCGGGCTGTGCAGGTAGGGCGATTCGGCATCGCCATTGCGTCCGAGGCTCAGTCTGGGGTGCGTGGGAACTGAAGCAGGAGGACCCGAGCGCCTTCGTCGCCGCCACTAACCGCAAGATCCGGCTCATCGGGGTGGCGGTAGATGCACGAGCGCATGCCGTAGTGCGCACCGCTGAACGCGATCGATCCCTCGGTGACCAGTGCGAACTGGCCCCCTCCGGTGCACGGTGCGGTCAAGGTGATCTCTTCGCCTGCGTCCACCGAGTAAACGGCCACCCCAAGCCCTGTCGGCTCGAATGGAATCACCGCGGCGCCTTCGCCCGCAGCGGGGGTTGCCGCATGGACGTTCTCGGCGAACCGATGGCAGGCCCGTCCTCGCTCGAGAAGGTCGCGTGAGGCGGGCATCGGTTTGCCGCCACCGTCCCAAGCAACGCGAAGCGTGAAGTAGTGCGTGCCGAGCTCACGCGTGACGATGGGTCCGTAAGGGGTGTGGCCGCCAGCGAAGTGCACGGAGACCGGATTGAGCGATGTCTTGCCGAAGCTCGCCTGGCCGTCGATGAAGACTTGGAATTGGTCGGTATCGTGGAAATGCGGCGGGACCGTCGCTCCGGGAGGCTGCTCCACGAGGTAGGCCTGGGGAAGCGACTTGTCGTGGCTCATGCCCGTCATGTTGTCGGCAGCCGTGTCGGGCGGCGCGCCCATGTAAAAGGTGGCGTAGTAGCGATCACTGTCCGACGTGGTATTCGTGTAGTCCTTGACCTCGATGGGTTGCCGTTTCTTGGCGGCTTCCAGTGCTTCGATAGCAATTGGCATGAGCGTTTTCCCTTGGGGCAGTCGGTACCACGATAACGGATTAGACCGGCGTTCCAAAGTAACGGTGTCGCGGCACGAGGCCGAGGCGATGGCCTGGGTAAAGTCATCGAGTGCTATCACTGCCCGGTCGAGCCTCTACGCAATGCGGTGACCAAGCGGTGGTAGGTTGACCTGAGCGGCGCCCAGCACGGCCCGGGGTGCGCGGTGAGGAGCGCAGACGACTTTGTCGCGAGCCACGCTAATTTTGCCCGTCTTGTGCAGACGCTTACTTCGCGACGGATATGTAGAGCTTGCCGGCTGCGAATCGGGCGTAGCATGATCGTTCGCGCCGAGGCGCACACCGGGTGCGTGAAACGGCGCGCGCGATGGGCGCGAGAATGGGGATTCGCATGAAGGGATTCGAACGCGTTTTGATCGCGAACCGGGGCGAGATCGCGATCCGGATTGCCCGCGCAGCGCGTGGGCTTGGCATGGAATCGATGAGCGTGTTCGCGCCCGTCGACGCCATGTCGCTTCACACTCGGGTCAGTAGCGAAGCAACTGAGCTTCGTAACGGGGCAATGCTCGATGGGGTGGCTGCCTATCTGGATCTCGACGCCTTGCTGTCAGTGGCAAGGTCTTCGGGGTGCGATTGTGTCCACCCGGGCTATGGGTTCGTGTCGGAGAACGCGGAGTTCGCCCGCTTGCTCGAGTCGGCAGGCATCAAGTTCATCGGGCCTTCGTCCAGCGCGCTCGGCTTGTTTGGTAACAAAGTGGAGGCTCGGCGACTTGCCCAATCGCTTGAGATACCGGTGGTGCCGGGGAGCCCCGAGGCCCTTGGGTCCGTCGAGGCTGCGCGTGTGGCCGCGGATGCTGTGGGCTATCCCGTCATGCTCAAAGCCGCGGGCGGCGGCGGCGGGCGGGGCATGCGGCGAGTTGCGGCGGAAGGTGAGCTCGATGAGGCCTTCGAGCGATGTCGTAGCGAAGCGGAGCTGGCATTTGGTAACGGCGCTGTCTTCTTGGAGCGGCTGATCGAACGGCCGCGTCATATCGAAGTGCAGATCCTGGCGGACGCTGACGGGAAGGTCGTGCATTTGTTCGAACGCGATTGCTCGGTGCAGCAGCGTCACCAGAAAGTGGTCGAGATTGCGCCCGCGCCGGGCCTCGATGCGGACGTGCGGGCCCAGATCCACGCCGACGCCATCAAGCTCGCCCAGGCAGCAGGCTATGAAAATGCGGGTACGGTTGAGTTCCTCGTCTCGCCTGAGTCAGGCGAGCACTTCTTCATCGAGTGCAATCCGCGGATCCAAGTCGAGCACACCATCACAGAGCAAGTCACCGGTGTCGATCTGGTGGAGGCACAATTTCGCATCGCCGCGGGCGAGAGCCTCGAGGCGCTCGGCTTGGGGGCGCAGGAGCGCATCAACGCGCGGGGCTACGCGGTGCAAGCACGGGTCGTAGCGACCGGTGCGGGAACGTTTACTGGCTACAAAGAGCCGAGCGGCCCCGGGATCCGCGTCGATGGGTGTGGCTATCTCGGCTATGCGCCGCCGCCGCAATTCGACCCATTGTTTGCGAAGCTCATCGTGAGCTCCGGCTCGGATCCGAGCTTGCGATCGGCGTTAGCACGTACGTTGCAGGCGCTGGATGAGTTTCATGTGTCGGGCGTGCCGACGAACATCGATCAGCTTCGGGCCATATTGAGCCACGCTGACGTGCAAGGCGGGGATTCGCGTACCTCACTCCTCGAGGAGATGCCGGCGACATCGGACGGTGCAGAAAGTGCCGCCAGGCAGCTGCTCGAGTCTCAAGCCGCCCGCATGACCGGCCCGTCGGCGGCCATGGTGGTGCCGACGCCGGGTGCCGGGCTACCTGGCCTCGACGTTCCCGCCGATCGGGTTGGGGTAGAGGCGCCGATGGCCGGCGCGGTGGTCGAGGTGCTGGTCGACGCAGGGTCGGCGGTTGCCGCGGGAGAGACATTGGTCGTTGTGAGCGCGATGAAGATGGAGACATCGATCACTGCGCCCGTTGCGGGTAAGGTCACCGAAATCATGCCACTCACACCCGGCGACAATGTGAGTGGTGGCCAGGTGGTTGCCGTGCTCGATCCGGCCGTTTCGGCTGACACATCGCTCGACGAGGGGCGTAGCCCCTGGCAAGAGGTGCTCGATGAGGTGAGTACGCTCCAGGCGCTCGCTGAAGCGAGGCTTGGGCCCGAGTCGCAAGAGCGCGGCGTGGTGCGTCAGCGTTCTCGCGGCAAGCTTCACTGCCGGGAACGGATCGCGCTCTTTCTCGACGAGGGAACGTTTCGCGAGGTTGGCAGCCTGGCGGGCTTTGCGAGCTACGATGCAGACGGAAGCGTTGCGGAGTTCACGCCTGCGAACCACGTCGGTGGGTGGGGAAAAATTGTGGGGCGCACTGCCATCGTGTGCGCGGACGATTTCACCTCTCGGGGTGGTCACGCCGACGGTGCCATCGGGCAAAAGAGCCGGTACCTCGACCGCTTGTCCTTGGAGCTCAAGGCGCCGTCAGTGCGGTTGCTCGACGGTTCGTCGGGTGGTGGCAGCGTCGCGACGATGGTGCCGAAGCAGCAGGGCGACGAGAGTTCGGCGAAAGAGAGCACCGGCGCCATCAAGTCAGGCCGCCCCCGGGTCACCGGTGTGGGTGGCTCGTTTTTGCCGGGGCACCTCGGCAGTGAGATGTACGCCGAACAACTCTCCACCGTACCCGTCGTGAACGTCTTGCTCGGCAGTGTCGTCGGTATTGGAGCTGCTAAGGCGGTGCTCGGGCACTTCTCTGTCATGGTCCGCGACATTGCCCAGCTCTTCGTCGCCGGGCCACCGGTGGTGAGCCACGCGATGGGTTATGACATCACCAAAGAAGATTTGGGCGGGTGGCACATTCACTGCACTAACGGATCGGTGGATAACTTGGCCGAGACCGAGGCCGAGGCGGCGGAGATGACCCGCCGGTTCCTCTCCTATCTGCCGTCGAGTGTCTACGACGCGCCGCCGGTGGTTGCCGCGCGCAGCGATGATCCCCCTGATCGACGCGAAGACGAGCTGCTTCACATCGTGCCGCGCAAGCGCACCACGACGTTCGATGTGCGCCGGGTGATCCAGCTGCTCGCGGACCGTGATTCCTTCTTTGAGGTAGGCCCGTTGTGGGGTACTGACCAACTAACCGGCTTCGTACGGTTCAACGGCTACCCTCTCGGAGTTATCACGTCGGACAGCCGGCATACCAACGGTGGCGCCCTGACGGCTGACGGCTGCGACAAGCTGAAGCGGCACTTAGATCTGTGCGACTTGTTCCACATTCCGGTGCTCAACTTGATCGATAATCCGGGCTTCGCGGTCGGGCTAGAGCATGAGATTGCTGGCACGATCCGCAAAGGCGGAGAGTGGATGATCGCATTCGCGCAAGTTCAGATACCCATCTTCTCGGTGCTGATGCGCCGCAGCTTCGGGGTGGCAGGCAACAACTATGCAAGCCCACTAGCCGGTCCCTCGGTGCGCGTCACTTGGCCCGCCGCTGACGTGGGTGGCATCCCGCCCGAGGGCGGCATCGAAGCGGCCTACAAACGGCAGTTAGCCGAGGCGGAGGACCCCGCGGCGTTCCGGGCGGAGATCGAAGCGCGGATTGAGAGTGCAAGAGGTCCGGTGGGGCCGCTGAATCGTTTCGAGATCGAGGAGATGATCGATCCGCGCGACACGCGTCGCCTGATTTGCGAGTGGGTGGAGAATGCGTACCGTATTGCCTCCCAGCCGGGCAAGCTTGCTCCAAGGGCGCTCCAGTTCCGGCCCTAGTTTGGCGCTCAGGCTGAGCTGGGCGAGCTTACGGTGTCTCGGCTAAAGCGCGGCCGTCAATGGTCGCGCCTTGCGCGACCATTGCTTCGATCTCTGCTTCGCTAAAGCCCGCTTCCTCCAGTACCTCGACGCTGCGCGCACCGAGCGACTCGGGTAAGCGACGGATACCCGTCGGGGTTTCCGAGAAACGCACGCTCGGTCGTGCCAGCCGAATAGGGCCTTCCGTGGGGTGGTCGAAGTGCTCGAACAGACCGACCTCGGCAAGATGGGGATCGTTCGGAAGCTCTCCGAGCGCCGTCGCGGGCCCGCTCGGCACGTCAGCTTCCTCCAGGGCCATGAGCAGTTTCTCAGTCGGCCATGTCGCCACGCATTCGGCTACCACCGCGTAGAGATCGCCAATCTGCTCGCTGCGTAGTTTCGGGTCGACAACCCGGGGATCGTCGACCATTTCCGGCCGGTCCATCAACAAAAAGAACGACTGCCATTGCTTTGTGTTGTAGGGCAGGACGCACACGAAGCCGTCGCTCGTAGCGTATGGGCGCCGATGCTCTACCATCGAGCGTTCGTAACCCGCGTCTCCCAGCGGCGGATCGAAGGTCTGGCCTGACTGGTGCTCCACCATGTTGAAGCCCACCATCGACTCGAGCATGGGCACCTCGACGCGTTGGCCCTTGCCCGTGCGCTCCCGGTTGTACAGTGCCGCCAAGGTGGCATGCACCGCGAACTGGGAGCAAATCTTGTCGCAGATCGACGCGTTCACGAAGCGGGGAGTCCCCGTGCGGCCACCTTGCATATCCGCCATACCGGACATGCCTTGAATAATGTCGTCGTAGGCAGGGCGCGGCCCATAGGGGCCGTCCTGACCGAACCCGACCAAGGCCACGTAGATGAGGCCAGGGTTCTTTTCCTGGCAAGCTTGGTAGCCGAACCCCAGGCGCTCCAACGCGGCGGGCCGCGTGGAGGAGATGAAGACGTCCGAGCGCTCGATGAGCCGCATCAATGCGCTGCGCGCGCTATCGAGCTTGAGATTCAAGACAACCGGACGCTTGTTCCGATTGGCGTTGAGGTAGAAGTGGCCCATGCCGGCATTCTTGAACGGCGCGATGCCACGGGTGATGTCTCCCTCGGGGGCTTCGACCTTGATCACGTCGGCGCCGTAGTCACCGAGCAGTTGACCCGCGTAGGGGCCGAAGCCGACGGACGTCAGATCGAGCACGGTAATCCCTTCGAGCGGTCCAGCCATGGACGCATGTCTCCTCAAGCATGTTGGAAGCGGCGCAGTAGTTTGCCACTATCTGACAACCGTGGGCATAGTATCCATGGTTTCGGCGTATCACGGAGAGACCCATGGCGACGATCAGCGGGCAGTGTCATTGCGGGAACATCGGCTTCTCGTTGCATACCGATCAACCGCTCGGTGCCATCGTCGCGCGTGCGTGTCAGTGCAGCTTTTGCCGCCTGCACCAGACGAAGAACTGGTCCGACCCCAACGGTCGCGCGGAGTTCGTGGTTCGCGAGCCAGCCAAGCTGTCCCGGTACCGGTTCGGCCTCAGGCAGATCGATTTTTTCATCTGCGCCGAATGCGGGGCCTACACTGGGGCTTTGCTGGAAGATGCCGACGGTGCCTGGGCCACGGTCAACCTGCGCCTTACCGCACTCGCCGACGACGTGGCGGTCGAAGCAAAGGATTACGATGCACAATCCGGCGCCCAGCGCGTACAACGACGCAAGGACGTGTGGACCCCGGCGGTGGTCTCCTTGGGTGGGACCTAGATCACGTTTCCCTTGGCAAGGTTGCTCACCTCGTCGCTCGATAGCCCGAGCTCACCTTCGAAAATCTCAGTGTTGTGCTCGCCGACCAAGGGCGCGCGACGGCTAATCCCCCACGGCGTGCCCCGGTAAATGGCGGCTTCCCCCGGATAGGTGAATGACCGGCCGAGCTCCGGGTGCGGCACCTCTTTCCAGAAGTCGCGATCGTGCAGATGCTCGTCGTCCAGCAGTGCTTCGGCCGGCCGTACCGCCCCCCATTGAAACCCTCGAGACTGGGCTTCGTGGTAGGCCTCTTCCGCCGTGACGCTGGCGATATATGCTGCTACCACGCCTTCGATGATGTGCGAGGCATGGGCCTGAACAAATTCCGGGTCGTCGTATCGGGCATCGTCGAGGTCATCCTGCATCCCATAGGGCCGCAAGAGATCGGCGAGTCGCCGTACGTAGGGCGGCGATAGCTGATTCGCAATCAAGGCTGTCACATAACGGCCATCCCTTGCTCGGAATTGCGTGCGGGTGGTCGGGGTGGCGGAGTGGTGCCGGCCGGTTTGGCGCCGGACTACCTCGCCTCGATAGACATAGGTGGGGATGGCCGCCTCGGTGGTCAACGCGCATGCCTCATGGATGGAGACATCCACGAACTGTCCTTGCTGCGTTACCGTGCGATGCACCAACGCTGCGACGATGGCCATGTAAGCAAAGTGCGCACCGGTATGCCAGGCGTTGCCACCGCCCGGAGCGATCGGCGTGTCGCCCGGAACGTCGGATTCGTCGTACCCGCACGACGCCATTTCGCCGCCCGCGGCGAGATGCAGGAGGTCGCTCGAGACAAAGTCTCGCCACGGGCCGGTTTGTCCAAACGGCGTCAGCGCGCACATGACGAGGCCGGCGTTCTGCGCCCGTAGCGCATCAAACCCGAGCTCCAGCGCGTCGAGGGTGCCGGGCGCGAAGGATTCGAGTACCACGTCGGTGCTCGACGCAAGGCGCCGCAGCAGGGCGGCGCCCTCGGGGCGAGTGATGTCGAGGGTGATGCCGCGCTTGGAGGTGTTGTAGTGCCAGAAGTAGAGGCTACGGTCGCGGTGCGGTACATCGTCGAAGAATGGCCCGATATCCCGGCAGGACTCTCCGCCGGGCGGCTCTATCTTCACTACATCAGCGCCGAGGTCACCGAGCAGCTTTCCCGTGAAATGGCCCTTCTCGTCACACAGCTCGAGGACGCGTAGCCCTTGGAATGGCCCCGCGCTCATCGTGCCATTGCCTCGATGTAGTCGAATCGGTCCACAGATGCCGGCCAGAACGTCCCGTCGTCGAAGCCTGCGGTTACCTCGTCAGTGGGCAGCCCGAGCAGGCGCTCCATGACGTCGCGGGTGTGTTGGCCGATGAGCGGCGCTGGGGCGTGGTTGTAAGCGGGCGTGGCATGGAGCTTGAACGGTGCGTTTTGCATCAACCGTTCCCCCAGCACGGGGTGGGTGAGCGGCAAATACATCTCTCGGTGATGAAGTTGCGGATCGCGCTCGACGCGATCCTCAGCGCTTTGGACGGGCATGGCGCGTACACCCGCAGACTGGCAGCGTTCGCACACCGCGTACTTGTCCAAGCTGCGCGTCCACGACTCGATGTGCTGATCGAGGGCCTCTTGGTGCTCGAGTCGACTCGCCATGGTCTGAAAGCGCGGCTCGCTCGTCCAGTCAGGGCTTTCCATCACGTCTACCAGCCGGGCCCATTCCGCATCGCTGTGACAGGCGATGGCGCACCAGTCATTGTATCCGCCGGGCGCCGTGCGATAGGCGTTATGCGGAGCGACGATGGGGCCGCGGTAGTTCGGTTGCATGGGCGTGCCGGGCCAGTGCGCGCGGTTACCCGGGGGAAACCCCGGGCGTTCCGAGCGCCGGCCGTTTACAGTGAAGTCGAGGAGGGACGGACCGTTCAACGTCACTCCCGAGATCATTTGTGATTGGTCGATGTGCTGGCCGTGGCCGGTGATGTTGCGGTGGTAGAGGCCGGTGAGCGCACACATTGCTCCGTACATGCCGCCGGTGTCGTCCATGTAGGACCAGCCCCATCCCGCCGGCGGCGCATCCGGTAAGCCAGACGATTGCGTCAGTCCGCAAACCGATTGGGCCACTGGGCCGAATGTCGTGTAGTGGTGGTTGCGCCCGGTGTGCCCGTAACCGGACATTGAGACGTAGACGATGTCGGGCTTGAGATCCGAGAGCGCCTCGTAGCCGAGGCCCCATTTCTGCAGGACGCGTGAGCTGAAGTTCTCGATAACGATGTCGGACAAGGTGACGAGCCGCTTGACGAGCCCGAGCCCCTTTTCACTGCGCACGTTGAGCGTCACGCTCAGCTTGTTGGCGTTCGTGTCGTTGAAGTTCCCGCTGGTGTTGAGGTTGACCTCGGCGTCCTGGGGGGTTGTGATGGCGCCGCCCCGGCCGCGCTCGTTTTCGGGCCATTCGATCTTGATGACTTCGGCACCGAGGGCACCGAGCCACCGAGTGGCCCAAGGTCCGGCACGCACCCAGCAGAAATCAAGCACTCTGATGCCGTCGAGCGGGCGTGCGGGCGTTGCATCAGCCGTCGCATGTACCATGTCACATCCTTGTCGAGCTACCGTGGGAGCATACCGTGCAAGTGACGCGCTTGCTCGATCGTCCGATTATCGGTCCGGACTCGGATCCGAGCATCGGGGTCAACATTCAAGGGCCGTCGCTCATCCGGGTGCCCAAATGGGTGCCTGACAAGCTCGGTGCTTACTACCTCTACTTCGCCGATCACAAAGGAACCTATATCCGGCTTGCCTATGCCGACGTGCTGACGGGCCCATGGTCCATTCATGTACCGGGGAGCCTGTCGCTCGCCGAATCCCGGTTCCCTACTGCACCGCCCGAGCCCGCCTCTGGGGAAAGGCGAGGGGATACGGTATTCGGTCAGGGGGCTGCAACCCGCTCGCACAGCCTGCATTTCGAAGCGAGCACCCCGCACATCGCCTCGCCGGACGTCCATGTCGACGAGGATCGCCAACGGATCATCATGTACTTCCACGGGCTCGCGAGCTATGGCGTGCAGCTAACCCGCGCCGCGGTCTCCCGTGACGGACTTCAGTTCGACGCCCTCGAGCCTACTTTGGGCCGGACGTATTTTCGGGCTTGGGCTTACGGCGGCTATACCTACGCGCTCGCGATGCCGGGCCAGCTGTACCGTTCCGCCGACGGACTGAGCGATTTCGAGCCGGGCCCCCGGCTGTTCGACGCCGATATGCGCCACTGTGCAGTCTTGAGGCGCGGCGATTGCCTGCACATCTTCTGGACTCAGGTCGGTGAGGCACCCGAGCGGGTTCGCCATAGCACGATCGACCTGCGTCCCGATTGGACCGCTTGGCGGGAAACCGGCGGCGAAGAAGTGCTTCGGCCCGAGCGGTCCTGGGAGGGCGCCGACGCGCCGCTCGTGCCGTCGATCCGCAGCACCGCCTACGGGTATGTCAATCAACTTCGCGACCCCGCCATTTTCGAGGAGGACGGCGCGACCTATCTGCTCTACGCGGTCGCGGGGGAGAGCGGTATTGCCATTGCTCGAGTGACGCTTTAGCGGGACCTACCATTCGTACTCGGGTCCGGGCCGAAATTCGAAGCGTTCGAGTGCGTCGGCGCGCAGCGTGAACCCAAGCCCGGGGCGGTCGGGTGCATAGACGCGGCCGTCTCTGATGTCGTAGTCCTCTTCGAAGAGCTCGTAGAGCATGGGCATGTATGCTTGGCTCACCTCGAGAATGTGACAGTTCGGTGTGGCCATCGCCAGGTGAATGCTCGCCGCGAATAAGACGCCGCTTCCCCAGGCGTGCGGTGCGACGCGGATGCCACGGGCGGATGCGAGCGCGGCGATCCGGCGGATCTCCGTGAAGCCGCCCGCGCGCGCGATGTCGGGCTGGGCGATGTCCATCGCTTCGTGGTCGAGCAGGTCTTGAAAATCGAATCGCGTGAACTCTCGCTCGCCGGTGGCGACCGGCATATTGATCCTATCGCGCACGCGCCGAAGTCCTGGGTGGTCATCGGGTGAGATAGGCTCTTCGAACCACGCAATGCGCTGAGATTCCACCGCGCATGCGACCTCGATGGCGGTGCCGACGTCCAGGCAGCCGTGCGCGTCGATCATGAGCTCGACGTCGTCACCGATACCGCGCCGGGCCGCCTCGACCCGTCGGGTCGTGTTCTCCACGGAGAAGCCGTCGCGGCCGACCACCCGCATCTTCACCGCGCTGAAGCCTTTGGCGGCGTAACCGCCGAGTTCTGATTCGGCCGCCTCTCCAGGTGCCCACCCGCCGCTTGCATACGCCCGTACGGAATCTCGGACGGCCCCCAACGCTTGGTAGACGGGAACACCCCAAGCCTTGGCCTTAATGTCCCACAGGGCAATATCGAGCCCAGAGATGGCTTCCATGGTCACGCCGCGGCGCCGGCTCTCCGCGGGCTGCGTCACGCCGGTCTCGAGGGAGGGCGTCAGTCGCGATCCGGTGTACATCTTCTCGTACAGCCGTTCGGTGTAAATGGGATCTTCTCCCACAAGTGTCGGGCCGAGATCGTGATCGACGATGGCCTGGACCACTGCGGGATTACCGAGGGATGCGCCCATACCCGTGATCCCCGCATCGGTCTCTATCAAGATCAGCACCGCATCGGATTTCACTTTGGTGCCGATGTCGGTGCGATGTTGGCTCTCGGTGGGAACGGGGTCCGACATCGCGATCGCAGAGACACGGGTGATTTTCATGGGTGTGCTTCCATTGGGTGTGTGCACCGACTAGTCTGCCACCGAGGGTGAGGCGGGGGCGAGACGGCGCTGCTCGAAGCGGTTGTGTCACAGAAGGCACAACGCTCCACGCGGTCAGTCTGTGCCATGTGCTCGAGTTCGGCGCGTCGACCGTTGTCCGGGCCGGTCAATTCGAGTAGTGCCGTTCTCGCGGTGTAAAGTACGCGGCTCGATAGCTGGAGGTCCTTCGTGGATACCGTGGTAGATACCATTCGCCGACATGCGGCGGACAAACCCGATGCACCGGTCTTTTGGTCGCCAGAGGGTACGTGGACGTTCGGAGAGCTCTTCGAAGCCTCCGAGCGTGCGGCGAGCGGCCTGCGCGCGCTCGGTATCGGACCGGAGGACCGCGTGGCCTGCCTGACCAAATACACCGCCGAATGCGTGGTGCTGTGTTTGGCTGCCAATCTCGTAGGCGCCGTCAATATGCCCGTCAACTGGCGGCTCTCTGCGGGCGAGATCGAATACATCATCAACAATGGCGGGGCCCGCCTCATGATGTCGGACCGGGACTTTCTCGCTGCAGTGGCCGCCACCGAAACGCCGGCCTTGGAGGCGGTGTTAGTGACGCAGGGTGCGACGGGGGAGATTGCCGGATTCCGCGATTGGCTGAGCGGGTTTCCCAAACTCAGCGATCCGTTCGTGCCCGAGCCCTCGGCGACCGCGCTACAGCTCTATTCTTCCGGTACTACCGGTCTCCCGAAGGGCGTGGAGCTTACCCACGAGAACCTGGTGGCGGGCATTTTCGGGCCTTTGCCCGCAGTGCTGGGCTACGGCGGTCCACCGGATGTGATGTTGAATGCCCTGCCGACCTACCACATCGCTGGGGTCGGGATCGGGTTGATGACGTCTGCTGCGGGCGGATACAGCGTGCTGTACCCGGACTTCGATCCACCGAGTGTGATCAATGCATTCGCAGAGCACGCGGTGACCCATGCGTTCTTCGTACCGGCAATGATTCAGTTCCTGCTCGCAACGCCCGGGGTCGAGAGCGCTGATTACTCCACGCTGCGGGTCATCTCTTACGGCGCATCACCCATCACCCAGCCTGTGCTTCTCGGCGGTATGGAGACCTTCAAGTGCGACTTCATGCAAGTCTATGGGCTCACCGAGTCGGGCGGCGCGGTCACCGTCCTGACCTCAGAGGATCACGATCCCGGCGGGCCTCGGGCGGATTTGTTGCGCTCCGCCGGTGAAGCCATTGACGGGGTCGATATCCGCATCGTTAATCCGGCCTCAGGTGAGGACTGCAAGGAAGGCGATGTCGGTGAGGTCTGGCTGCGTACGCGCCAGAACATGAAGGGTTACTGGGCAAACCCCGAGGCGACGAGAGAAGCGATGGTCGGGCGTACGGCAAACGAGCTGGGGTGGCTGCGCACCGGGGATGCCGGCTACATGCAAGGGCGGTTCCTGTTTCTCCACGATCGCATAAAGGACATGATTGTCTCGGGCGGGGAGAACATCTACCCCGCCGAGGTCGAGAACGTGCTGTTGGAGCATCCCGCAGTCGCCGATGGGGCGATCATCGGCGTTCCCAATGAGCGGTGGGGTGAGAGTGTCTTGGCTTGCGTCGTCGTCAAGCCAGGGGAGGCGTTCGACGACCAGGAACTCATCGAGTTCATGCGTTCGCGCATCGCACACTACAAATGTCCCCGAACCGTGGCGGTTGTCGAGGAGATCCCGCGCAATCCTACGGGCAAGATCTTAAAGCGAGTGCTGCGTGAGCCCTACTGGGAAGGGGTGGAACGTCGCGTAAACTAAGTGCTGGCCGGCCCGTACGGATCAGTGAAGGAAGAGGAATAGGTATGTCAGGACCGCTCGCGGGTTTTCGGATTATCGATGTCACGTCGGTGATTGCGGGCCCATTTGCCACCATGATGCTTGCCGATCAGGGTGCGGATGTCATAAAGATCGAGGCGCCGGACCGGTGGGATCACACCCGCCATGCGGGTTACGGCAATGTCGGCTTGACCGCGACGTTCCTCAACAACAACCGGAACAAGCGTTCCCTTACCCTGGATCTCAAATCAGAGGAAGGGAAGGCTGTACTCTTGCGCCTGGCCGAGAGCGCTGATGTCTTCATCCAGAATTTCAGACCCGGGGTGGTCGAGCGTCTCGGTATCGGTGAGCCCGTGCTGCGCGGATTGAATCCGCGGCTCGTCTACGTCTCGATGAGCGGATGGGGCGAGCGCGGTCCGTTTGCGCACAAGCCTGTGTATGACCCCATCATTCAGGCCCTGTCCGGCTTGACTACGGTCCAAGCAGGATCGGATGAGGAGCGCCCGCGTCTCATCCGCACGATCTTGCCCGACAAGCTCACTGCGATAACGGCAGCCCAGGCGGTTGCGGCGGCATTGGCGGGTCGCGAGCGCACGGGCGAAGGTCAGCACGTGAAAATCTCGATGCTCGACTCGGTGATTGCCTTCTTGTGGTCATCGGACATGGGCGGACAGACGTTCGTCGGCAAGGAGGTGGAGGTGCAGCGCGCGGCGACCTTCATTGATCTCATCTACGAGACCCAGACGGACTACATCAGCGTCTCGACCATGAGCAATCCGCAATGGCAGGGCTTCTGTCGGATCACTGGGCGTGAAGATCTGCTCGAGGACGAACGCTTCAAAACCCCAGCGCTCCGGGACAAGAACGCGAACGTACGCTTGGAAATCATTCAAGAGATTTTGCTGGAGCGAAGCGCGGAGGAATGGCTTCAAGTACTCGACGATGGGGGAGTGCCTTGCGCACCAGTGCTTCGCCGACGCGACATGATGAACCATCCGCAAGTGGAGGCGAGCGAGATAATCGTCGAGCACGAACACCCGAATGCCGGTCGCCTTCGCCAAGCGCGCCCGGCTGCGCGGTTCGAGGGAACGCCGGTCGGGATCCGCCAGGGGGCACCGCTTCTAGGGGAGCATACCCGTGAGATCTTAGCTGAAGCGGGCTATGGAGACAGTGACATCGAGCGGATGATCGCGCAGCGCGTCGTCACGGCCGCGAGCTAGCGTCCCGCTCCACGCTCAGCTTTGCTGCTGCGTCTCAAGCGTCGGCGGTGGCGCTCCGCCGCCGGCGTC
>Ga0310344_10002286_pt1 | contig 14429 bp, 12 predicted proteins | sample HC15DNA20200_MG_FD_203801 | JGI IMG/M metagenome (GOLD analysis project Ga0310344, IMG submission 203801) | Marine microbial communities from station ALOHA, North Pacific Subtropical Gyre - HC15-DNA-20-200_MG | ecosystem: Environmental > Aquatic > Marine > Oceanic | place: Pacific Ocean: North... | reverse complement strand
CATCCGCTGGTTTCAAAGATTATTCGGGCTTATCAAAAAAAAAGCACTGATGATAAAAATTAATGTAATTTCTAATAACATTATTTGGAAAAGATATATCAAAAATCCACGTGCATTTATTGATAAACAAATTAAGTTAATTAATAAAAAAAAAAGTATTTATAAAAAAAATATCTTTATATGCACTTTATTATTGTCTGGCACTAAAGAGATTAGGCAATTAAATAAAAAATTTAGAAAAAAGAATAAATCTACAGATGTTTTATCATTTCCTTTTTATGAAAAAAGACATTTAAAGAAGATAATATCTGAAGAAAAAGAAATCTATCTAGGGGATATCATTATTAACTTAAATAAAATAAATAATAAAAAAAATGATAAAAAATTTAAAAATCAATTAAATAAACTTTGGATACATGGTTTTTTACATTTGCTGGGCCATAATCACAAATTGGATAAAGAATATTGTAAAATGCAAAAATTAGAAAACAAATTTTTAAATTTTGTTAAATAAATGATAAATTATATTTTAAATAGTAGACTGATTTTAGTTTATATATTGCCTTTAATTCTAGGTTTGCTAACTGTTTTTTCTTTTCAACCATTCAATTTGACACTGATTAATTTCATAATACTTCCAATTCTTTTTTTTATACTAAGTAATGTTAATAGGAGATCAAAAAGCAGATATAGAAAAAAACCTTATATTAATAATCTTTTTTTCATAGGATATTTTTTTGGAATAGGTTTTTTTCTTTCGGGAACATATTGGATTTCTTATTCACTGACCTTTGATGAAAGTTTAAGAGTGTTAATACCCTTTTCACTTGTTTTAATACCTTTATGTCTAGGTCTTTTTTTTGGTTTTGCCTCGATTTGTTCAGGACCATTTATTAAAAATAATTATTCTTCTTTTTTTCTATTTTGTCTTATTTATTCATTAATTGACTATTTAAGAGGAAATATATTGTCAGGTTTTCCCTGGAATCTTTGGGCATATTCATGGTCTTGGTTGACAGAGATAATCCAAGTTTTAAATATTGTTGGTCTTTATTGTTTTAACTCAATTTCAATAGTTTTTTTTTGCTCACCAGCTATATTATTTTTTCAAAGCAAATATAAATATCTTTTTTTTTCAACCTTACTATTAATTTTTTTTTCTTTTTATATTTATGGATCTTATAAGATTAATAGCGATCAAAAAATCAGCGAAAATATAGTAGAAAAAATTAATATTAAAGTAATATCCCCTAGTTTTGATATGAGATACATTAAAAATGACAAAGAAATTGAAGAAACTATTAAAAAAATTATCAGATACAGTAATCCTGAAACTAAAAAGAAAACTATATTTGTATGGCCAGAGGGCATATTCGCAGGAGTTTATTTTGATGATTTAAAAAAATTTTCACAACTTTTTAGGGAAAGTTTTTCCGACAATCACTTAATAATATTTGGAATCAATTTAGAAGATAAAACTTCGAATAATTTTTTTAATAGCCTATTAATCACAAATAACAAATTAGACATAATTTATAAATACAATAAAAAAAAATTAGTTCCATTTGGGGAATTTATTCCATTTGAAAAAGTATTTGAAAAATTTGGGTTTAAAAAAATAACGCAAGGATATGGATCATTCTCAAGAGGAAGTAATCAAAAAAATTTTGTTTATGGTAATTTAAACATACTTCCATTAATCTGTTATGAAATTATATTTCCAAAACTCACTCAAGATTCTAAAAAAGGAACTAATTTGATTGTAAATATATCCGAGGATGCATGGTTTGGAAATTCTATAGGCCCTCATCAGCATTTTACTAAAGCGATTTTCAGATCAATAGAAAGTAACACTTTTGTAGTGAGATCAGCAAATAGAGGTATAAGTGCTTTTATAAATAACAATGGGAAAGTAATAAAAAGATTAGAACCTGACGAAGCGGGCAATATAGAATTAAATGTGCCATTAATTAACAACAATTTTAAAAATAAAAATGATTTGATATTTTTTATTCTTTTATTTACATATCTTATAATCTTTTTAATTTTAAGAAATAGAACTAATGCAAAATAAATATTTATTTACTAGCGAGTCTGTCTCAGAAGGTCATCCAGATAAAGTCTGTGATAGAATTTCAGATATGGTCGTTGACTCTTATTTAAGTCGCGATCCTTTTTCAAGAGTTGCTTGTGAAACTTTAACTACAACAAATAAAGTTGTTTTAGCAGGTGAAATTAGAGGTCCAAAAATAGAAAAAGAAGAAATTATAAATAAAGTTAGAGATTGCATCAAAGACATTGGTTATGATCAAGATGGATTTAGTTGGAAATCAGCTAATATAGAAACATTTTTACATGAGCAATCTGCTGATATAGCAATGGGCGTTGATTCAAAAAATAACAAAGATGAAGGTGCAGGCGACCAAGGAATTATGTTTGGTTATGCATGCACAGAAACCGAAGATTTAATGCCAGCTCCAATTCATTTTTCTCATAAAATTTTAAGATTAATGGCTGAAGATAGAAAAAAAGGCATTTTACAAGGAATAGAGCCTGATTCTAAAAGTCAGGTTACAATGTTGTACCAAGAAAATAAACCAGTAAAAGTTACTTCAGTAGTAATATCTACACAGCATTCAAAAGATTTAAATCAAGAAAAAGTTAAAGATTTAGTGCTGCCATATATTAAAAAATCTATTCCAGAAAAATATGTTAAAGATTTGAATCCTAAAGAAATTTATATCAATCCAACTGGTCAATTTATAATTGGAGGACCTGATGGTGATACTGGTCTAACCGGCAGAAAAATAATCGTTGATACTTATGGAGGAGCTGCGCCACACGGAGGCGGTGCTTTTTCTGGGAAAGATCCTACCAAAGTAGATAGATCGGCAGCTTATGCTGCAAGATATTTAGCTAAAAATATTGTATCTGCAGGTGTTTCTAAAAAATGTTTGATCCAGTTAGCTTATGCTATCGGAGTTTCAAAACCATTATCTATTTTTATAAAACTAGCAGAAAGTGACGAGGATAAAGTTGATAATGTAAAAAAAATCATTGACCAAAATTTTAATTTATCTCCAAGAGGAATTAGAGAAATGTTAAAATTAAATAACCCTATATATGAAATTACCTCTGCCTACGGACATTTTGGGAGAAAACCATCAAATAGAGGTGAATTTACTTGGGAAAAAACAGATAAAGTAGATTTATTTAAATTGTAATCTTGAAAAAATCATAATTATCACTAAAATAGCTTGAAACTGTTAATTATTGAAATGGGCTTTAGCCCATTTTTTTTTACGGGTAATAAAAATGCTAAATAAAGGATTAGATAAATTAGAACTTTTACGAATTGTAGATGCAGTAGCTAACGAAAAATCTATCGATAAGGAACTCGTGATCGGTTCCATGGAAAGTGCGATCCAGAAAGCTGCTTTAACTAAATTTGGAAATGATAATAATATCGAAGTAATAATCGATAGAGAGAGTGGTGATATTAAAATTCAAAAAGTTTTAGATATAGTAGAAAATGTTGAAGATTCAGCAAGAGAGATTACTTTGAGTGATGCAAAAAAAGTAAATTCCAATAATGATTTGAAAGTTGGAGATAAGATTATTGAGGAATTGCCGCAAGTTGATTTTGGAAGGATTGCCGCTCAAAGCGCTAAACAAGTTATAAGTACTAGAGTTCGAGAAGCTGAAAAAAATAGACAGTATGAGGATTTCATAGATAAACAGGGTCAAATCTTAAGTGGCATTATTAAACGACTTGAGTATGGGAATGTTATTGTAGATTTAGGAAAAGCTGAAGGCGTAATTAAAAAAGATGAACTTATTTCTAGAGAAATTTTGAAAACTGGTGATAGAGTAAAAGCATATTGTTATGAAGTTAAGAAAGAGCTTAAAGGTCATCAAATATTTTTATCAAGAGCACACCCCCAATTCCTTGCAAAATTGTTTTTTCAAGAAGTACCAGAAATTTATGAAGGAACAATTGAAATAAAATCTGTAGCGCGAGATCCAGGTAGCAGAGCTAAGATTTGCGTTCATTCACAAGATTCATCTATTGATCCAGTTGGGGCATGTGTAGGCATGAGAGGAAGTAGGGTTCAAACGATAGTTAATGAATTGCATGGTGAAAAAATTGATATAATTAAATGGACAGAAGATTTACCTACTTTAATTTCAGAATCTCTTTCGCCCGCAGAAATTCAGAGAGTTTTAATTGACCAAGAAAATAAGAGAATTGATATTATTTTGACAGAAGAAAATTTAAGTAAAGCAATTGGTCGTCGAGGACAAAATGTAAGATTAGCTTCAAAATTAACTAATTACGAAATAGATATATTAACTGAAAAAGAAGATTCAGAGAGAAGACAAACTGAGTTCAAAGACAGAACAGAGATGTTGGTTAAAAATTTAGAAGTAGACGAAACATTAGGACAACTTTTAGTGTCTGAAGGATTTCCAAGCATCGAAGATATTGCTCAGTCAACTTCAGAAGATATTTCAAAAATAGATGCAATTGATGAAGAGACAGCAAAAGAATTAATTAACAGATCAAAAGAAACTTTGGTTAAAGAAAAAGAGGCGGTTGCGCAAAAATTAAAAGAATTAGGTGTAGAAGAGTCTTTAATTAATTTAAAAAACATGACTCAAGGAATGCTTGTAATTTTAGGGCAAAAAAATATAAAAAAATTAAGTGATTTTGCCGACTTATCTTCTGATGAATTAATTGGCGGCTATGACGAGATTAAAGGAAAAAAAATTAGGATAGATGGATATTTAGAGGAATTTTCTCTATCCAGGAAAGAAGCTGACGAATTAATTATGTCAGCTAGAGAGATTGTGTACAAGTAATGTTATGGAAAAAGATAAAAAGAAAACACTTACTATTTCATCTAATTTTAAAGGAAAAATTGATACAAGTTCTATAAGTACAGGCGGTAAAAAATCTTTTGCTGTAAAAAAAAAGAGACCTTTTAAAGGTGAAAAATCAATAAGCAAACCTAGTAGCAAACATTTTAATCAAACAACTCAACCTAAGAAAAATTTTACTAGAAAATTTATCGAACAACAAGCTACAAAAGATTTTATTAAGAAAGACAATAAACCAACAGGAAAAAGTAAACTTAAATTAAAAAGCCCAGTAGATAAAAGAGATTTCAAATTAACTGTTTCCAGAGCTTTAAATGTTGAAGAAATTGAGATTAAACAGAGAAGCTTGGCTTCTGTAAAAAGAGCCAGGTTAAAGGAAAAAAAGAATAAGCCCGATGGGGAGGAAAAAAAAGAATTTAAGAAAGTAATAAGAGATGTAAAAATACCTGAACAAATTACCATTCAAGAACTATCAAATCGGATGGCTGAGAAATCTAGTGATATCATTAAATTTCTTTTTAATATGAAGGTGATAGCAACTATCAATCATAATATTGATAAAGATACTGCGGAATATATAGTTAAAGAATTTGGACATAAACCAATATTAGAAGATCAGCCGTCTCTAAAGACTAGTAAAGTCAAAGAAAAATTAAAAGGAGATGAACAAACTAGACCTCCCGTTGTTACAATCATGGGGCATGTTGATCATGGAAAAACATCTTTATTAGATTCATTAAGAGATTCGAACGTTGTTTCCGGCGAACATGGAGGAATTACTCAACATATTGGAGCTTATCAAGTTACAACAGAAGATAATAAAGTCATTACTTTTATTGACACGCCAGGTCATGCAGCTTTTACAGAAATGCGCGCTCGCGGATCAAAGATTACTGATATCGTGGTTCTAGTTGTAGCTGCTGACGATGGAATTAAACCACAAACAATTGAAGCCATTAAGCATGCTAAAGCAGCAAAAGTTCCAATAATAGTTGCAATGAATAAATGTGACTTACCTGAAAAAAATATAAGTAAAATTAAAAATGAAATGATGCAATACGAGCTAATCGCAGAAGATTTAAGCGGAGATACTTTGTTTGTAGAGGTATCAGCATTAAAAAAAATGAATTTGAAAAAACTTAAAGAAAGCATTTTATTACAATCAGAAATTTTAGATTTAAAAGCCTCATTTTCTGGACAAGCTAGAGGAGTTGTAATTGAGTCCAAGATAGATAAGGGAAAAGGACCTGTGTCTACAATTTTAATTAGTAATGGAAAATTAAAAAAAGGTGATTTTTTTATATGTGGAGATACATGGGGTAAAATAAGAGCAATGATTAATTATGAAGGCAAAAATATAGATGAGGCATTTCCTTCTATGCCAGTTGAAATACTTGGAATGAATAATTCTGCATTTGCTGGGGCAGAATTTTTAGTAACTAAAAATGAAGATGAAGCTAAAGAAATGGTAGCATATAGAAAAGATCATTCAGTTAAAAATAAATTATTAGCTAAAGATAAAACGACGCTTTTTGATAACGTTAAACAAAAGGATGAATTAAATATTATTATTAAATCAGATGTTCAAGGATCCAGCGAAGCTTTAAAAATGGCAATTAATAAAATTGAACACGAAGAAGTAGAAGCAAAAATAATTTTATCAGATATTGGGATGATAAATGAAACAGATGTTTCTTTAGCAAAAGCATCAAATGCAATTTTGATTGGTTTTAATGTTAAGCCGAATAGAGAGGCAAAAAAATTAGCAGGAGAACAGAAAATAGACATCAAGTATTTCAATATAATTTATGAAGCAATAGAATATGTAGAGAAATCTTTATCAGGTTTATTGGAACCAGATGTAAAAGAAACAGTACTAGGTTCAGCTGAAATTCAAAAGATATTTAAAGTATCAAAAGCTGGAAAAATTGCTGGATCAAAAGTAATTAATGGAGAAATAAAAAGTAAATCTAAAGCGAGAATTATAAGAGACGGTGTAGTTGTTTATAGCGGCGAGATTCAAAGTATTTACAGAGAAAAAAACCAAGTTAAGGAAGTGGGAACAGGTTTAGAGTGTGGAATAAGTCTTAAAGATTTTATTGATTTTAAAGAAAAAGATGTAATCGAGTCATATCTTGTAGAAAAAATTCAAAGATCTATATAATGGGAAATCAAACATCACAAAGAACTTTTAGCCAAAGACAATTAAGAGTTGGAGAATTAGTCAAACAAAACTTGGGAGAATTATTTATTAGAAATGAGGCTAAAATACCTTCAATTAATTCAAGGTTGATTACTGTAACTGAGGTTAGAATGACTCCAGATCTAAAAACTGCTAGAGTATATGTGATACCTTTAGGTGGTGTGGACATGAAAGAAACAGTAAGGACCTTGACGGAATACTCTCATCTTGTTAGAAAAGCTCTATCTAAAAGGCTAGATATTAAGTTTCTTCCTAAACTCACATTTGTAGAAGATAACTCATTTGAATATGCTGAAAAGATTGAAAAAATTATAAAAAAAATAAAAATGAATGATACAGAAAAAAAAAGATACAATTAAATCATTAGCAACCCACAATAAAGACGTAGGTTCTACTGAGATACAGATCGGTTTATTAACTAATAAGATAACTAAGCTTTCAGAGCATTTTAAAAAGTCTAAGAAAGACAAACATTCAACACTAGGATTAACGAAATCTGTTAATAAAAGAAAAAAACTTTTAGTTTATCTAAAAAAGAAAAATCCAGATTCATATCAAAAAGTAATCAAACAATTAAATATAAGGAAATAATGTTTAAAATTCAAAAAGAAGAAATTCAAATTAATGGAAAAAAAATAACTTTAGAAACAGGAAAAATTGCTCGTCAAGCAGATGGAGCAATTATTGCAACATGTGGCGAGACAGTTGTGATAGCAACAGCAGTAGGAGCTAAAAAACTTAATGATGGCCAAGATTACTTTCCATTATCTGTAAACTATCAAGAAAAATATTATGCAGCAGGTAAAATTCCTGGAGGGTATTTTAAAAGAGAAGCAAGGCCGACTGAAGCCGAAACATTAATATCTAGATTAATTGACAGACCAATTAGGCCATTATTTCCATCAAGTTTTATGAATGAAGTTCAATTATTGCCTACAGTTTTATCCTATGATGGAGAGAATCAGCCAGACATTTTATCTATAATAGCTTCTTCAGCAGCTTTGGCAGTATCGGGACTTCCTTTTCAAGGTCCGATAGCCGCAAGTAGAGTTGGATATAAAGATAAAAAATATCTTTTAAATCCAACGCCTACAGAATTGAAAGAATCTGAATTAGACCTTGTTGTGGCTGGAACAAAAGATGCAGTTTTAATGGTAGAATCAGAAACATCAGGATTAACAGAAAAAATAATGTTGGATGCAGTAAAATTTGGACATGAAAATTTTATACCAATCATTAAAGCAATTGAGAGTTTAGCTAAAAAAGCAGGAAAACCTAAATGGGAAATTGAAGAAGTAGATCATAAAGATGTTAAAAAGAAAATTGTTAGTGCTTTTGAAGCAGATTTAAGAAAAGCATTCAAAGAGATCGATAAAAAGAAAAGATCAACTGCTATTTCAGAAATAGACAATAAATGTAAAGAGATGTTTGCAGAAGATGAGAATGTGACAGAGAATCAAGCAATGGCTCAATTAAAGTTGCTTGAAAAAGATATAGTTAGAACAGCAATCTTAAAAGATAAAAAGAGAATTGATGGAAGAGGTCTTTCAGACGTGAGAGCAATTAAATGTGAAGTGGGTGTATTACCAAGAACACACGGGTCAGCTTTATTTACAAGAGGCGAAACCCAAGCTTTGGTGGTTACTACTTTAGGTATGTCAGATGATGAGCAAAGACTAGAAAGTCTCGATGGTATGAAAAGATCTAACTTTATGCTTCATTATAATTTTCCTCCATTTTCAGTAGGTGAGTGTGGAAGAATAGGTACTGGTAGAAGAGAAATTGGTCATGGTAAATTAGCTTGGAGAGCTATCAACTCATCTTTACCAAAAAAAGAAAACTTTCCTTACACTTTAAGAGTTGTTTCTGAAATTACAGAGTCAAACGGATCATCTTCAATGGCAACAGTTTGTGGAACTTCTTTATCATTAATGGATGCAGGTGTGCCTATTAAAGAACCAGTAGCTGGTATAGCCATGGGTTTAATTAAAGAAGGCGATAAATTTTCTGTACTATCAGATATTTTAGGAGACGAAGATCATTTAGGTGATATGGATTTTAAAGTAGCCGGGACTAAAGATGGAATCACATCCCTTCAAATGGACATTAAGATTACAGGTATTACATTTGAAATTATGGAAAAAGCCTTGAACCAAGCTAAAGTTGGAAGAGAACAAATTTTAGGAGAAATGAATAAAGCCATAAAATCATCAAGAAAAGAATTTTCGAAACATACACCTAAAATGGAAACGATAAAAGTTGATAAAAAAGATATTGCTACAGTTATAGGCAAAGGTGGAGCAACCATTAGAGAGATAGTTGAAACTTCAGGCGCAAAAGTAGATGTAAAAGATACAGGTGAAGTTACCGTCGCGGCCCCAGATGAAGAATCAAGAAATAAAGCTATAGAATTTATTAAAAATCTTATAGCTAAACCTGAAATGGGAAAAATTTATAAAGGCAAAGTGGTTAAAATTATGGAATTCGGGGCTTTTGTGAACTTTTTAGGAAAGCAAGATGGTCTAGTTCATATTTCAGAACTCGCAGCAAAAAGAGTTTCAAAAGTAGGCGATGTCGTGAAAGAGGGCGACGAAGTATCAGTAAAAGTTGTTGGATTTGATAGAGGAAAAGTTAAGCTTTCAATGAAACAAACTATTTAATTTTTTAATTAATATAGGACAGAACTTTATTTAAAAAATTTGAAAGAAATTAATCATATATTAAAAAAAACTGATTTAGAAAAGAGAGCATCAGAAAGATTTAAAATTGAAGAAGTTTTTAAAAATGGAAAAAACTACAATAATGCAACAAATTTTTTAAGACAACAGAATTTCCTCCCATATCAAAATATTGAAAATTTAATTTCCTTTCAGAAAGATGAACAATATCCGATAGGATATGTGATGATAAATAAAAGCAATATCGTTGTTGGTTTTGTTGGAACTTGGTTTTCAAAAAGGAAAGTCAAAGGTTATGAAAATATTTTTTGCAATATACATTCTTGGATAGTTCAGGAAGAGTATAGACTCTATTCATTTTATTTAATTTCATTATTAAATAAAAAAAATATTAATTTAACAGCTTTAACTCCCGTCGAATCATTAAAAGGACTCTTGTTAAAACTTGGTTTTGAAAAAAAAGAAATTTTTTATAAGCTTATCTTGAATGTAAAGTTTTTTGCATTTTATAAAAAAAATTACGAAATAACAAACGATAAAAAAGATATAGAGAAACAACTTGATAAAATTAATTTAGATATTTATAATTTTTACTCCAATAAAGTTTATAAAAATTTTTTAATAAAAAATATGAAGGAAGAGAAAAATGTTTTTGTTATTGGTTGTTTTTTGAGAAAAAAAGGTTTGAAAATATTCAATTTTTTTTATGTTTCTGATAGAGATTATTTTAGAAAAAACTGGGATAAAATCACAAATATTATTTCCAGTGAACTTAATGTTTATTTTTTTTCAGAATATATTTTAGGAAATGATGAGAAAATTTTTCCAGACAAAATATTTTTTTCAAAAATTAAAAAGAAAGAAATCTACGTTAGATCTAAAAATGAACTATGTAATTTAGACCTTTTAAATTCAGATTTAGTTATTTAAATGTTTAAATGTTACAAATTTTGATTTAAAATTATAAAAATGTTTAATTCTTTAAATAATCTTATAAGAAAAAACACTGGTCTTTTAATAAGACTCGACGATATTTCTGAAAATATGAGTTGGAAGCATATGGATAAATGTGAATTATTATTTGATAAATTTAATATAAAACCCTTATTGGGCATTATACCGGAAAATAAAGATCCAGAGTTATTAAACTATCCAAAAAATTCTAACTTTTGGGAAAGAGTAGAAAGTTGGAAAAAAAAAGGCTGGGAAATATCAATGCATGGATATTCACATTTATATGAACGGCAGACTAATAAAAAAGATATTTTTAATTATGGTGGAAGATCTGAATTCTTCGGTTTAAGCTATGAAAATCAATTATATAAAATTAAATCAGGATTAGAAAAATTTAGTGAAAAAAATATAAGCATTAGATCTTTTTTTGCACCAAATCATACATATGATTTTAATACTTTGAAAGCATTGGATACATCTGGCATTAGAATTGTTATCGATGGGTACGGTTTATTTCCTTATTTTAAGTTTAATTTGTTTTTTATACCTCAGCTTTTTTATAGAGAGATCATGTTACCTTTTGGTATTCAATCCACCCAAATTCACTTAAACTACTGGGATGATAAATATTTTTCACATTTTGAAAATTTTATCAATAAAAATTATAATAAAATTGTTGATTTAAATTATATTTTGAATTTAGGAAAATCAAATTTGCTTAAAAATACTATAAATTATTCAGTAGAAAAAACTTTAAAAGTTTTGAGAAGATTAAGATAAAATATTAAATTTTATATTCAAAATTTTGAGTTTTTTCATTTACTTGAAGTTCAAAAGCACCATTGCGTAAATGAAAATTTCTAGCCATTTCAGTTAAGGGAGATAAAGTTATCAATCTATTTAAATGATTAGATTGCTTGATTTTTTTAAATACTTCTTTAACAATTAATTTTCCTCCACCTTTTTTCTTAGACCAAACTGTGTAGGCGATCGCTATCTTACCTGTCTTTTGATCTCTCAGAGTACTTTGTAAATGCGCATCCTTAGTCATTAAATCTAGTTCTTCAATCGTTTTTGGAATATCATTTGTGAATCCAAAACACATAATTGCACAAATTTCTTTTTTGTATTTAACACCATAGATTTTACGTCCATATTCAGTTCTAAATCTAAGATTAAGTTCTGGTCTAACAGGATCTTCTTTAATATCACACGTTTTTAGCTCAATTAATTCAGCTCCTTTAACCCAGTCAAAAAAGTTATTTATTTTTTCTTTTACTTTTAAATTAAATTTTTTCATTTTGATCTTTAGTTAATAAAGTTTTTATTTTTATCCTATAATTGCTATGATTTTATTTCAGATATGCAATTTTTGCAGGTTAAGAAATGTTTTTAGGATCAGGCATTCCTACTTTATTGTAACCTGCATCAACATAATGAATCTCTCCTGTAACACCACCAGCGAGGTCACTTAGTAGATATAAAGCAGAATTCCCAACATCATTAATGTCTACATTTCTTTTTAAGAAAGAATGATCTTCATTCCATTTATATAGAAATTTTGCATCTCCAATAGCAGATGCTGCTAAAGTTTTGATGGGACCAGCACTTATGGCATTGACTCTAATACCCTTAGACCCAAGATCTCTCGCTAAGTATTTTACACTTGCCTCGAGAGCAGATTTACAAACACCCATTACGTTATAGTTTGGAATTGCTTTAGTAGACTCGTAAGTTAAGGTTAACATGCTTCCACCTTTTTTCATTATCTTCGAGGCTTCTTTAGCAACTTCAGTAAAAGAAAAACATGATACCAACATGCTTTTTAAAAAATTTTCTCTTGTTGTATTTAAATATTCACCTGATAATTCTGATTTATCTGAAAAAGCTACAGCATGAACAACAAAATCGATTTGTCCCCATTTTGCTTTGATATCCTCAAAAAGTTTAACTACCTCTTCTTTATTTTCTACATTACAACTTAGCGTAAATTCAGAATTTAAAGATTTAGCTAATGGTACAACTCTTTTCTTTAATGCATCCCCAAGATATGTAAATGCTAATTCAGCTCCAGCTCCAGCAAGTTTTTGTGATATACCCCAAGCAATTGATCGCTCGTTGGCAACACCCATAATTAGTCCTTTTTTACCTTTAACTAAACTCATTTATACCTTTTCAAAAACTAATGTTGCGTTTGTGCCACCAAATCCAAAACTATTAGACATAACAGCATTTAAACTAATTTCTTTTTGAGTTTTATCTACTATTGGAAATTTTTTTGCTTCTTCGTCCATCTCATTTATATTAGCAGATCCAGTTATAAAATTATTTTTCATCATTATCAAACTATAGATAGCTTCATGAACTGATGCAGCTCCTAAAGGATGTCCTGATAGAGATTTAGTGGAACTTATTTTTGGAATTTTTTCTTTAAATGTTTCACCTATGGCTTTTAATTCTGTAATATCTCCAACAGGAGTAGACGTACCATGAGTGTTAATATAATCTATTTTATTTTTTGATGTTTTTAATGCCATTTGCATGCATCTAACTGCTCCTTCTCCAGAAGGAGCTACCATATCATATCCATCTGATGTTGCTCCATAACCTGTGATTTCTGCATAAATTTTAGCACCTCTTGTTTTTGCATGCTCATATTCTTCAAGAACCAAAACTCCACCACCTCCGGCAATAACAAATCCATCTCTTGTTTTATCATATGCTCTTGAAGCTTTTTCAGGAGTATCATTATATTTTGAAGATAAAGCTGTCATGGCATCAAACATTGCAGTCATAGCCCAATGCAATTCTTCGCTTCCGCCTGCAAACATAATTTTTTGCTTACCTGACTGAATTAATTCAACAGAATTTCCAATGCAGTGACCACTTGTAGCGCAAGCGGAGCTCATAGTGTAATTAACCCCTTTTATTTTAAATGGAACAGCTAATGTTGCTGAAGCTGTGCTTGCCATAGTTCTTGGAACAATAAACGGCCCCATTAATTTTGGAGTTTTAGCTTTAGTTTTATCTGCAGCTAAGATAACATTTTCTATTGAAGGGCCACCTGAACCCATAACAATTCCAGTTGAAATATTACTCACATCTTTTTCTTCTAATCCTGAGTCTTTAACTGCTTCTTTCATAGCAATGTAATTATAGGCTGATCCAGATCCCATAAATCTCATTGTTTTTCTATCAACATGATCTTGAATATTAATATTAGGTTTTCCATGTATATGGCTCTTTAGATTATGTTCTTTGTATTCTTCGCAAAAAGATATTCCTGATTTTGAGTTCAGAAGAGACTGATAAACTTCATCTTGGTTATTTCCAAGACAAGATACTATTCCAATACCTGTTACTACTACTCTTTTCATGACTTAAATAATCCAACTTTTAAATTTTCAGCTGTGTAAATTATTTTTTTATCTGCACTTAATATACCATTAGCTAGACCGACTACAGCACCTTCTTTTTTCAAAATTCTCTTCATATTTATTTCATAAGTTGCCATTTTGACTTTTTTTAGCACTTCTCCAGTAAATTTTACAGCGTTAACACCTAAAGCTCTTCCTTTTCCTGGTTCACCTATCCAGCCTAAATAAAAGCCAACTAATTGCCACATTGCATCTAGACCTAAACAACCAGGCATGACAGGATCATCTTTAAAATGACAATCAAAAAACCATAGATTATCTTTTATATCTAACTCA
>Ga0310344_10002285_pt1 | contig 14430 bp, 12 predicted proteins | sample HC15DNA20200_MG_FD_203801 | JGI IMG/M metagenome (GOLD analysis project Ga0310344, IMG submission 203801) | Marine microbial communities from station ALOHA, North Pacific Subtropical Gyre - HC15-DNA-20-200_MG | ecosystem: Environmental > Aquatic > Marine > Oceanic | place: Pacific Ocean: North... | reverse complement strand
ATCATATCCCAAGTTTAAATAATAACATCATTTTTTCATATCTTTGTGTGGGTCTATAGCGCAGCCAGGTAGCGCACCGGACTCTTAATCCGGCTGTCGTGGGTTCGAATCCCACTAGACCCGCTAAATTTTAAATTACAATTATTATATTTTAATAAAAATTCTATTATCAATTGAAGATTTCTTCATAATACTATTATTCATCAGAATAAAAATAAAATATTGGACAAAGAAAATTATGAAATTTCTAATAATACATCACATAAAAAAAATAATTTAATAATTTTCAGCATAGTAAGTTTTTTTGCAATTCAGTATATTGCGTTCATTTCATTTTTTAAAGTCAATTTTCCATATAGTAGTGATTTTCCTGACATCATTTTTTTTACTTATGATTTCATTAAATTGGGAGAAATCAATTTACTTGAACCAATTTCTGGGCATTTCTTTGTTTTCCCAAGATTGATATCTTTTGTCAATCTGTACTTTAATTCATTTGATGTGAACAATATATTCTATTTACAGTGGGTTGTAATTTCACTTACAGTTTTTTTGATGTATCTTCTTCTAAAACAAACTGATAAAAAATTGTCTTGGGTAATAATACCAATTTCTGCATTTTTATATTGTCCTTTAGCATCTAGTAACTACTTCATACCTGCTATGTTAGCTTGGTTATTACCTACAATATCTATCACTACAATGATATTTGTTCTAAACAAAAGACCTAGCTTCAAAAATACTGTTTATGGAATTTCCTTAGCAATTTTTAGCACACTTTCTACAGTGATTGGCGTCATAGCTTGGATTCCAGGATTAATTATGAATCAGAAAAAAAAATGGTTCGTTATTTGGGTCTTATCTATGATTATTTTTGGATTATATTATCTGTCAATTATACCAGAGGATGAAAATGAAATTCATCCTGAATTACTATTTTCATATGAAGGCTATGCATTTATTGCAACATTTCTTTCAACACCTTTTAGATTAAAATACGATTTTCTGATGGTGATAATAGGTAGTCTTTCTATATTCATATCTCTGTTTTGTCTATATTATTTCTTAAAAATAGAAAGAGAATTTAAAACTGTTTTACCATGGTTTACTTTTATTTTAGTCGCACTTGTTGGTGCCATAATAACTGCTCTTGGAAGAATTCATCTAGAAGGACATTTTGGAGATGAACCATATTACATCACTGTATCACAACTATTTCAGATTGGTTTATTGGTTTTAATTTCAAAAATAATGATTAACACACGAAAAAATTCAAAAAGAAAAATCTTTACAATCTTTTTAATATCAATAATAATTATTCAGATGGTTCTTTTAGTTCCATCATATTATTCTGGATGGGTGAGAGGAGAATATTATATGAATGAAAAAATGGATCAAGTTAATTGTCTTTCTTTATCTCCTGACGAAACTTGTATCTCCTTGATCACTAATCATTATCAGGATCCATATTATCAGAAATTTTATGAAATGATTAATTTTTGGATCGAAAATGATCTGAGCATTTTTTCTGAAATTAATTTTAATCGTGTTAATCAATCTGCTATAGATGAATATCCGTTATTCTCTGAAAAAATATTGATATCAAATTATGGTGCAATTACAAAAATTAACAACTTAGAATATAATCAAGATTTGGAATATCTACTTGATACTCCATTTTTACTAATTGAAGGCTGGATGTTAGATTTTGAAATGCAACAACTAGATAGCATCTATTTACTCAAAAATGATGAACCACTTGCAAAAATTACAACATTTGAATCAACAATTCAACAAACTTCAGGCATTAAAATTAATTCTGATTTGAAACCAAGTTGGAAAATTTTCATAATGTCGGGTTATATTGATTATGGATGTCATGAAATGTCTATTGTTGGGATTAAAAACATGGAAAAAAATTATCTTTCTGATGAATTTACTTTATGTAAATATAATCCATAAAATTATTTTGTCAAAATTATGTTGAGAAATTTTAATCCGGTTTTAATTGCATTACCTGTACTCAATCCTGAAATTTTTGATTTTCCAATTCTTTTCTTAAAAGTAACTGGAACTTCAATAATTTTCTGATCATTTTCAATACATAACATTGTAAAAAATAATCCAATTCCAACTCCTCCGATTGGTTTATCAGTTCCATCATGAGTAAGTTTGTCAACAATCTTTTCTAATGAATTTCGTTTCATAATTCTATATACACATCCTACATCAGTTAAATTCACTATCCCCATGTGTTCTAAACTGACATATTTCATTTGAATTAATTTTGCTAGAACAAAATTTGCCCAAACAAAAAAGCCACTATTTTGATTTCCTTTTTCAGTAATAACTTGATTTTGTCTTGTTCCTATTACCATGTCACAATTATTTAGATATGGTATCATTTTTTCAAGATCATATGCATTGAATGTACCATCTGCTTCAACTGCTCCAATTACATTGGCATCAGTTTTCAGTGCTTCTTTTAATCCTAATACAAGTGAATGTGAATAACCTTTGTTTTCATTTTTTGTTATTACAGTAGCATTACATTCTTTAGCAATTTCTACAGTTCGATCATTACTATTATTATCAATAACAATTACATATTTTACAAATTCTTGATTAACAAAATCTTTGACCACATTTCCAATTGATAATTCTTCATTAAATGTAGGAATAATTATGCATATTCTTGGTTTTTCAATTTTTTCATATTGCAGATAATGTAAATCTAAGCTAGTTTTGTAACTTTTACGTTGAAGAATATATGCAAACCATGCAATAATCCAAATTAAATCCACAAGTAAAATCCATCTTAGATAAATTGAATAGTAAATATTCTCAATAAATGTCTGACCTGTTACTACTGATTCTATACCATGAATTACAAACATGTAGATGTTTACTATAACCCATGAAATATTGATAATAAATAAAATTATGAATGCAATTGACAAACTAAAGAAAAATTTTTTCATAATTCAATGAAAATTCATTAGAATAAATTATTTATTACTAAATTTGTCAATAAACCAATGAAAGCGGTGATATTAGCTGGTGGTTATGGAACGAGAATTTCTGAAGAATCTCACCTAAAACCAAAACCTATGATTGAGATAGGTGGAATGCCAATTATTTGGCATATTATGAAAATTTATTCTTCATATGGAATAAATGATTTTGTAATATGCTCTGGATATAAAGCCGAAATAATCAAAAACTATTTTGAATCATTTGAATCGGAATCTTGGAATATCAAATTAGTTGATACTGGATTAGATACAATGACTGGTGGAAGAATAAAAAGAATAGAAAATTTAATTGATGATACTTTTTGTTTAACCTATGGTGATGGTGTTAGTAATGTTAACATCAAAGATTTAATTTCATTTCATAAATCAAACGAATCCGTAGCAACATTAACTGCAATTCATCCTCCTGAAAGATTTGGCGTTTTAGATATTTCTGGTAAATATGTTACAGAATTTCATGAAAAACATAGAGGTGAATCATCTTGGATTAATGGTGGTTTCTTTGTCTTTGAACCACAAATTTTTGATTACCTTAAAGAAGGTGATTCAACAATATTGGAGAGAAAACCATTAGAGACTTTAGCATCTGAAAAAAAATTAACTGCTTTCAAACATAATGGATTTTGGTATCCTATGGATACGTTAAGAGACAAAAATTATTTAGAAAATTTATGGAAAAATAATAAAGCACAATGGAAAATTTGGGAATAATTTTTTATTATTCAGAATAACCAATTTTAAAATAACAACCAACATCAAATTTTTCTTTTTCCAAGAATCCTCGTCCATCAATTATAATTGGATTCTTCATTATTTGTTTTAAAAAATTTGAATTTAGAGATTTGAATTCATCCCATTTTGTAAATACTAAAGCTATATCTGAATTTTCTAAGGCATCTTCTATGTTAGGACAAATATTACATTTTTCTGGAATTTTAATTATATTTGGTTTTGTTTTGAAAATAGGATCAAATGCAAAAACTTTTGCATTTTTTTCTAATAGTATTTTTATGGCATCTAATGCTGGTGATGAACGTAAATCGTCTGTTTCTGGTTTGAAAGTTAAACCTAATATTGAAATTTTTTTATTTTCTAATGTTTCTAAGATTGATTCTGCTAACAAAATCATCTTGTTTGGCCGTTCCGCATTTATGTCTAAAACCGCTTGTAAAAGTGGTGTGTTGATATTATTTTTGTTCGCATAATCTAATAATGCTTGAACATCTTTGGGAAAACAACTTCCTCCAAATCCACATCCTGGCTTTAGATATGATTCTAAACTTGGAATAATATTTTCATTATTAATTTTAGTTGTGATTCTTTTATCAGAAATTAGTGCATTCATAATCTTATATGCATCAACACCGGGAATTTTTTCTGAAACATTTGCAATTTCATTAGAAAATGAAATTAACATTGAAAAAAATGCATTATTTGTATATTTTATTAATTCTGATGATTCCAAATTTGTCTCAATAATTCTACATTTATCTTGAAAATACTCAAAAATATTCTTCACAAAATCAGTTGTATCCTTATCTAAACTACCTATTACAATTTTATCTGGATTCATGAAATCATCTAGTGCATTACCTTCACGTAAAAATTCTGGAACTACTGCTAACCCAAATTTTAATTCAGATAATTCTTCTTGTAATATTGGCAAAATTTTATTTTTAGATGTATTTGGAACTATTGTACTTCTAATAATTATTTTATAATTTTTTTTATCATTATTTTTAATTAATTCTGTTATTGCTTTTATTGAATTAGTTATTTGAGTTAAATCTATGGAATTATTTTTTGTAGGTGTTCCTACGCATACAAAACAACCGTCAGTATTTTTTACCAAATTTTCCAAATCTTTTTCTGATATTAAATCACCTGATGATACTACTTTTTCTAAAATTTCTTGTAATCCTCGTTCAAAAAATGGTAATTTTTTATCTTTAATTTTCTTTAATTTTTCTTCATCTATATCATGAATGGATATTTTATGTCCTAAAGATGCCAAACAAATTCCAGTTGTCAATCCGACATACCCCGCACCAATTATTCCAATTTTCAATTAATTTCTCCTATACCACATGTAAATCCGTTTTAATCCTTCTTCTAAATTTATTTTTGGTTCATAATTCACAGATTTTTTTATTAGAGATAGATCCGGACATCTTCTCTGAGGATTATCTTTGGTATAATTTGGATCTTCACTTTTAATCATCTTTATTGATATTGTCCCATCTATAATATTTTGAATGATGCTTGCGACTTTTTCGACACTAACTTCTTCATCATTTCCTACATTACAAATAATTCCATCATGTTTAGAGAATAATAATTTAAAAAATGCACTTATCGCATCACTTGCATAGCAGAAACTTCTAGTAGGACTACCATCGCTATGAATAATAATTTCTGACTTATTTATTGCATTATTCATAAAATCAGGAATTATTCTTCCATCATTTAGATTCAGGTATGGTCCATAGACATTAAACGGTCTTGCAATTTTTATAGGAATATTGTGTTGTTGATAATATAAAATTGAAATTGTTTCTGCTAATCTTTTTGATTCATCATAACATGCACGAGGTCCTATGCATGAAACTTTTCCAACATATGATTCTGGTGTTGGAATTATATCTGGGTCACCATAAATCTCACTACTACTAAGAAGTAACATACTTTTGATTTTTTTATTTTTAGCAATTTCTAGTAAATTTCTAGTACCTTGATAATTCACATCTACAGTTTTAATTGGAAATTTTCTATATGTAGGTGGAGATGCAATACTTGCAGCATGTATAATATAATGAACGTCATCTTTAATTTCAAATATTTTTGAAATATCTTGTTCTAAAAATTCAATGTTAGGATCGTTTGAATTTTCCTTATCTTTTGATGTGATTAAACTATCTAAAACAATAATTTTCATTGGTATTGATAAGGTTTCATTAATTTTACTTAGAACATTTGTAAAATATGTTCCAAGAAAACCTCTTCCTCCAGCAATTAGAATTGTTTTACCTTCTATCTCGCTATAGAATTCTTTTAATTCTCCAGCAATATTATTGATATCTTCTAAAAATATATCTTCCATTTTTTCCTTCATCATTTAGGTTTCTTAATGAGCAATAAATTCTATTTCCTATAATCTAATAGTATTTTTTATATCCTGACTAAAATTATGAATTTTGTGTATCCAGCTCATCATATGATAAAAAATGGCCATCAAAGCAATTGTCAAATTTGCAATTCAAAAAAACTTAATCTAGTTCTTGATTTAGGTCATCAGCCATTATGTGATTCATTATTGACTAAAGAAATGTTAAACAAACTTGAAAAAACCTTTCCACTTCGAATGATGTGGTGTGAAGAATGTTGTCTTGCCCAGCTTGACTATTGTGTTGATGGAAATGAAGTTTATCATCCTGATTATCCTTATAGAACTGGAATTACAAAAGAATTAGTCGAATATCTGGAAAATATGAGTGACTCATTAATAAAAAAATATAATTTAAATGAAAACGATCTAGTTGTTGACCTTGGATCTAATGACGGTACGTTACTAAATGGATTCAAAAATAATAGAATTAATGTAATTGGTGTGGAACCAACAAATATTTCTCAAATCGCCAATAAAAATAATGTTGAAACAATTCAAGATTTTTTTACAGTTGATGTAGCCGATAATATTAAAACAAAAATTGGTGAAGCTTCTCTCATATTGGCTACAAACATGTTTGCACACATGGCGACTATTGGAGAAGTTATATCTGGAATTGAATTACTTCTCAAACCAGATGGAGTTTTTGTATTCGAAAATCATTATTTACTTGATGTAATAGAAGGAGGACAATTTGATACAATATATCATGAACATTTACGAACCTATTCTTTAAAATCACTAATCAAATTATTCAGTTATTATAATTTCACTGTTACCGATGTGGAACGCGGAACTAGATATGGTGGAAATATACGAGTTCACGTAACAAAAGGCAAAAATCGGAATGTTTCTGAAAGTGTTGAATCATTATTAAAACTTGAAGAAAAATCTGGTTTGTATAAAATTGAAACTTATGAAAAATTTGCTGATAGAGTAAAACAAGCAAAAAATGATTTTATGAATTTTATTTTAAAAATTAAATCTGAAGGAAAAACTATTGTTGGTAATTCATGTCCCGGACGTAGTGTAACTTTATTAAATTATTATGGTGTTGATTCAGAATTATTACCATATATTGCTGAACAACCAACTTCATTAAAACTTGATAAATTTTTACCTGGAAAACATATGCCAATTATAAATAATGAAATACTGATTAAAGAACAACCTGATTATGTTGTACTTTTAGCCTGGCATTATGCAAAACCAATAATGGATCAATTAAAAGAAAGAGGCCTAAAATCTAATTTTATTATACCTCTCCCTGACATGACACTTCTGGAAAATTAAATGAATCCCAAAGTTGCAATTATTGGGTCTGGATTTGGAATGTATTGTCTTCTTCCTGCATTTAGTAATACAAGTGGATGTAAAGTAGTTAGTATTTGTGGAAAAAATTCTAAGAGAATGTCAAATTTTTGTAAAAAATTCACTGTAAGTCATTATGATGATTGGAAAAAAATGCTTTATGAAGAAAAACCGGATATTATAGCAGTCGCTGTAGTTCCAAAATATCAATTTGAAATAATCAAGTTTGCATTAGAAAATAAAATCGCCGTATTTGCAGAAAAACCTCTAACTACCAATTATCAAAATAGTCTTGAATTGTATGAATTATCAAAGAAATACAATTTGGCAAACATGATTGATTTTGAATTTCCACAAATTCCTGAATGGATTGAAGCAAAATCCATTATTGAAAATGGAAAAATTGGGAAAATAATGTCTATAGAACTTGACTGGACGTTTTTGAGTTATGATCTAGCAAATGGTATTAAATCTTGGAAAACAAATGTTAAAGAGGGTGGAGGTGCTTTATCGTTAGTTTTTTCACATACTTTTTATTATTTAGAACATTTCCTTGGAAAAATAAAAAATATTAATTGTTCACTTTCTTCATCAGACAAAAGTCTTAATCATGGGGATACAAAAATTGATATGCAATTAATATTTGAAAGTGGCTGTAAAGGAAATATTCATGTAGATATATCTGATGATACAAATCATAAACATATTATAAAATTTATTGGAACTAATGGTGAACTAATACTAGAAAACCTTAGTAATAATTTTCTAGATAACTTTGAATTAAAAATAAAAAAGAATGGTGAGATACAAAAAATTTCAGATATAGAAAAACTGACTTGTTTAAATGATGTTGATGAGGATCCTCGAATAAAGTTTATTACAAATTTAACTAATAAATTTATTCATTGGTATAATACAGGCATGCCTGCAAAACCAAATTTTGAAGATGGATTAAGAGTCCAAAAATTAATTGAAATATCTAGAAAAAATAATATTGAATAATTCTTTATTATAATTTTTTTAATAATGTAAATCTTACTTGTTCAGATTCTATCTCTTCGTGCATATTCACATTACTTACAACTTTCACTTTATAATTTAGCCATCTTTTCAACATATTTCTAAATTTCATTTCTTCATTAATTTTTTCTTCAGATTCTCCAAATAATTCACAGTTAACGATGTATCTTTTTGCAACTCTAAACATCTCACTAATCCCGTTATCTAATGTATTATCATCTAGGTAGTTTAGCAATTTGTGTGTGAATACAAAATCAATTGATCCATCCTCAAAAGGTAATTTTGTTATATTTTCTTTGTAAAATTTACCATTAGGAATATTTTTTTTTGCTATTTCTAATGCCAATTTATTCAAATCTACTCCATGTATTTCAAATGAATCATCAAATTTTCTTAAATCTATGCCTGTTCCACAACCAATTTCTAAAATACTTGTGCAGCGTAATGACCTTGCAAGATCTGTTAAAAATTTTGTAAATTCATCGTTATTTCGTGATTCATTTTCTTCAGCATATTTATTCCAAAAATCTTCATCATAATTCAATTTTTTCTACTCCGTGTTCACATTCACAAATAATGAATTTTGTATCAAATGTACATTCATGTGGTCCTTCAGATTTTGCATTAACTGGAATCTCTTTCATACATTCATTATGTCTTCCTTTTTTACAAAACCAACAAATATCTGAAATACTATCTGATGTAGAACAATCTTCCATAATTAATCTAAGTTTTCAAGATATATCTAATTTTATATGAATTTTAACCATGAACGAAATTTTTTATTTTTGCCCATAACTGTATCCATGAATGATTCCTGTAATTCTTTTGTAATTTCTCCAATTTTTCCATCTCCAATTTTTGTTTTATTTACAGTAGTTACAGACTTTACTTCAGCTGCTGTTCCTGTCATAAAAATCTCATCAGCTCTAAGAAGATCATTTATTCTAAGATTTTTTTCAATAACTTTAATTTTATTTGATTTGAGAAGTTTTATTACCGAATCTCTTGTTATTCCATTTAGTATATCTGCATCTAATGGCGGAGTAGTTATTTTTCCATTTTTTACTACAAAAATATTTTCAGCACTACCTTCTGCAACATGACCCTTATTGTTTAACATTATTGCCTCGTCATATCCTGCATTTAATGCCTCCATTCTAGCTAATGCCGCATTTGAATAATTAGCTGCAGATTTTGCTTGCATTGGTTGTGATTTTGAATCAATTCTGATCCATTTTGAAATTTTACATTTTGCACCAGAAAACTTTCCGGCTTTGGATTCTCCCATTTTCCATTCCCAACATGAAATTGAAATATCAACTTTGTTATTTGTTGGAGTTAACCCCATTGTTCCATATCCATAATAGGCTAATGGTCTAATGTAACATTGTTTTAATTTGCTTGCTTTCACAGTATTGATTATGCCATCATTAATTTTCTTCTTAGAATATGGCATTTTCATCGAATATGATTTTGCAGAATTGAAAAATCTATCAACATGTTCCGGGAGTCTAAAAATTGCTGAACCTTCTGGCGTATCATAACATCTAATTCCTTCAAAAATTGATGTTGAGTAATGTAATGCATGTGTTAAAACATGTATCTTAGCATTCTTGAAAGGAACTAGCTTTCCATTCATCCAAATTTTACCTGTTTCTCGCATAATAGACCAAAACTTTGTCATAATTTAAAGAATTCACAACTGAACTTTCATCATTTTCTGAAAAAAATTAATGATGAATAAGATTTAAGAATAAATTAATTGAATTTGATTAATGAAGGAAAAAAAGTTATTCAGTGTAGATGATTGTGAGAATTTATCCAATAGTGAAATTAGAGATTTATATAAAAAATATGTAAATCCTGCAATTGAGCAACTTTTCAATTCATTTGACCTTGGTCATGAAGTAATTGATTATTCTGAAGGTGTATGGATTTATACAAAAGATAATAAAAAAATTCTTGATGTAACTGGTGGTATTGGTGTATTGACACACGGCCATAATCATCCTAGAATTCTTAAGACAAGAATAAATTTTCAGAATAAAAAGAAAATGGAAGTTAACAAAACAATTTTTTCTCCATATACTGCAGTACTAAGTCACAATATTTCTCAATTATTACCTGAAACTTTGAGTTATTCATTTTTTTGTAATTCTGGCGCTGAGGCTGTTGAAGGTGCAATAAAATTAGCATACAAATATTTTCAAGGAACACGTCAATTCATACTCCACTCTGATATTGCATTTCATGGAAAGCTCCTTGGATCTGGAACAATTACCGCTTCCAAAGAAGTGGATTTTAAATTTCCATCAATTTCTAACACTACTAAATTTGAATATAACAATATTGATTCTATAACTGAGCAAGTTGAAAAACATAGAAAGAGTGACGGAACATCAAATGTATATGCAATAATTATTGAAACATTTTCTGCTAGTTATTTACGATCATGTGATAATGATTTCCTAAAACAATTAAAATCACTTTGTACTCAGAATGGAATACTTCTAATTTTTGATGAAATCTATACTGGTTGGTATAAAACTGGAAATCGATTTAATTTTCTAGATTCTGAAGTAATTCCTGATATTTTAACAACTTCAAAATCTCTAGGTGGTGGTAAAGCATCAATATCTGCTTACATTTCTACTGGTGATGTATTGAAGAAGGCATATGGTGATATAAAATCTGCAACTTTGCATACAACAACCTATAATGGATTTGCTGAAGAATGTGCAACTGCAATTGAAGCAATCAACATAATGGAAGAAGAAAACTATCACGAAAAAAGTTTGAATATTGAAAAAATCACAAAAAATCGTTGTAAAAAATTATTAGAAAAATTTGATAGCCAGATTCTCGAGTATAGAGGTAAAGGCTCTTTACATGGAATATATTTTAAAACTGATTCTGGATTTGGTAAAATATTATCTTTAATACCATTTTCTATGACTAGAGATAAAAAATTTCTATCAAAAATAATATCAGCTTCAATTTCTAACTGGCTTTTTAAAAATTATAAAATATTAGTTCTTTTTTCAACCACTGAAAATTCAGGAATATTGTTTGCACCTTCATTAATCATTAATGAAAAAGAAATCAATTATTTTTTTGATAGTCTTGAAGAAACTTTAGAACATGGAATATGGAAAATTGTGTCAAAATTTGCTTCTAAACAATTTTCATCTAGTCTTAGAGATTAATCATAATGAAATCTTTTCAAAATAAAAATATTGGATGTTATAATTTAACAAAATCTGTTAATACACAATATGCACTTCCAGATTCATTAACACAATTACAAGAAACTCTTGATAATGCAAAAAATCATAACTATAAAATTGCAATTAAGGCTGGCGGAAATAGCTATAGTGATATTTTTCTTACATCTGAAAATTTATTGATTGATATTTCTAAATTAAATTCAATCAAGTCTTTTGATACTGACTTAGGAATTGTAACTGTTGAATCAGGAACACGAATTGGTACACTTCTAAAAACAATTATGCCAAAAAATTGGGGATTAGTTGGATTATCTGGCTCTGTAATGGATAGAATTGGTGGGATGATATCCAGTAACACTCATGGAAAAGATACCTGGAAAAATGGAAATTTTAGTCAGAATATTATTTCATTTCGAATTTTATTTGCAGATGGAACTATAAAAAATATTGAAAAAGAAAAAAACTCTGAATTATTTAATGGAATTGTAAGTGGATTAGGTTTTTTGGGTATTATTACAGAGATCACGTTGAAATTAATTAAAATTCCTTCTTTCGCAGTAAAATCTGCCACGAGAAGAATTCTTAACATGGATGATATGTTTGAACATTTTTACTCGCTAGATGAATCAAAAACTGATTTTTCTTATGCACTTTTAGATCCATTTGTTTCAGAAAATAATTTTGGAAAAGGTATTTGTGAAACTTCAACATATGTTCAATCGCATAATGTTTCTCATAAAAAATTTGAAGAGAATCTATATCCAAAACCAAGTATATTTGGTTTCAAGCCTAATACTTTCTGGTCTTTAGTACGTCCTTTCTGGGGAAATAAATCCTCCAAATTAGTTAATAATTTAAAATATTTACGTTCTACAAACAAATTCTCTAATTATCACACTCAATCTTTTTCAAAAATTCAATATGCATATACTGAATTTCCAAAATTTAATTTACTTTATGCTCCATCCGGTTTTTTTGAATTTCAAAGTCTTTTTCCAAAAAATAAATCAATTGATGCATTCATAGAATTATTGTCATTATCAAAAAAATTTGATTGCCAACCGTGGGTATGTATGGTTAAACGTCATAAATCAGATTCTCCATATCTTTCATTTTCTGAAGATGGACTCTCAATAGCTATGAATTTTTCATTAAACCAATTAAGTGATTATGAACAAGAAAAATATTCTGAAAAATTATATGAAATAATCTTAAACTATAGTGGAAAAATTTATCTCTCAAAACATTCTATTATTCCAAAAAAGATTTTTGAAAAAATGTATCCTAATCATTCAAAATTAAAAAATTTGAAATCAAAATATGATCCTCATAGTTTATTTTATTCCGATGCAACTAAGAGATTATTTGATGAAACCTGATAATTCACGCCTGAATCCCTATACAATACATAGATCATATTAAATAATCTTCATGAAATACTATGATTAAGCGTGTTTTGGGTAACGCCGGACTGATTCTAGAAGATGGTCCAAGAATAAACCCACCTTGGCACTACTGGTCACAAGACCTTTAGCGCCAAACTGGTTTTAAATAAATTTAATTTTTGATCTTTCAGAATGTATTGATTCAATTGCTTTTGAAACACTATCTTCTGTATCTTCTATGACAATAATTATTCTTGATGTCTCTTCCTGTGCATCCATGTTTAGAATGTTTAATCCTGCATCGCCTATTTTTGAACTTGCCTTTGATGCAATTTGTTGAACTCTCCACATTTCGTCTCCAATTAATGTAACTACGCCTCTATCATAGGCAACTGTTGCAAGTGCATCGAAACTTAGAATGTATTTCTCATTTCTTTTTACATAATCTCCATCTAAAAATAAAACTCGACTGAATTCTATTCCATCTTTTGTAAATGGAGATAAGACAATGAATTCACTATATCTTTTGTCTTTATCTAATGATACCAACAAATCTCTAATCATTTCTGATTCTATTCGTAATATTGCGCAGTTTCTCTTACCTGTAACAATCTTCAATGGATGTCCACTCTTATCTTCCGGTTTTCTTTGAATTCTTGTAATCATGTTAGGCGAATTCATATTTGTAATTGTAAGTGGTATTTCCATTCCATTTTCAAGAATTTCTTTAATTGCAATAGGATCTACAATTTTCATACCAAACATTCCAGCTAATCTTGCTTCGTTGTATGATAACTCATTAACTTCTTCTAGTTCATTTTTTACAATTTTTGGATCTGCAGATACAACTGAACTATCTTTCTCAAGATCTATAACCGTGTCATATTTTTTATGGAATAAAATACCTAAATCAGCTGCAGTTCTATCTGAACCGCCTCTTTCATATGTTGTAATAATTCCATCTTTTGTTTTTCCAATAAATCCTCCAATAGACACTACATCATTTTTCTCAAGAATCTGTTCTATCTTATCCATTCTTGAAATTGACTCTGAGAATAGAAAATTTGTTGATTCAATATTATTATCTGTAATTATTGGCCAATCATCAAGTGAAATTGTATCTGATCGTATACCATTACTCCTTAAAATTAGATTTAGAACATGAGACATCAAAACTTCACCAGAAAATGCCAAAGCCTTTGAACGAATCTCATCCAAAAACTCTTTTTTAGACGTTGCTAGTTCAATTGCCTCTTTTGAATTTTTCAAAAACTCGTCAATAA
>Ga0310344_10002284_pt1 | contig 14430 bp, 13 predicted proteins | sample HC15DNA20200_MG_FD_203801 | JGI IMG/M metagenome (GOLD analysis project Ga0310344, IMG submission 203801) | Marine microbial communities from station ALOHA, North Pacific Subtropical Gyre - HC15-DNA-20-200_MG | ecosystem: Environmental > Aquatic > Marine > Oceanic | place: Pacific Ocean: North... | reverse complement strand
TGCTACTACTTCCTGAATCCCAGACTGAATAACTGTTGCCGCACACTGGGCGCATGGTAGCAGAGGCCAAACGTAAATAGTTGCACCATCTACTGATGCATTTGCAAACAATATGGCGTTTCTTTCTGCATGAATTATCATGTCATACTTAGTTTCTCTATCATCAAGTCTTTGTGCTAAATCTTTTACACCACGAGCAAATCCATTGAATCCGAGAGAAAGAACGCGGTGTTTTTTGTCTGCTATCACGGCACCTACTTTAGTTGATGGGTCCTTTGACCATTCAGCAACGTGTTCGGCTAAGCCTAGCAGGCGCAAATCCCATTTATCAGGCCTTGTCATTGTTTTTTCTCCCGTCAAGTAGCCCGTTCCAAAGAAAGAGCCTTTCGTATTAAGATTATAGGCTTTATGAAGTAGTTGCTGTAAGGCCACCATCTACTACTAAATTGATAGCTGTAACATATTTGGCTTCATCAGAAGACAAATAAAGGGCTGCATAAGCAACATCCCAACCTTCACCCATGTGACCCATAGGCACCTGCTTCGAGCGTTTTTTTATAAGATCATCTTTGTTGCCTGAACTATATTGATTGACTAGACGAGCTTCCAGAAGTGGTGTGTGCATTAGTCCCGGAGAAATAGAGTTGCAACGTATACCGGCGTTAGCATATTTGACAGCAATTGCTTTACTGAATTGGATTAGACCTGCTTTTGCTGCCGCGTAACCCACATGATCGTTCCCAATATGTCTGAGACCGGCCACTGATGAAATGTTAACAATTACTCCGTAATTCTGTTTCTCCATGTGTGGGATAGCATATTTACAGCCCAAAAATACTGAGGAAAGGTTAAAATCTAATTGTTTTTTCCAAGCTTCGTATTCTAGGCTCACAGGATCCCCTGGAACAGATCCGCCCACATTATTTATTAGGATATCAAGCCGACCAAAAGTTGTAATACAACTAGAAATCATTTTGGATACATCATTTGCAATAGTTACATCACATACAAGTTTTTCACACGCCCCCCCTTCTGACGTAATTATATGATGAGTTTCTTCCAGTGCGTCTAGATTTACGTCTACTGCAAATACCTTAGCTCCTTCGCGAGCAAAAGCTACGGCAGTAGCCTTACCATTACCCCAACCAGGCCCAACTGAGCCTGCTCCAGCAATAAGAGCAATTTTATTTTTTAACCGCATATGTTTCTATCTTATTATTACAAAAATATTTAAATTAAGCTTTAATTACTTCTTCCTCAAATATGTAAATAGCCGACAGCAAAATGCATTTTTATATTTTAGTGAGTAATCTATCTTTTCGTATCTCATTTCGCTAGTCTCCTTTATCTCACTGGTTGAATAATCGCTGATTTTTAATGGATACAAATTAGTAAGATCTATGCAATGTTGATTAATGAATTATCAATACCTTCTTAAGATTTTTGCTTTAGTGATTATTGTGACTAGTAACTTCGTCACACCAATAGGTTATGCTCAAGATAAATCTGTTTCTAATTATTTTGAGGCATTTTCAGCCTATTTGAAGGGTGAATACATAAGCGCTTATAAAGTTTGGTTTGCGCTGGCTAATTATGGCGATGTTGATGCACAATATAATTTAGGAACACTTTATGACAACGGATTTGGTGTTAAAAGAGATGTAAACGCTGCCACGCATTGGTATAGCTTATCAGCTGCGAGCAATGTTGTGGAGGCACAGCTAGTTTTAGCGGCCATTTTGGCTAATGGAGAAATAGGCCCACCGACTATTGGTTCTGCTATAGAGAATATTAGTTCAGCAGCAAGTCGAGGCTTTCCTCCCGCTCAGTATGAACTTGGGGTAGCCTATGATTTAGGTTTAGGAGTTACACAAAACTACGCCACTGCCGCTGCGTGGTATGAGAAAGCAGCGATGTCGGGTGTTATAGAGGCTAAGTATAATATAGGTACGTTATATGAAGACGGTCTTGGGGTTCCTCGGGATTACGATCAAGCTCTGGCCTATTATCAGGAAGCTGCTAAGGGTGGTAGTAAATTTGCAGAGAACAATATTGGTAATTTATATAAAAATGGATTTGGTGTAGAAAGAAATTATGTGTTGGCAATAGAGTGGTATCAGAAAGCTGCAAATAGTGGCCTGGCCGTTGCCCAATATAACCTTGGAATTATGTACCAGTTAGGTTTAGGGTTAGAACGAGATTTTAAGGTTGCGGCAGCTATGTACAGGCAAGCCGCTATACAAGGATACCAGCCGGCTCAAAATAATCTCGCTATTTTATTAGCGAATGGATGGGGCATTAAAAGAGATTTCAAGGAAGCAATAAAATGGTTAACACTGGTTACCCACGGTGCAGAAGACAAAATTGCGAAGCAAGCAGAAGATAATATAAATACGCTTTCGCTAAAATTATTGGGTGATAAAGATGCCGTGCTTCAAACTTACGCGGATAAAAAAAATACTAAAGACAAGGAAACTTTTACAGGTCAAATTGAACGAGAGGCTCCGTTGCCTCTAAGGATCCTTAATTTTTACCAACCAGTAGTTGTACTGCAGCGACTTTTAAGAGAGTTAGGGTATTATAATGAACGTGTTGATGGATTGAGAGGCACCGCTACTGAGAGTGCATTGAAACTAGCGTGTTTAAAAGAAAACCTGAAGTTGCCAACGGTGGTCTCTAAGTCATTTCTCGAAAGACTATTTAAAATATTAGTTAGTCGATCTGAATCAAAAATACAGTAAAGAACGTTTGATCAAGTAATTTGATGTGGTGCCTGGGGGACGTCATGCCAGAACTCTGGATCGTGCCCATAGAAAATTCGCGCTCCGGCCGCTTGAAGTTTTCGGAGTTTCTTAAGAGATTGAAGCATTTGGTGTTCGTTATGAACTATACTGGGTAGGTGGAGATTCTGTATGGTTTGCCGGAAGTAACAAGCGTCAGCTGCTAAGATTACATCCCCACTCTGAAGTCTGACCTTTAAAGACTGATGACCGGGTGTATGCCCGTAAGTTGGCACAGTAATTACGCTACCGTCATCGAATAGATCATGCTCACCCTCTATCTGAAATATCTGGTGGCCATGATTATAATCCTGAGGATTGAATCCATTGGAGTGTATCATTTCAGGGAGGTGTCCAGCCTCCCACTCTTTTTTTTGTATCACAACCTTGGCATTGGGAATTAACTCATTGCCACCGGTATGATCCCAATGTAAGTGCGAATTTATTATAAAGTTTATCGAATTAACGTCTATATGAAGATTTTCCAGTCTAGCTTTGATTTCCTCGCCAGGTCGAAATTCAACTTGGAACATGTTTGCTAAAGTTTTACCGACTCTCCCCGCAATGTCGTGCTGTACATCAGGGTGCAACCCAGTATCAAACAATACACGGCCTTTTGGATGTTCTATCAAATAGGTTGGTACGGGAAATCGAATTTTGCCTGGTTTTCCAAGCAACATTATGTCTAAGTCAGAACTTATCCAACCACAGGTCATTGCATATAATTTGACCGCCATATCGTATATAACCTCCCTTAAAATTTACCAGTATCGCATTGAATCTTTAAAAAGGGTTTGAAGAGTTTCTTTTGACATTTCTAAAGGAGAGATATTTAGAAGTCGTTTCTGCATCAGTGTTCTCTCAGTTAGAGCTTCAATGTCTGAGTCATTGTACCCGATATCGGAGAGACCGTTTGGCATACCTGCTATTTTCATTAGTTTAATAACTTGCTCAGCTAATATGTCTCCTGCACGTTCATTAGGTATATTTCTCACATCTGCTCCCATTGACTTTGCTGCCTCCAGGTGCTGACTAGGTAATGTGGATCCAATTAAACGGTAGACTGCAGGGGCATTTAGAATGACTGAAATTCCGTGAGGAACCATAGGGTGATCACTCGACCATCCCTCCGGGAAATAGTCTTGTACGAGGCCTGCCACTGCATATGACATGGCATGTGGTACATGACATCCAGCATTACCAAAACCTATACCTGCAAGCATACCTGCAAGCATGAGAGGCTCTCTCGCTGTTACCACGTTTGGGTCAGCAAGAGCTAGCTCTAAGTTTTCCCCGATTAATCGAATTGCTTCTTTACAAGAAACATTGCTGTATGGGTTAGCCCCCTGCAGCAGTGGTCTCTTGTCAGGAGATTCAGGTGCAATCCTGTCCGTGTAGGACTTTGCAGTTAACGATTCAATAGCATGACTAAAAACATCAAAAGCATTCGACGCAATAACAGGTCGTGGTAAACTCATAAGTGCGTTGGGGTCAAGCATCCCCAGTGTCGGTGTGAGAGCTTGGTGAGCTATGCCGGTTTTCATCTCCATTTCAATTATGTCAAATATAGCAATTCCGGTGCATTCGCTGGCCGTACCAAAAGTAGTTGGGCAGGCAATATGTGGCATAAGTTTCCCGGGAACTGGTTTTGCTAATCCTACCGGTAAGTTTACGTATGTTAAAAGTTCGTCAGGGTAGTTGCTATACAGATTACTTGCTTTTGTCGTATCTATTACTGACCCGCCGCCTATTGACACAAATCCATCAAATTTACCTTCAATTGCAAATTTAGATGCGGCTGTAAATGATCTGTCTGTGGGTTCAACTTCAACCTCATCGTAAACTTCAAAATCAATTCCAGAATCTCGAACTGATTGAATAGCAGTTGAGAAGTGTTCTAATTTTGTGACTTGGGGGTCGGTGTAGATAGCTACACGGGTCATACCAAGAGATTTAGCTTCCCAACCTAACTCGCGGATGACTCCCACACCAAACTTAATCTTGGTTGACTCAATGGCGTAGGCATATTCGCCACCTTCTCTCCTAGTGAAACGAGTTTCAATGCTCATATAAACACCCCCCCCGATATCAAATTGAAAACCTTTCCGTAATCAATTTGCACTTGGTCGAGAGGCTATCTCCTCAAACCAACGGTGAAGATTTTTGCAGCTATCAGGGACTTCAACACCAATTTGGATTGCAAACCTTATTGCTATGAAGGTGGTGATATCAGCCACGGAGAAGTTACTACCTGCAATGTATTGAGAAATTCCACATCGTATTTCAAAATGATCATAAAAACGAGAAAGAGAACCACGGCCACGCTCAGCTAATGCGGGAATTTGCGGTACTCCGTCTGGAACTCCAGGAACGCCACGGTCCTTAAAAATAGGACTGGAATTTCTCAGGACATCAGCCGCTGGCAAATAACCCATAAACTCTGCTCGTCTACTCCACATTTCAATCAAGGCTCGGTCTATAGAGCTTTCGCCAAATAGTACTGGTTCGGGGTGAAGTTCCTCAATATAACGGCAAATAGCCATTGATTCAGTGATGCACGTTCCATCGTCTAATTCGAGAGTTGGAACCTGACAAGTAGAATTCACTGACTTGTAGTCATCCGTGAATTGTTCCTTTTGACGGGTGTTGATTTCTGTGCGCGGAATTTTCAATTTTTTTTCCGCCAAAAACATATTTACGCGTTGCGGATTAGGTGCAATTGGAAAGTCATATAACTTCATGTGCTTACTTTCATCGAAGAATAAGAATGTTAGATACAGGTTTTTTGATAATCATTTATAATAGTATTTTACTCGAATATTTCACAAAAGAGCAATTTATAGTCGATCTGTAGCAGTGCCTGCAGACTGTTCATATTTGCTAATATCATCATGGATCTCATAAAACTTAGCTTTTTCACTAGTGAAAATATGCGCTATAGTTTTTAAATTGTGTGAATTTTCCAGAGTTCCTGCGACAATTGATATGTAGGACTGCCTTGCAGGCTCCCAAAATAAGTGGCTACCGCAATTCCTACAGAACCCGCGACGAACAAAAGCAGATGATTTATACCACGAAAGATCGTTTGAATTAGTTATAGTGAAATTCGACTTTTTTACTCTGGTATATGCTCCATATGCACCATGAACGCGCCGGCATGTTTTGCAATGGCAATTGATAATATTTCGTATCTTACCGGTTAATGAATACGTCACCGAACCGCATAAACACCTTCCCTTGTAATCATTTTCACCTCCATTCATATAGTGACCCCCGCATGATAAAGTTAGTATTACGTATTTTCCAGATTCAAAATATTTCAATCATTCCATTATTTCCATGAGGGCAAGGATATTTTTAAACTGTTGAATAGATCCCCGACTATAACACTTTTTTACACAAAAAAAGTTTTGTAGATCTTTCATTCCTTTCCCTAAGAAATAGGCGTAGAATCTCAAGTGGTGTAAAAATTAAAATATAGTTGTTTAAGTTCCAGTAAAAGGGGGTGGCCATGGATATGGTTACTATGAACATCATTGACTCTACGCTCGTTTCAATCTGTCGTGAAATGGGTCTAACTATGATGAAGACTTCCTATTCTACTATATTTAATGAGGGTATGGACTTTACTTGTGGTCTCGGGAATACAAATGGTGAAATGATAGGAGTTGCAGAATTTAATCCTTCTCAAATTGGAGGACTGCCTCTCGTGTTGAAAACTACATCTGAGGAAATTCCACACGATTCCGTTTTAGAAGGGGATATAATTGTCACAAATGATCCTTACAGGGGTGGGATGCATACTCCGGAGCATACTTTTTTAAAGCCAGTATTTGTTGATAATGTTTTGTATGGATATGCGGTAGCAATTGGGCATGTCGCAGAAGTGGGGGGTATGGTACCAGGCGGATTTGCGGGGGAGGCGACAGAAATTTTTCATGAAGGTCTTCGTGTTCCTCCCGTGAAAATTGTTAAAGAAGGAAAGGATGTCCCGGAGGTTTGGAAACTACTTCTTGCAAACGTACGTACCCCAAGAGCTAATTATGGTGATCTACGTGCTATGATTAGCGCCGTTGACGTGGGTGCTGATAGACTTAAAAGTCTTATTCAAAAATATGGGCCCGATGTTTTTAAAAACACCACCGCGGATCTTATGAATTATTCAGAAACTCGCATGCGTGGTGAAATAAGGGAGATACCAAACGGAAAGTACAGTTTTGAAGATCACATGGAAGATGATGGCATTGAAGCAAAACCTTATATGATACATGTTGACGTGCACGTTGCAGATTCAGATGTAATAGTCGATTACAGTGGTTCAGATAATCAGGCTAAAGGGCCGATAAATGCAGTGCTTTCAGTAGCTTGGTCTTCAGCGTATAACGCAATACTGCATCTTACTGATCCATCGATACCAAAAAATTCTGGTTGCTTCCGACCTATTAAAATCCTTGCGCCAGGAGGATCGTTGCTGAATGCCAATTATCCTGCTACTTGCGTGGGTGGTAATACTGAGACTCATATTAGGATTGCCTACACAATTATAGGTGCTATGGCAAAATGTATACCGGAAAAGGTCTTCGCAACTGATGCTGGCACTCATAGTAATTTTCTGTTTGGCGCATACGACCCACGAAGTGATGAGTATGTTGTTTGTTACGACTTTACCTGTGCAGCGTGGGGTGGCAGGTCCTTTGCAGATGGTAATGAAGCAATAAATTGTATAAATGGAAACTCGAGAATGGTGCCTGTTGAGGTATTTGAAGTACGATACCCATGGCTAATCGAAGAATTTGCACTTCAAGCAGATAGTGCCGGGCCTGGTCGATACAGGGGTGCGCACGCTGTCTCAAAAACATTCCGCGCGGTTGATACCGAAATAACTGTAAGCTCTGTATCAGATCGTCACCAAACTAGGCCTTGGGGCATTTTAGGTGGTGCCTCCGGTGAGACGGGGTCTTTATATTATAAGGCAGCTGGAAGTGGTAGTTGGGAAACCTTTGCTGAAGCTTTTGGAAAAGTTTCGACTAGCAAATTTTCTAATGCCAAGATAGAACCAGGTGCTTGTGTGCGCTTAACCACGCCGGGAGCCGGGGGATATGGTGATGTGAAGGATCGGGAGCTTGAAATGATTGCCGAGGATTTACTGGAAGAATGGATTACAATTGATGGCGCAGAACGCGATTATGGCTACAAGCCAAGAGGTAACTGATTTGAATTACCAGTATTTAACTAAAGTTCAAGCCGATTGATTGCAAATGAAGGTTGCGGGATTAGATTGTCGGGGTGTGCCTATCTCAACGGCAAGTAATACTTGCCTGGATGCGTATGAGGAGGCGTTACTAGCATTCAATACTTATTGCGGTGATCCAGCTTTAATAATTGACAATGTTCTGTCTGTTCACCCGGATTTTGTAATGGGACATATTCTTCGGTGCCACATGCATGCTAGCCTTTGGCAACGTAGTGTTATACCAGAAGTTCAGACCGGATTGAATAATCTCACTGATTATACACATATTAGTAATGAAAGAGAGCGTTGTCATATTGCCGCCCTTTCGGATTGGACTATGGGGAATTGGGAAGGGATGCGAATCCATCTCACCAAGATTCTTTCGGATTATCCCAGAGACCTTTTAGCATTGCAGGTATGTCATCTTTTAGATTTCTTTCATGGAGATAGAATAAACTTACGTGACCGTATAGCTTGTGCTTTGTCATCCTGGTCGCTGAACGATAACGGCATAAGTTTTATATATGGTATGTATGCATTTGGTTTGGAAGAATGTGGGGAATATAGAAGTAGTGAAGAGAATGGGAGAAAGGCTCTAGAGATTAGGCCTGATAATTGTTGGGCTCGCCATGCTGTTGCGCATGTTATGGAAATGGAATGTCGGCAACAGGAAGGCATTGAGTTTATGAGAGAAAACGAAAGATCTTGGTCTCAGCACAATAACATTTTTTCTCATCACAATTGGTGGCACATAGCTCTTTTCTACATTGATCAGGGGCAAATGACTGACGTTCTCAATGTCTACGATACGGCTATAGCTCCAGATTTAGATTCCAAGCATTTTTTATTAGCGGATGCTGTGGCACTTCTCTGGCGTTTATATCTTATAGGAGAGAATGTAGGAAATCGTTGGAATATTATTGCTGATGCATATGAAAACTCCGGTGAGGGAGGCTTCTATGCCTTTAATGATATGCATGCCATGCTTGCTTATACAGCATGTGGACGAGAGTCAGCTATACAAAATTTGATTAAAAATGTGCAGAACTCTATCCAAGAAAGTAACTCTAATGCACGAATGGAACGATTGGTAGGATTGCCAGCAATAGAAGCCATAGCTTCGTTCGGTCGGGGTGACTATGCTAAATGCGTAGAGTTAGTTTTTTCATTACTTACACACGCTCATGTTTTTGGCGGGAGTCATGCGCAGAGGGATTTGTTGAACCTGACCATAATTGAAGCTGCGATTCGAGATCGGAATAAGCGAATGGTATCCACACTTCTGCGGGAACGGAGAAAAACGAGACCCGGTTGCCCATTTAGTTTGAAAATAGAAGAGCGTGCAAAGGCAGTATAGATTATTAAGAAGCCTGGTTAATTATAATAGTTGTTGTCCTTACATTGTGTCGATAGAGGAAATTTAGATGGGTGCAAAAGAATTTAATAAAGGTTTCATGGTGTCATGGGATCAGTTGCATCGTGATGGGAGGGCATTGGCGTCGCGTTTGGCAGAACTTTCACCGTTTGAAGGGTTGGTTTCGATTACACGGGGAGGCTTAGTGCCTGCTGCTATTATATCAAGAGAATTAGAAATTCGTTTGGTCGATACCATCTGCATTTCCTCTTATGAACATATGAACCAGTCAGAAGTCTCGATTATCAAGAGGTTAAATGGGAATGGGGAGGGTTGGTTAATTGTAGATGATTTAGTCGATACGGGAAAAACTGCACGAGTTGTCAAGGAAATGCTTCCAAATGCCCATTTTGCATGCGTTTATGCAAAACCATTGGGCAAACCGTTGGTGGACACCTATATCACGGAGGTTGGTCAGGATACGTGGATTTATTTTCCTTGGGATACCGATTTACAGTTTGTTCCACCAATGGCTAGCGATGAGAAGCTGGGTTAAAATATTTAAAAGCCGGAGGAAAGCTAAGTGAGCAGGATACCATTAGTAAGAGAGAATCAGCTAAACGATAAACAGCGTAAGGTCTATGATGAAATCAGAGCCAGTAGAAGGGGTTCTGTGCTCGACCTATTCATGATGCTAATGCATAACCCTGAACTTACTGACCGTGCGCAACGGCTGGGTGTGTTTTTGCGTTATGAAACTAGCCTTCCTGCTAGATTGAGTGAACTTGCCATTCTTACCACTGCCAAATATTGGAATTCTTCTTATGAATGGCATTTTCATGAGAATGAAGCTCTAGATGGTGGCTTGGCAGCAGATATAATTAAAGCCATACGAGTTGGTGATACACCAAACTTCGTGAATTCTGATGAACAAGCGGTATACGTTTATGTAAGGGAAATTCTTAACAATCGTCACGCAACAGATGAGACCTATCAGACAGTTTTGGGGGTTGTAAATAAGTCGGGGATTGTTGAGCTAACTTGCTTGATTGGATATTATTGTATGATTGCAATGACATTAAACGAGCATGATGTTCCCCTCCCAAAGGGGGTAAAACCATCGCTGCCGCCACCCGGCGAATAAGACAGAAATAGTAAAAACAAAACCGCCTCACTTGTTGCAAGTGAGGCGGTTTCTAGTTTTATGGCACTAATTGCTTAACGCGCAATATGATCGTACCTTTTACCAAAGAGAACATCCATTGGGACGGCCTCAGATATTGTCCATTCATCGACAACGGCAGGCTTACCGTTTGTCGTTTCGACGATTAAATAAGGCGCCCGAGCCTGATGATGGAGTGTTTTAGTAAAAGTTCTTGTACCTACCAGCACTGGTTCGTCTCTAAAAGACTCTAGAGCCTCAACCACAGCGTCGGAATCAAATGTACCAGCCTTTTCTACAGCTTTTGCCCACATTTCGAAAACCACATAACCAGGATAGGTATATTGGCTAATTGGATATTCGCCAGTTCGCTTTTTGAAAGCCTCATTGAAATCGAGTACGGACTGTCGAGGGTCGTCACCGTAAATCGATGCCTGTTCAGGAACAAAGTGACCGCTCAAATCTGGTACTGCGTCTAACCAGTAATCACCAGTCATAGAGCTTCCGCCCCCTAAAGCACTGTTTATTCCTGCAGCACGGATTTGACGAATAGCGCTGGCTCCGCCTGGATTATAGCTACAAATTTGAATAAAGTCGGGCTCGCTATCCAGAGCTTTAATTCTGTCGATTTGCGGTTGAATGGTCGGATCTTCATTTTGGAAAACATCGTGACCTACAAGTTCGGCGCCGAGTTTTTCCCTCCACATCCAGTCAAATCCGTAGCAAATACCTTTGTTATATTCAATTACGTCATCGAGAAGGATGTAGCCAGTTTTCCAACCCTTCTTATTGTAACCCCATTCAGCAAGTGTTGCACCCTGTACTGCCGCCAGAACAGAGCTTGAAAATGAATACTTTCCAATACCCTGAACACCAGCGAGGACGCTTTCCGCGCACAGAAAAATAGAGATTTTCTTTTGGTTCTGCGCCGCGAGTGCAGCCGGTGCCCCGAAATCATAATCGCAGTCAACTGCAATAGCTTGTGCGCCGTCATTTAGGACAGAAATTCCAGCTTTTTTACTTTCAACTCGGTCAGTTTTTGCATCGGCAAAAACTGGCACGATCTGTTTTCCAAGCAAACCGCCCTTGGCATTCCAATCATCAATTGCGATGAGGGCTGCTTCTGTGGATGGGCCACTGTATGCCTTCATCCAGCCAGAAGAAGAGGCGGCAAAACCAAATTTTACCACATCATCATCTGCTTCGGCGGGCGATGACACGGCAAAACTAATTGCAAGCGCTCCAGCCGCCACCATAGATAATAATTTTTTCATATTGTAATCTCCCAAGTTCATTGTACTAAACCGTTTTAAAATCTCCGGTTTCATGCGATGTCTATTCTCGACTAATATTCTGTATTTGCAAGACGATAGTGACAAATTCCACAAATTTCGTAATTTTCCAGTTGATTCATTCCGTTATTTCACATTAGTTACCTCTGAGCAAAAATCATATCGAAGCACTTTCTGCTATCGGTGTAAGAACATTAATGCAGATTAATGTATTCAGGGGGAGTATAGTTTGACTAGTGTCGCAAACGGTAGTGAACAGACTTTGGAAGTACGTCAGGTATCGGTACGTTTCGAGGGTTTGACCGCGGTTGACAGCGTAGATGAAACACTGCACCAAGGTGAGATATTGGGTTTAATAGGGCCTAATGGTGCGGGAAAAACTACATTAGTGAATGCGATGACGGGTTTTCAATTACCTTCCTCGGGAGAGGTACTATTAAATGGACAGGTGATTTCTAACCTGACCCTTCTTAGAAGGTTATTTGGACATGAACACTGGATTAGGCGACATGGCATTGGCCGTACATTTCAAGCAGGTAGATTGTTTCGTGAACTTCCGGTCGTTGAGAATGTTGAAGTAGCCGCCGTTAGTATGGGTTTGGGACGCAAAAAAGCCCGTGCCCACGCCATGGAGCTTTTAGACTGGCTTGGGCTTGCTGATCAAGCTGAGGTGCCGGCAGGAATATTGCCGTATACGGATGAAAGACGAGTAGGTATCGCTAGAGCGCTCGTGCTAAGTCCAGAATTTGTATTATTAGATGAACCTGCGGCCGGTATGTCCGACTTGGAATGTGATGACGTTATGCAGGTTGTGCGTGAAATTCCTGATCGCTACGGCTGTGGCGTATTGCTGATAGAACACAATATGCGTGTAATTATGGGTGTTTGTGCCCGTATCCATGTTTTAGACAGCGGAAAAACCTTGGCCCGGGGGACACCATCAGAAATACAGAATGATCCAGCCGTTATTAATGCATACCTAGGACATGGTTAGTAATATGCTTCTACATGTAGAAAATATTACCGTCCATTACAGTCGACTTCCAGCCTTAAGAGATGTATCTGTGACGGTAGAAGAGGGGGAGATTGTTTGTATAGTTGGTCCAAATGGAGCTGGAAAATCCACAACATTATTATCTATATCCGGTGTGCTCAATCCTACCTCTGGAAACATTACATTCGATGGCCAGAAGATAAACGGCATGAATGCAGAGGCAGTGGCGAGAGCCGGAATTTCTCAAGTTCCGGAGGGTCGGCATGTGTTTACAACTCTCAATGTCGAGGAAAACCTTCGTATCGGGACAAGCATACGAAATGATCGCAGTGACATAGAGAAAGATTTCAAACGCGTGCTTGAGATATTTCCTGTTTTGGCAGAGCGCCGAAAGCAGTCAGCAGGAAAGCTTTCTGGTGGGGAGCAGCAAATGCTTGTTATTGGTCGCGCTCTTCTAACTAACCCACGAATTATGACTATTGATGAGCCTTCATTGGGTTTAGCTCCAAATCTGGTGGATCGGGTATATGAAACGCTGTTAGATTTGAGGAAAGATAGAGGTCTAACTTTACTTATCGTTGAGCAAAGCTCGGAACGTGCTTTAAAGGCAGCAGACAGGCTCTACGTCTTGCGTAGTGGGCAGATGCAGCTAGAAGGGGCAGCAGAAGACTTGCAAGATGGTGCGAAGGTCCGTCAGGCGTATTTCGGCTTTGACGAAGATGTTGGAAAAGATGGAGCGGCGAATTTCTGATGGAATATATTATCCAAACCATAATAAGCGCTCTAAGTTTTGGCAGTTTCTATGCTCTTGGTGCTCTCGGTATAGGGCTTTTATTTAGTGTTTTGCGCCTAATAAATTTTGCGCATGGTGATTTTATAACCATTGGTGGTTACGCCCTGATTGTGCCCAGTGCTGCAGTTGTAGCGACCCTTTCGATAGGGGGTTTCCATCCGGCGCTAATTATTATCTGTATAGTGGCAGTGGTTGTTGTGCTGGCACTTATTTCATATTTCATTGTTTTTCAACATTCTCAAACCTCATCCCCTGCGACTATGATGATCGTTTCATTTGCGTTAGGGTATGTGCTGCAGAACGTTATTATAATGGTATATGGCGGTCGGCCAAAGACTGTTGATTTGTTCGGCGCACTTACAAAGCAGGTGCAGATCTCTGACGGGGTTAGTGTTCAGATATTGCAGCTTGTTATTATTGCGGTAACCTGGATCCTTCTCATTGCGCTTATCCTATTTTTGAAAAGGACACGGGTTGGGGTTCAAATGCGTGCCGCGGCAGAAGATTTTCGTATGGCTCGAATGTTGGGTGTAAGGGGTAAGTACGTTATTGCCTTGGCGTTCATTCTGAGCGGCGGTTTGGCGGGAATTATGACCCTTCTATTTGTCACTCAGACCGGTGTGCTGACTTTCAGAATGGGTGTGCCAATTATGCTATACTTTTTTATCGCTACAGTTATTGGTGGAATGGGTAGTCTGGTCGGAGCGGTAATAGGGGGATATGCAGTCGGAATAGTGAGTGTGGTGCTTTATGCAATTTTGCCTGGGGAATTTAAGGTTTTTAAAGATTCGCTAGTATTTATTCTCGTGATAATTGTCCTTC
>Ga0310344_10002283_pt1 | contig 14436 bp, 21 predicted proteins | sample HC15DNA20200_MG_FD_203801 | JGI IMG/M metagenome (GOLD analysis project Ga0310344, IMG submission 203801) | Marine microbial communities from station ALOHA, North Pacific Subtropical Gyre - HC15-DNA-20-200_MG | ecosystem: Environmental > Aquatic > Marine > Oceanic | place: Pacific Ocean: North... | reverse complement strand
CAGGTTTGGATATCGTTTCTGCTCCGTTGCCATCTATCTCTAGATATGTTTCTCAACATCATATTCCTGATAGGAGAGAGGAGTTTCCTCAGTATTACCGATACCTACACACCGACTCACATGTCTTTTCTTATGTTCTATTTCTTGTTAAACTTATATTTCGACACATATGGATTATCATCTAGATAAAACCTCCATTCCTTTTTTACATCCATGGAAATTCCTATTCTTTCAGACGTGAGTATTCTTTCCTTTCGTTTTTCTGAATCAACAATACATAGTTCTCCTTTTTTTGTTAAATCATGATTGTTAAATTTTTTATCAATTTTAAAAGCCTCTGAAAGTTTTCCAGGACCATTTGTTAAATTATTGACAAGGTTCCCTTTTCTATTTTTAATCATATATTTAATCCCATTAATCGGTTCTAATCCACGAATTAATACAGCTCCTGCTAGATCGGTTTTCTTTTTTGCGACTACATTTAACATAAAATACATTCCATAAGTAAAATATACATATGCATGTCCATTTTCTCCGAACATTGCTTGATTACTCACTGTACAATGCTTACTTGCATGACTAGCTTTATCATATTCTCCAAATTTGTATGCTTCAACTTCTACAACTCTACCTGTCATGTCTCCTTGGTTTGTTTTTCTTACTAAAACTTTTCCTAGAATATCTTTTGCTACTTCTAATGTGTCTCTATTATAAAATTCTCTTTCAATAGGTCTTAAATTATTCAACTATTTCACGGAAAAACTTTCTCATGATTATCTTTTGATTTCTCTACTAACATTGCAAAATTAATTTTATTTGGCTTACCGCCTACTAATCCACCAATTCCTCTTTTTTCTTTTGTCACAAAAATACCATCATTACCCATTCCTTGTACTTCTTTTAACTTATTCACAATTTCTGATACATTTGAATTCCTAGATACAATATAAACATGGCTTAATTTTACTTCCCTTTCTTTCAATATTCTAAGTTTTTCAATAAATTGGTTAATCTCATCCCATTCGTATTGTTTCATCTTACATTCAACAACAACAAGAATTTCATCATCTTCATTCAAACAAACTATTTTAAAATCCCCAATATTAGGAACTGGATAATCTATATTGATTTTTGCTGATTGGAATTCATTCACTAACCACATTGTGGTTCTAATTAACAAATAATCATCTCTCTCAGTTTTATCTTCTAAAATTGCATAATACAAAGATCGAATTGCTTGATCATTCATTTTATTCAGACTATTCATCATACCTGAACCCAACACCGATCTCTCTTTTTTCGCAATATAATTAATCAATCCAGTAGGAATCTTTATCTGCATTAATTCATCTACCATTTCTTCTCGAGTTTTCATTTCTAACAATATCGGATACTTTTGTAATAAGTATTTGCTAAATTATTTCCTTAAACTAAATAATGATTACACTATATCTAACATATGGCCAAAAAAATTACTAATATCACTCTTGTTCACGAATGTGACGAATCAAATTGCCATCTGGATAATCAAGAACAAAAAAAATGGATAGAAAATATTCTTCCTAAAGAAAAACTTGAATGGAATTGGAAATTAACAGACATTAAAGTTTTTGATATTAACCGTCCTAATCCAGATGATGCCAATTCATATATTTCAAGTGTTTTAGATAAAAAATATGAAGAATCTGATAATTAGATTCCTTCAGTTGCACGTTTTAACATAAATGCTCCATCTTTCATAATTAATTCAAACACATCATTCACTTCAAAACGAACTGCTAATAAATCATATTCTGCTTCAGATAAAAATAAAGTCATTTTTGGTAAAACCATTTCCCGTGCATTCATAGGAAAGACCCCAATTGATTGAAATTGCGAAATTATTCCTTTGACCATTTTGGATTCATCTGTTCCAGTCATTCCTCCTACCACACCTGAGTCAGTTCTGTCACGAACTTCTACTAATTCAATTTGTTTGCCAGGTTGTGCAGTCTCAGGATCAGATACACTACTAATCTTATGAACTCGGACTTTAACCATAAAAAGTAATTATTTACATTATTTATATCTCTAAGTTTTGAAAAAAAAATATCTTTTATAATTAAACATTTATAATATATTTTTATTAAGTTAGTTTAATTGACAAAATTTTTAAATCCAACTATTGGCGATTTCTCAATTTCCTTGAATGACGAACATAAAGATATTCAAGAATTAGCCCGTGAATTTGCAAATAATGAAATTAGTCCTATTGCGAATAAAATCGACGAGGACGATAAAATTCCTGATTCATTAATACAAAAAATGTCTGAATTAGGATTTCTTGGAGTTCCATATCCAACTGAATATGGTGGTATTGGTATGGATTATCTTTCAATGGCAATTGTTATAGAAGAATTGGCACGTGTAAGTTGTGCAGTTTCTGTTATACCTGTTGCCCATACTCTAATTACAATGCCACTCACAAGTTTCGGTACAGAAGATCAAAAACAACAATTTCTTATTCCTCTTGCCAAAGGCGAAAAAATAGGCGCACACGCCATGACTGAACCAGGTGCTGGCTCAGATCCTGCTGGAATCGTTACAAAAGCTACTAAAGATGGAGATGATTGGATAATTAATGGTACAAAAGCTTGGTGTACCAATGGAGATATTGCAGATACTTTCTTAATTTTTGCTCGTACATCCGAAGAACAAAAACGACATTTGGGTATTAGTGCATTTATTGTAGACCGAAACACAGATGGATTTACAGTAGGTAATGCTCTTCCAAAAACTGGTATACGTGGATCAAAATCTGTCGAACTAATTCTTGAAGATGCTAAAATTCCAAATTCTAATATTCTCGGAGACGAAGGTAAAGGATTCTATGTTGCAATGGATTGTTATGATCATGGGCGTATTGAAATAGCTGCTCAAGGTGTTGGTATTGGACAAGCAGCTATTGAATCAGCTTCTAAATATATTACTCAACGTAAAGCCTTTGGACAAACAATTATGGACTTTCAGGGCCCGCAATTTATGTTAGCAGAAGTCACAGCTGAATTACAAGCGTCTAGATTATTGACCTATTGGGCTGCCTCTCTTAGAGATCAAGGAAAAGATTACGTTTCATCTGCTGCTATTGCAAAAATGTATGCAACTGAAGCTGCTGAAAGAGCATCTCTTACTGCTATAAAATTATGTGGTTCAGCTGGTGTTGCTACAGAATATCCTATGGAAAGATATCTTCGTGATAGTCAAATAACTAAAATTTATGAAGGTACTAATGATATTCAACGTGTAACTTTAGGTCGACTACTTCATAAAGAAACTAAAAATGAATTAGGAATTTAATTACTTTCTATTTCTTCTACTTCATTGTTAGAATCATTTTCAACATTAGCAAGTTCTACAGCATAATCTTGATCAATTACTTTCGCAGTAATTAGATTTACTAGTGAATTAGTTGACGCTTCTCCTGTTACTCTTCCTCCTCTACCACGTATTTGACGCCATTTGAGATTTGTGCTACCACTCTTTGACTTATAGATAATTCCTAACACATCTCGAACATTGATAAAAGTGATATCTCGTTCTTTTTTTAATGTAACTTTATCGGCCGCTTCGATATAAATAGAACCCGTTTCCCCATCTTTCTCTGGAAAAACTTCAGGGTCATACAAATAACTCTCAGGGATATACGATGCACATGTACTATTAATAAGAAATCTTCTGAAACTCTCTAATGCTGATGTTGTATCTACATTAACCATACTATGACTAATATTATCTTATTAATTTAGTTTACGGGCTAATCATGAAAAATTTTATTATTGATTTCTAAATTTAGAATCTTTAATATATGAAATTATTTCCGTAAAATTTTTTACCCGAATTAAATTGTTAAGACTAATAATGTGGTTATTCCAAGGTTGATCATATATTAAAGCCACTTTATCTAAATTAGCAATTTCCGTTACTTGTATTGGCGAATCATCAACAAATATGTCGTAATCCAAATTTCCTTTTAAGAAATTTTCATCAACAACCACTATATCATCAAAAGTAATCTTAGTCATTTCTAACCATTGAATTACATCATTCATTGTTTTTTTATTTCTAGCAGTTACTAAATCTGTTTTACCAAAATCCTTTATCTTATCGATATTTTCTTTTAACCCAATTTCCGTTTCATCTATTAATTGCCATTCCTTCCATGCATCATCAAATACATCTTCAAATGCCTTTTTCGAAATACCAATTTTCTTCCAAAAATCCCATTGATCAACATTACTTTTATCAACTTTAATATCAAATCTCTCATTCAATAATCTCATCCATATCTTTGATGCATCTGCTAATACTCCGTCTAAATCTATTGCAATCTTCATTCTATGTCACAAATCCTATTCTTTTTCTAAAAATATTAAAAGATTAAAACTTAATCATTAATTGACTACATTGAATACAAATCTCTTTGTTTACCACATGAATCAAGACGATCCAAAAAAATGTACTGCATTAAAATTAGTACGACTTGGTTTAGTCAAAAAAATCAACTTAAAACAAATTCCCAAAAATTCAATATTACTTAATCCTATGTCTGATAATATACTATGTAAAAGCGATCAAAAATATCTACGCTCAGGTCTTGTTGTAATTGATTGTTCATGGAAAAAAGGTTCCAATGTTTTTAAAACTAAATTTCCTGGTATTAATAAACGACTTCCATTATTACAAGCAGGAAATCCTACTAATTATAGTAAACTTTTCACACTTTCATCATCTGAAGCATTTGCTGCATCGTTATTTATTACTGGTAATTTTCAAGAATCCGAACTTGTCCTCTCAAAGTTCAAATGGGGACATACTTTTTTCGAATTAAATTCTGAAATACTAGATGATTATTCACATGCTAATACTTCGGAAGAAATTGCCCTTATTGAAAAAGAGTATTATCAAAAATTCTTATAATTAAATTTTATCACATTATCCTTAAGTACAATAATTACTAATATATCTAATATACGATGTTATTACCTGCTGAGATTGAAACTAAAACTTCCGTCCCTGCCCTTAGAGCTCTAGTTGCAAAACGTTTAATCAACGAATATAATTTTAGCCAAAAAGATACCGCAAAACTAATTGGTGTAACTCAAGCAGCAATTAGTAATTATCTTCGCGGAACAAGAGGTAATCTCACTTCACTTGGTGATGACGAACGTATTCAAATTATTGTTGCTGAAATTACAACAATGATGATTGAAAAACACGAATTAAGTGATATAATTTCTAAATTCAATGAAGCTTGTAGCATAATTCGGAGCAGTCGGATGTTATGTGACATTCATAAAAAATTAGAACCTTCACTTGATGTTGATAATTGTCATGTTTGTGAAATGAACGACGACGATCATACTTCTCCAAAAAGCTTCGATATCTCATTAAAATAAATCTTTTACTGATATCTTATGAAAATAATTACATTAGGTACAGGTAATGCATTTACATCTGACGGTCGTGCTAATGTATCAGTTTTACTTGATGGAACTTTCAAAGTATTATTCGATTGTTCACCACAAACAATCCAATCCTTAAGAAAACTGAATCTCGCACCAAACCAAATTGATTATATATTTATTTCACATCTTCACGGAGATCATTCTGGTGGCCTTCCTTTCTTTTTATTAAATCTCAAACATCGTGAATCAGGAGTAGTAACTGTTAGTGGACCTCCTGGTTTAGAAAAACAAATTCATACTGTTTATACAGAATATTTTGGCGATATTGATATCAATAAATATTTCAAATTTCAACAACTCAATTCAAAATATCCTTTTAACTTAAAATATATGGAAGGCAACCACTCGATTTTAGACTTTATATATAAAATTGAATTTGACAACAAAAAAATTGTTTACACTGGAGATACTAGACCTATTGATTTATCAAACTTTGCTAAAAATGCAGATTATTTAATACATGAAGCAGGTGAAATTAATCCAGATTTAGCAAATACCTCAGCACATACTACTCCTATTCAAGCTGCTAAAATTGCAAAAGAAGCCAATATTAAAAATCTTATTTTAGTTCATCGTCCCAACTTCAATCAAGAATTAATAGATGAGATTTACTCAATATTTCCTAATACATTGATGCCTAATGATCTTGATATTATTGAATAAAATAAATAGTTATAATTTATTCTAGACTAATGAAATTTATTGAAATATTATTCTACTAAAAAATTTGGACCAATAACTACTGGTCATAGACAATGGAGAGATGAAGGCCATTGTAAATATGTACATGGTTATGCTCGTCATGTAGAGATTACTTTTGGTTGTTCTAATCTCGACGATAAACATTGGGTTATGGATTTTGGAGGACTCAAAGAAATTAAAAACTGGTTAAATGAACAATGGGACCATCGTCTACTTATTGCTAGTGATGATCCTCTCATGCCTGACTTTAAAACACTACACGAAAAAGGTGGATGTAATCTCAATATAATGGATATAGAACAAGGATGGGGACCTGGAATTGAATCTTCTTGTAAATTTGTTTATGATTATGTTAATCAATGGATTAAAAAACTAACTGATTCACGTGTTTGGGTTCATAAAGTCCAAATCTGGGAACACGAAAATAATTCTGCATTTCTTACTAATGAATAGGTCTAACATCTAATGACTTCTCATTCCGCATTGATTTTACTTTCCGGTGGAATTGATTCTGCTGTTGCACTTTGGAAAATGAAAGAAATGAATTATGATGTTTACACAATTACTTTCAACTACAATAAACGATTTACTAAAGAAATCGAATGCTGTAATAAAATCTCTGATGCCTCTGAAGCTATTTCACACAAAATAATTGACCTAAATTTTCTTTCTGAATTTGAAGACGAAACCTACAAAGAATCAAGTCCACTGTTTAATAACAAAAATAATATACCCCCAAACTATATTCCATCAAGAAATTTAATTTTTTATTCTATTGCATTGTGGTGGGCTGAAACTCTTGGTATTGAAACTATAGTTGGCGGACATAATAAAAATGATATTGATTCTTTCCCTGATTCTAATAATGATTTCTTTCATCAACTAATTAATATAGCTAATAATTCTACATATGGTTCTCAAAAAATTTCTTACAATATATTTATGCCTCTTAGCAAACTAAATAAAAAACAAGTAATTGAAGAAGCTCTACGCCTAAACGTACCTCTAAATTTAACTTGGTCTTGTGAAAAACAAGAAGATATTCCATGTAAATTATGTCGTTCATGTAAACTTCGATTAGATAGTTTTTCAATTCTGGGAACTCAAGATCCCTTATCAACTATTTAGCAGCAGACAAATATTGTATTTATATTTTATATATGATGAATATACCGGTACGATATAGTTGGATTGATAGTTTGTTAGACAAATCTAAACAAAAAAAATTCTCCTCTACTGACGTTTTACCTGATATTCAAAATCAAAGTGCATCTGTAGACGTCTCTGCTGGAATCTCAAACTTTAGGACTTTATATCAAAGCGATGTTGGACCTTTATTTGTTAATTTTTCAGTTAGCGTTTCTACTCAAAGTACTCGAGGCGTTCACATGAGCCGTTTAATAAAATCCACATTAAAACATACTACTGGCAGATATATTGAAGATTCTCTGATAAAGATTCACGACGAGATTACTAAAACACAACCTGATTGCCTAATTAATGTAAAATTCCAATATCCTGTTCATGACCAGTTTCTTGATACATCTATTACATTAAATTCTAACAAAGAATTCGATTATGACTTTAAACTCACAGGTATAACTTCTTGTCCATGTAGCAAAGCAATAGCTGGAGTTGGTCATATGCAACGAACAATACTTACTTTACAACTACAGCAAACTTCTTTGATAAACTTTGAAGAAGTTGCACTAAATCTTAACGAATGTTTCTCTGCAAGTCTAAAAGAATTCCTTAATCGTGCTGATGAAGCAAATAAAATTATCGAAGCCCAAACTAATTCTAAGTTTGTTGAAGATGTAGTCCGTGACTGTTTAAAGAGATTTCCTACTGCTAAATATATTCATGCACAAAGTTTAGAATCTATACATTCTCACGATGCAATTGCATCCTGGCCAAAAAATAATAGTAATTAACCTTTAACGGTTAGCTGTTTTCATAACTGCCAAAAATTCTTGTTTAGTCTCAAATTGAAGATATGAATTATGTCTCTTTTCATATCTTATACTTGAAATCAATCTAGAACCATAATCATGTCCTGGACAAATCTTTACATGATCATCTAACTTCATAATTTTTTGAAAACTTTTGAATAAATCCTCGTCCTTACCACCAGGCAAATCAGTCCTTCCACATCCACCTACAAACAATGTATCTCCTGTAAATAAATAATTTTTCTTAGTGTCAGTTTTATCCGATAACAAATAACATATTCCATCTGGTGTATGACCTGGTGTATGCATTACTCTTAGTGTTAAAGAATCTAATTTTATAACTTCTTTATCTTTTAATGATCTATCCTTATTTGTAGGTGCACTTACATGAGCGCATACTTGCCCTCCAGTTCTTTGTATAGCCTCCTTGTTTCCAATCGTATGGTCCCAATGACTATGAGTATTAAAAATATATTTTATATTCAAGTCTAACTTACGCACGGCAGTTATTACTTTATCTATATCATAAGATGGATCAATAATGAATCCGTTTCTAGTTTTGCTATCGCCTACAATATATGTGAAATTCTTCATATTTCCGACGATAATTTGCATAAACTCCATATATTCTACAGTTCCTAAAATATAATATCGTCAGCCAAATATATACTATAGGTTATTTTCCAATTCTGGCGGTATACCTATATCTACAGTAACAACTTCACCTGTTATATCATCTTTATGCAGTAATCCACTTTTACTTTTATGAAATGTTACCGTCAACTCAGCTTTTATTACATTATTTGCAATACTTCCATCCAGAGGATTAAGACCTGATGGAATATCTACTGCAACTATTGATTTTTCACTTTTATTAATTTGATTCATTACAAATGCAATTTGATCATCTAAATTACCATGTAATCCTGTTCCAAATAATGCATCAACAATTATATTGGATTTATTAACCTCATTTTCAAACTCTTGTTCAAAATTCTTATTTTGAAAAATTTCAATTCTCTTTATTTGTTTTATATCTTTAATTAAATTCCAATTCTTTTTTATCTCATTTGTTTTTAATTTCCCTTTAATATTTATTAAACAAATTGTAACCTCATCAGTAAATTGAATTAAATGTCTTGCACATACCAACCCATCTCCTCCATTATTTCCACTTCCACACACTATCAAAATATTCTTTGATTTATTTTTTAAATATCGTTTTTGAATAATGTTAGCTAACTGTAAACCCGCATTTTCCATTAAAATTAATTTTGATATACCGCTTTCTTCTGCCATATCTTCTAATAACTTCATTTTTTCTGGAGTAATAGATTCCAATTAATACCATAAATTTAAGTTAAACCAGTATTAATAAAATATTATATGGAAAGCAAAAACTGTACAATATGCAATAATCCTATGGATAAAGTGCCTGTTAGTGACCATATTGATTTTATTTGTTTATCCTGTGGTCCTTCTAGTCCTATATTTTGCACTAAAGATAATAAAGAACGCTAATTATTTCTAATAATAGGGCTTTCCTTGCCTAAATGCAATAATTTTTGCTGCACGAATATCTCTAAATAATTTCTTATTTGGCTTTATTTTCTGATTAGACGTACCAAATTCATCTACAATTTCTATCTTTGTATTGTTATCTACAACAGATTTTATTGTTTTAGCGATGTAACGAGAATTATGTTTATCTCCCTTTCCTATTTTTATTATAATCTCACTTTCTTCAAAATATTCTGAAATTTCTTTAACTGTTTTTTTAACTTGATTTATTGATCTACAAACACTTGCGTAAATTTCTTTATCATTATTATATACAATTAAACCGGTCCTGTGTCCAGGATCGATTCCTATTGTTATATTATTACAAGTTAAATCATTTAATTTACTCAAAATAATATATCTCTGTGTTTTTGAATTAGATAATTCTTCTAATGTTATATGTTTAGTTTTTAAAGCAAGATGCTTCTCTAATTCAGTAGTAATTACTAAATTTACAAAATTTGGTATTTTTTCATTAGGTGTTAAGCTCAGAAATGAAAAATTATGATCTTTTAATATTTTTGTAATTTTATAATATGCTTTACTATCAAGTGTAATAACTGCTATTTTGACATTAGTTTTACGAGTTTCTTTTATTGTCTCCAACAATACTTGTTAATAATTTTACTTTCTTAAATATTCAGTTGTACATATATAATAAATGTATGAAAATACCAACAAATCAAGACAACGAAAACTTTCCTACAATAAACAAAACTCACTTTCTTGACCTCTTCAAATCCAATGTATCCACTATTTATATGGATAAATCTCACACCAGGAAACAACTTGTTCCAAAATTTTTATCTTCAATTTCAACTTCAGACTTGATTATTTATCTTGATTTTGATGCTTGGATTCGTAGTTATCTTAGTATCTCCAAAAATAATTCAAATATATTATTACTTAAACCAACTCAAACTAACCTTGATAATTCTTTACTTACTATTTTATCATGGAATAATCCAAATTTAAGATTCTTAATATTGGATTCAATTCCCTCATTTTATAATCTACTTAATCAAATTGAACCTAACCACACTGGCGAATTATTATTTTATTATTTATCTTCCTTACGAAATTTTGTATATTCTGTTAATGCAAAAATGATCTTACTTAATCTTTCTATTTCTAACACGTTTTCTAAACCTAATAATCGATTTACAGGAATGAAAATTCTAAATCAAATCAGTGATAATATAATTTACGCAAACTCTGTAAAAGCTGATACACAAATCTATATTTATGATGATGAATTATCAATAAAGAAGTCTGTTAAGTTAGAAAATTAACCGCCTTTTAATGCGACTAAAAAGACACCAATGATTAAACCAATAAATGATAGTCCTAATCCAGAAATAATAAAAGCTGCTGTAGTTCTTCCTTTTGCAACTTGTTTTGTTGCTCTGGTAATAAAAATAAAACCTACTGTACCACATAATACCGATGCACTAAAAATAATACTCTCTGCTAATGTTTGTCCTTGGAAATTTGGTATAATTGGTGCTCCTGGGGTTGCATATGATGGACCTTCTAGTAAAGCATTAACAATTCCTGTTGTAAACAAAATAAACAAAGCTATGTATGCATACTTTATAGCTCGTATTTGAAATACTGATGAAAACGTATTTGTTATAGTTCTTACAACTGATATACGACTTAAAGTTAGAAATAAATTACTAGTTAAATTATCAATTTTCTTTTTTATTGCCATATATATTTCACTCTCCTAATTCGTCCATTATCACTTGTTTTACTAATGTTCCTGTTGTTGATATTTCTAATAAGGTTTTCAGATACTCTTCTCTTTCGATAAAATCTAACCTGTTTCTCCAAATTTCATAACCTAAATCTAAGTTCTTAGCAGCGCTCTTGTGCGATTTGCAAAGTTTCTCTCCATTTTTTAAAACATTGTTACATAATTTACAGTTTTTCATTTTCGTTTCCTCTCATTATGACAATCTGGATTAGAACAAAAACTCCAAGGCCTTCCCTTGTATGTTGTTCTTATCTTTGGCCAAGAACATTTTATACAACCGTTTTTCTGTGTACGTATATATCCGCTTCTTGGTAAAGAAGCCTTGACTGTGCACTTACCATCAATACTTTTTGAACAAACTAAAGCACGATTTTTCAAATTTGATGTAATCATTAATGTACCGTCTAAACAAACAGTGCATTTTCGCAATATTATATTTTCTCTAGATTTATTATCAATTTTATTGCTTGCACTTGTTAACATCTTTCCTATGTTTTTATCATTATCTTTTAATGATTTTAAGACCAATTCTAGATCATCTTTTGTATTTTTTATCACTTGGTCAGATGATATTTTACCATCTTCAATTTGTTTTAATTTTTCTTCCATTTTTCTTGTCATTTCAGAAGATAATATTTCAGGCGAATAATCACTCAACGTCTCTACCAACGCTTTAGCTAAATCAGTAGGCACTAATTTATTTCCATTGACATACATTCTATCAATAATTGTACGAATAATGTTTGCTCGGGTAGATTTGGTTCCAATTTCTTCTTTTTCCATTTTTTGTACCAATGTCATCTGATTATATGGAATAATAGGCTCTTCAAATTTCTTATTCAGATTCATACGTTTAATATCTAATTCATCACCCACCTCAAATTCAATATTATTATCTTTTATTTGATTCTCATCATTCCACCCAAAATCTGTCAATATTTTATGCGATGTATAGAAATCATATTTACCAATTTTAAAATATATTTCTTTTTTATAACCACTTGCGGGTTCTCTAAATAAATTGAGAAATCTTTTTACAATTAAATTGAATACTTTCTTTTCTACATCGGTTAAATTATTTGTAATTATTTTTCCAGTCGGATAGATACTTGGATGTGCATTATCTGTTTCTTTACCTTCTGACGATGTAAGTTTTTTCTTCAATAATAATTCATTTGCTACTTTTTTAAATTCCATTAACTTGCTCAAATCCCTAATTATACGTTGACAATCTAAATTCTTAGGTAATTTTTGACTATTTGTTCTTGGATAAGAAATTAATGCATTCAGATAAAGTTTCTCAGCAATACTTAATGTTTGATATGGACTTAATCTGTAGAGTTTAAAAGCTTGTTTTTGTAATCCACTCAAATTAAATGGAACAGGAGGATTGATCTTAAACTTAGATTTTTTAATTTTATTGACTGTTGCTTTTTCACCCTTACATTCATTTCGTATTTTTTCTGCCTCTATCTTATTTAATATTCTTTGTTTAACATATTGAATTTTAATCCACTTATTGGTTCTGTTCTTTTCCGAATCAATGTATGTTTCTAATGACCAAAATGGAAGTGGTACATAAGTCTCTCTTAATAATTCATTTTCTACAAGATAAGATATAGTTGGTCCTTGAACTCTTCCCATACTTAATGTTCTATATTTTTTACTATTCGTCATAAAAGCACGTGATAGAGCTCTTGAAATATTCATACCATACAAAAAATCTATTGTATGACGTGTTATCCCTGCATAGGCTAAATTTATATTGATATTATTCTGTATATTTGCAAATGCATATTCTATATCTTCTTTCATTAATGTTGAAAATTTTACCCGTTTCGCAACATTTTGTTTTTCATTACACGCATACTTCAATATATTATAACCAATTGTCTCACCTTCTTGATCTAAATCACATGCAAGAATGAATTCATTTGCATTATCAGATAATCTTTCAATAACTTTAATTCTTGAATTAATTATTCTTGAACGATTTCTATCTGCCTGTTTCGAAGGAATCCATGCATAATCATAAACCGGTAATTTTTGACGTTTCTTTAATAAACTCAAATTATACAAATGACCTATTGCTGAACATATCACATAATTTGTTTTATTATATTTGACAACAAATACATCAATATTAAAAATCTTAAACGTTTTATAATTATTGTTTGATAAAGCCTCTGAAATTTTTTTTGCAGCTTCTGATTTCTCACATATTACGAGTGAATATTCATCCACTCCTATGATTTGTTTTAATTCTGTTTTATTCAATTACTTATTTATTATCAATTAAATTACTTAACTCTAAATAGTGCTATTTTCTCACAAATTTTTAAAACCTTAATTCTAAGAAATGAATATTTATAATAATGCCAAAAATATTGATTGGATTTCTAATATTAATAATTTTAAACCCAATTTTTATTCCCCAAATCTCTTCAAACCCAAATATTACAGGAAGCGGAGTAACTATTGCAATTATCGATACTGGAATTGATTATAATCATCCTGCTTTAGGTGGAGGTTTTGGAGATGGTAAAACTGTAATTGGCGGTTATGACTTTATAGATAATGATTCTGACCCAATGGACGAACTCGGCCATGGTACACATATTGCCGGTATAATAATAAAAATTTCTCCTAATTCAAAACTCTTGGCTTATCGAGTTGTAGATTATAATGGGTTAGTAAAATCAAGTGATGTTATCCGAGCTATGGATTTAGCCGTTTCAGATGGCGCTGATATAATTAATCTAAGTCTTGGAAGTATGGCAGAATCTAACGAACTTCGTATGGCTATTAAAAAAATTACTCAATCCGGTATAATTGTTGTAACTGCTGTTGGCAATAGCGGTCCAATTTTTGGAAGTATTGGAGATCCTGCTAAATATGAAGATGTAATTTCCGTTGGTTCACAATACACTGAAGATGTAAACTCAACGTTAGCAATAAT
>Ga0310344_10002281_pt1 | contig 14437 bp, 12 predicted proteins | sample HC15DNA20200_MG_FD_203801 | JGI IMG/M metagenome (GOLD analysis project Ga0310344, IMG submission 203801) | Marine microbial communities from station ALOHA, North Pacific Subtropical Gyre - HC15-DNA-20-200_MG | ecosystem: Environmental > Aquatic > Marine > Oceanic | place: Pacific Ocean: North... | reverse complement strand
GACTCTCCGTCGGTATTCGGCCGTACCTCGTTTATCGTCAATGGGCTGAGCAGCCTCGTAGGCCGCCCTGCCAGCACTTTCCAGCGACTCTTTGTCGAGGGTCGAGCCGATCAAGGCCGAAGCTGCAGCTTCGACAAGTATTGCCGTTGGGGCAACCGCACCGAGAGCCACCGAAGCAGCTTCACAAACACCCGAAGAGTCGAGAGTTAGGCTGACCGCGGCCCCAACAACGGCAATATCCATTTCCGTGCGGGGAATAAACCTCAGATAGGCATCCGCGGACATTTTTGAGGGAGCAGGAAACTCAAGGCGGACCAGAAATTCACCAGGCTCGAGGACTGTTTGCCCTGGGCCCGTAGTAAATTCAGTGGCTGGCACTCGACGCTCTCCTGTATTTCCCGCTACTACACAAATTGCCCCCAAGACCATAAGGCTGGGCACGGTATCCGCAGCTGGGGAACCATTGCAAAGGTTCCCCCCAACAGTAGCCCTCCCCTGAATTTGAGTTGAGCCGATCAAATCGACCGCCTCAGCCAAGCCGGGGTATACAGCCTTCAAAGCCTCGTTCTCAAAGATCTGTGCAGCGGGCACCGAAGCTCCCAGGCTAAGACCTTCTGATGATATATCGAGACTCATAAGGTCTGGAATCCGCTTAAGATCCACATATAAACGAGGATCACGAAGTCCCGTCCTGGCCTGCACTAACAGGTCCGTTCCACCGGCCAGTACCATGGCATCTTCACCACTACCTTTTAAAGCCTCCACCGCTTCGGAAACCGATCGCGGGGAAACATATTGCGCGTCCAACATGCGCTAACCCTCTCCTTCAATTTTAGGGGACATCTCCCCGAGCAGTGCAAGTGTATCGCATGCAAGCCTGCGAGATGTCCACCATTAACCTAACCTTACCTCGACAAATGTCACCATCATCATACCGGCAAAATAGCGACTCCATTAGACACTCGAGGCCCTTAGCGCACCTCCAGGTGCTTACCCTTCCTGAACGTCCCTTTAACCTCACCTCAGGAAATATGCTCCCCGAGGTAACAGTTGCCTACGAAACCTATGGCAAACTCACGAGAAACCACGATAACGCCGTACTGGTCTGCCACGCAATTTCTGGAGACTCTCATGTAGCGCGCCACGACCCGAAAGACGACCCCGGCTGGTGGGATCTTCTGGTAGGACCGGGCCATGCTATTGACACTAATAAGTTTTTCGTGATTTGCGTGAACGTATTAGGAGGATGTCGAGGGACTACTGGACCAAACAGTATCAATCCAGACACTGGAAAACCCTACGGTGTGGATTTCCCGACAATTACGGTGGAGGACATGGTAAAGGCCCAGGCAGCCCTTCTGGACGAGCTCGAGATAGACCAACTTCTCGCAGTAATAGGAGGCTCGCTTGGCGGGCACCAGGCGCTAGCGTGGGCCGCACTTTATGCTGATCGGGTCAAGAATGTCGCGGCTTTAGCCACATCCCCGCGCCTGACCAGTCAAGGCGTAGCCTTTGACGTCGTAGCTAGGAACGCAATCCAACAAGACCCGAACTTTGCAAATGGTCAGTACTACGAGCAAGAGCACGGGCCCGACGTGGGGCTCGCTATCGCTCGAATGCTTGGACACATAACCTACTTGTCGCCAGAGGGCATGTCTGAGCGGTTCGATAACAGAAGGTTCGAGGCAAGAGGCGATGAACAAAGTGATTTTGAAAGAAAGTTCTCCGTTGGGTCCTACCTTGCTCATCAAGGCGAACGCTTTGTAGAACGATTCGATGCTAATAGTTACTTGACGCTCTCCATGGCGATGGATTTATTTGACTTAGGTGGAGACGGAGAGACGCTTTCAGCCAAACTCCGTAATAGCAAATGTCGTTGGCTAGTAATCAGTTTCAGCAGTGATTGGTTATTTCCTCCCTCACAATCGCAGTCCATCGTGCGGGCTCTAGTTTCGAATAAGAGTGAAGTCTCTTACTGTAACGTTGTCACACCTTGCGGGCACGACGCGTTTTTGTTGGAACGGGATCTCCCACTATATGGTGAGCTGGTAAAAGGACTCCTGGGAGCAGAAAACTTGCAAACCTTCGCACCCAAGGAAGACAAGTCAGTCTCCACGACCCGCCTTTTCCGACAGCGTCGCGACTACGACCATCTCATAAAACTAATACCTGATGGGAGTTCGGTACTCGACCTAGGCTGCGGGAGCGGCGGGCTCCTCGCTCGGTTGAGAGAAAAAGGACATGGACACGTGGTTGGAATCGACCTATCTCCTTCGGCAATTGTGGAATGCACACGCCTGGGACTCCCCGCAATTCAGTCCGATCTCGACGACGGCCTCCATTTCTTCCCCGACGATCATTTCGATATCGTTGTTTTGTCCCAAACTTTACAAGCTGTTCGGGATGTAGATAAAGTTCTCTCTGAGTTACTCCGGGTGGGACGAAAAGCACTCGTAAGTTTTCCGAATGCTGCTTTTTTAGACCACCGACGTTATCTTGCGGAGTCTGGGCAGATCCCAGATATGACACTTCCCGAATCACACCGATGGCATGACTCTCCTCCCTTAAGGCTGTTTTCTATAAAGGATTTCGAGGATTTCTGCGAAAAGAAAAACATTGCTATTCACGAACTGGTTGCACTTAACGAGAAAAAAGGTAAACAAATCAGTGAAGACCCTAACCTCAACGCTGATCTTGCAATTTTTGTAATAAGTAGGCACGGTATTACTAAATAATTCAGCATAAATCGGGACACTGCAGGTGGCAAAAAGGAACCCTGTTGAGTCATTATCTCCTTCGCACCAACATCAATCCACTCCATCAGGAAGCAGGACATGTCGATACAAATTGATCCAAAGACCGGACTAAAGATTTTTAATACTCGAGCGGCGAAAGCCACTGAGAAGATCAAGGGAAAGGGCTACTCTCTCGTCGAAGACGAGGCTCTAACGACCCTACCTGAACAACCGCCTGGGGCAGTTTTTAACTCCGATGAACAGGCAAAATATAGGGAATTTAAAGAAGCTAGGCGGGGCGCCGCTGACTACATGGCAATGGAAGGGGAGTTCAGCAAGTACTTAGAAGATGTTTATTCAACTGACCCCGTGCCTCGAGATTCCCTGAAAGATGAGTGCGAAATTCTAGTTATTGGTGCAGGGTTCGCGGGCCTTCTGCTGTGGCACAAACTTAGACAAGAGGGCTTCCACGACGTGCGGTTCTGCGAGAAAGGTGGTGACGTCGGGGGTACCTGGTACTGGAATCGGTACCCAGGTATTGCGTGTGACGTAGAATCGTACAGTTACCTGCCACTCCTGGAGGAGATGGAACATTTTCCCACAATGAAGTTTGCTTCAGGATTCGAAATTTTAGAATACTGTCAAAAGCTGGCGGAGAAATTTGATTTTTACGACCACTGTCTTTTTCACACCACCGTAGAAAAAACGGAGTGGGACGAAGAAAGTGGGAGATGGACCGTCTTTACAGACCGTGGCGATGCAATGAAGGCCAGATATGTGATTCTAGCCAACGGAATCCTGACCAGCCCCAAACTCGCGCGTATCGATGGAATGGAAACTTTTAAAGGGGACGCATTCCATACTTCGCGTTGGAATTACAACGTAGAGTTGCAAGGGAAAAGAGTGGGAATTATCGGCACGGGTGCCACTGCCGTCCAGGCCATCCCTGAGCTCGCGAAGGTAGTCGGCGATCTCTTTGTCTTTCAAAGGACTCCATCTTCGATTGATGTCCGAGACCAGCGCGCCACAACGCCAGAAGAAATCGAAAACTGGAAGAAGGAACCTGGCTGGGCAAAGAAAAGAAGGGCACGATTTGCCAAAATTTCTTCGGGACGCACAGCTATTAAAGCAAATGACGATTACCTCGCAGGAAAAGTCGCTGACTTCAAGGAAAGAAAGCAGCACGAACGCAAACTTTCTTCTGAAGAGCTAATGCAAAAACAGCTCGACTCCAACTTTCGGATTATGGAACAGATCCGAGAACGTGTCGGCACCATTGTAAGAGACCCCAAAACTGCCTCCGCGCTAAAGCCTTATTATCCTTACGCATGCAAACGTCCGACCTTTCATGACGAATATCTCCCAACGTTTAATCTTCCCCACGTCCATCTCATCGATACTGCTCCCCGTGGAGTAGGTAAAATTAACGAGCGAGGAGTGGTTCACGAAGGTAATGAATATCCTCTGGACGTCCTCATCTATGCGACCGGTTTTGAGTGGATGGCTACATCTACCTTCAATATGGTAGTCGGTCGTAAAGGCCGTTCCCTAAGTGAAAAATGGAAATCGGAAGGAACAAAAACGTTTTTAGGCTTGCACAGTAATGGCTTTCCAAATCTTTTCATAGTATCGGGGCCGCAAGGCGGCGGCGGGAGCTTCAACTTCACAGATGCCATAGAAACACACGGTGACTACATCCTCTGGATGCTGAAGACGATGAGAGAAAAGCAGTTAAACGTAGTCGATGTCAAAAAAGAGCCCGAAGAGGCCTATGCCGAGCACTGTCGCGATGCGGACATACGCACGGCGCCCCTTCGCGACTGTATCTCCTATTACAACGGGCACGGCGAGGCGGAACCAGGCAGTCTGGCCTATTACGGTGGGGGGTATTGGCATAAGCACCGGATCGCTGCCCAGGCGACGTTAGATCCTTTTCTTTTTGGCTCTATCGACGAAGGCTAGCCTGGCAAAACTTCCTAAAACAGCGAAGTGCCAAATTAAGCCTGGTAGTGATTCAACAGTTAAAGATGTCCGCCTACAAAACCGCGATATCGGATTTTCGGTTAATTAAAGTCCCAGAGCAGACTTTATGCCCGACACCCCGCCGGCGTATATTGCGCTTACTACGGCGACCGCATCTTTTTCGGAAGCATCTCCTTTAGGCCGAAAGTTCCCTTGCCATTCAAGCTCCGTTGCGCCTGGACCCAGGGGGCGAAGAGAAAAGCGAGCTGAATATTCCTCAAAGGGAAGCGGACACGCGTCGTCATTTACGATGGAATACGCAAATCTGCAGCCTTCTCCGTTGTAGGCGTCGAGCCTCTCTTCCACTATTCCACCTCCGGCCATTTCGATGGTTCTTACGCTACCGAGGCCTTCACCCGTGAGGGAACAACTTTTCACCGCATCTCCAACGTAGGCAATATTCCCAAATTCTGAGACTATGCTCCAAACTTTCGATATCGGGGCTTCAATTCTTTCCACCACTTTGTAATCTGCCATTACAGCAACTCCTTCTAAGTTTTGACGACTTTACTCTTCAGCGGCCCTTGTACACTGGGGCTCTCTTTTCTAAGAATGCTTTCGGTCCTTCCCGAGCATCCTCTGTTTTAAATACCGGCGCGGACAACTTAGTCTCCACCTTCATCCCTTCCTCCTCCGTTAGACCAATGCACAAACGCGCAGACTTGCGAATCGCCTTTACCGCAAGGGGACCATTGCTCGAAATCTTTTCTGCGATCTCAAAAGCCTTGCTGAGGAGCTTTTCCTTCGAAACGACATAGTTAAGAAAACCAAAGTGGAGCGCTTCATCAGCCGTTATCAAATCCCCCGTCAAGAGAAGCTCCATTGCTTTAGCGTAAGGCAGCTGAGCAGGCAGACGCACCGTGGATCCACCAGCGGGGAAAATAGCCCATTTAACCTCTTGGACTCCAAAACGTGCCTCGGGAACAGAAATTCTAATATCTGTACCCTGAACGAGCTCAAGTCCCCCCGCAATCGCATGCCCGTTTACCGCGGCGATTACGGGTTTAACTGTGTCAAAATCTCGCAGTAACGCTTTATTGGTGATCTTCGGATCATCCATCACTGCATGATCCCATTCGTCCTCGGGTTCACGCCCTCCCGAAAAAAGAGGAATTAGCCTGCCAAGATCGGCACCGGCACTGAAAGCCTTCTCTCCTTCACCTGTCAGTACCGCCACACGGATTTGGTCGTTGCTTTTGATCTCTTCCCAGGCTTTCGCCAAGCGGACCGCCACTTCAGGAGAGACGGCATTCCGAGCTTCGGGCCGATTAAGCGTGACAACGGCTATATTTCCATCCACTTTGAACTCAACTGCAGCCATTTGAAACCTCCTCTTGGCCAAAACGGAACTACATGCTGCTCTTTAATGAAAGCTTTGGCAATACGTCGAGTGAGAACAGTCTGTTACGATGAGGGAAAAAAGCTTCGAATCGACCTGAAAACAACATAAGGGACAGGAAACAAAAAAAATGTCACGCCATTCGTGTCCTTCGACGGATTTCCGCGAACATTACAAAAGTGTCATAGAATCCCTGCTCAAGAAGGAGTCAAGTTAATGAGTGACGAATGCTTTGAAATAGAAATCCAGGATGAGATAGCGCACATCCGGTTCGCAAGGCCGGAGAGATTTAATTCTATGACCTTGGATTTTTGGAATAGGCTTCCTGAAGTTATTGATGACATTGACAGCAAAGGCAAAGCTCGCGTAATCGTGATTTCCTCGACGGGAAAACACTTCACGGCCGGCATGGATCTGTCTGTCTTTGAATCCAACAATACATTAAGTGGAAATGACTCCCCGATAACACGTGGTCCCCGTGTGTACGAACTTGTGAAACGTTTCCAGAATACAGTGAGTTGTCTCGAGAAAGCCAGAATGCCCGTACTGGTCGCAATTCAAGGAGGGTGTATTGGGGGCGGTATGGACTTGGTAACTGCTGCAGATATGCGATACGCGACTGCCGACGCCTTTTTTTGTATTCAAGAGATTAACATCGGGATGACCGCAGACGTTGGCACATTTCCCCGCCTTACGCGCTTGGTCCCCGAAGGCCTCGCGAAAGAGTTGGCCTATACTGGGAGAAGAATGACTGCTGCGGAAGCCTTAGATGCAGGGCTGATTAATAGGATATACCCTAACCACGAAGAGATGCTTTCTGGAGTCATGGAGACCGCTCAAGAAATCGCAAAAAAGGCACCCCTCGCAATCTTTGGGACTAAACAAATCATCAATTACTCAAAGGATCACAACACATCAGACACTCTTGATTATATCAGCATCTGGAACGCGAGTATGCTGCAGCCTAAAGAAATGCGGGAAGCGATAAAGGCAAACGCAGAAAAACGAAAGGGAAATTTTGAAAATCTCCCACCTCGAACTAAAACTAACTAGGAGACACTATGTTAATGAACCCCGTTAAACAAAATATCGACCTGGGTATTGTTGTAAGCGACCCAACCGAATGCCTACATTTTTATCGGGACATACTAGGCCTTGAAAAAACAGAAGAAATTACGATGGGGCTCGGCACTCTCCACCGACTTCAATATTGTAATAGTGACGTCAAACTCCTCGTCCCGAAGGAAGCCAAGCAAAGTGGACCGGAAGGTTTACAAGCTCAAGAAGGCATTCGATATTTCACGATGGTAATCTCAAACATCAAGGAAGTAGTAACTAAGCTGACCGAAGAAAACGTACCGTTTGAGATACCACTCACAGAAATTCGCCCTGGGACCACGATAGCCATGGTCAGAGATCCAGCAGGAAACGTGCTCGAATTCGTTGAAAGAAGTTGATCTTCTGAAAAAGAGAACTTCTTACTTTTGAAATCTATTTTTCGGGACTTGCAGATGCAACGAGCAGACATTTTTCAGGAAATAGTAGGACGCGGCAACAGAAGACTTATTATCCATGTACTTGGCGTTGCCTCGTGTGTCTTGATTGTTTCACTCCTGGCCACAACCCCAGCAATTGCTCGACAAACTGATAAGGGCCTCTCCCAACTCTTTGATCTTCTTTCCAAGGAAAGTATTCCTCCAGGTCGAAGTATCCTTCGGATTGAGAGAAAAATCTGGCGCTTGTGGACAGATTCAGGAAGAGGAGATGTTGACTCGCTGATGAGGAAAGGAATACGCGCACTCGGGCAACGTGATTACGATCGTGCATTAAATTTTTTCAATCAAATCATTTCCCTTGACCCCGAATTTTCGGAGGGCTGGAACAAAAGGGCAACCGTAAGATTTTTGCGAGGAGAATTTAAGGAATCTCTAGAGGATATCGAGTCAACATTAATTCTAGAACCCCGTCACTTCGGTGCACTTGAAGGCCGTGGAATGATTTATGAGAACTTAGGTGAATTACGGAATGCGCTCGAGGCGTACGAACGGGTCAGACTTATTCATCCTCATATGAGAGGGCTTAAGGAAAAAATTCAAATACTTCGCCGAAAAACCGGACAACGCGCGACGTAATTTAGAAGTGACGAATTTTAACGATCCATCGAAAGATGAACGAATTGAAAATCCTGCAATCCAAAGATCTGCTCGCCGAACACTTTTCAAGGCAGGCCATCACAATCCACCCAGGATACCCCTCCTGCCCATCGGTACCTAGGAAGAGGACTAAAAGCTCACGCTCCCTTTTTATCAGGATGCTTGAAGTAGTCGGGTTGACCTGCAAGATACATCTCGCCCCAAATCTGATAACCGCCATCCACTGTAAGCGTTTCACCTGTTACGAATTTCGCACTAGGAGCGGAAAGGTATACGCAAGCCTCGGCAATATCTTGAACATCGCCGTGCCGCATCATCAGATTGCTACGCTTCAAGCCTTCAAACGCTTCCTCGGGATATACGTCCATCCCTTCAGTCAGGATAGGGCCAGGAACAACGCAATTCACTCTAATTGAGAGAGGAGCCCATTCCACCGCCACGTTGCGGGATGCAAAAACAATACCCGCTCGAGCGGCGACTGTATGAGTAACTCCAGGCATGCCTCGCTGGAAGGGCGCAACAATATTTACGATCGAGCCCTGTCCCCCTTGGTCCCGCCAGTATTGAGCGGCTTTCTGCATCATATACCAAGTCCCATTTAGGTTGGTATCAACAACCGCGTTCCAACCCTTAACAGAAAAATCGATTGAGTCTTGTGGATACTGGCCTCCCGCATTATTTATCACGAAATCAACAGCACCAAACTTCGAATAGGACCGCTTGTAAATATCTTCAACTTGCTCGGGATCTCGAATATTACCTACGGCAACAAGAAACTTTGAGCCGGTTCGTCGAATTAAATCACCAGTTTTTTCAAGCTTCTCCTGAGTGCGTCCGGACAGTATTACGGAAGCCCCCAATCGAGCAAATAAACTTGCTGTTGCCTTTCCGATGCCCGTTCCAGCCCCTGTAACCAAGGCGACCTTTCCAGCAAAAAGATCTGTTCTGAAGACGGTGGGCAGCTCGAAAATGTCATCATCGGAAAGATTAAACCGGCTAACGCGTTCAGTGTCATTCACAATCTAAGTACCCCATAGGTGGTCTCGTTAATAGGTGCGTTGAGAGAGGCCGACAAAGAAATACCTAAAGCGTTGCGCGTGTCTACTGGATCAATAATTCCATCATCCCAAAGATGAGATGTCGCGTAGTAAGCTGATAGCTCTTTTTCATAAGATTCTAGAATTGGACGCTTAATATCTTCTACTTCTTGATCCGTTAGTTCCTGACCCGCTCTCTCTAACTGTCGAACCTTCACGTCAACAAGAGTACTTGCCGCCTGCTCTGCCCCCATGATACCGATTTGATGGTTCGGCCAGCTAAACACAAACCTCCCATCAAAGGCGCGTCCGCACATTCCGTAATTTCCAGCACCAAACGAGCCATTAATCATTACTGTAAACTTCGGCACTTCACTGCAACTTTGAACCATGATCATCTTCGCTCCGTCTTTACATATTCCTCGAGCCTCGTAATCAGCTCCTACCATAAAACCTGTAATATTTTGGAGAAACACCAGGGGAGTTCGGTTCTGGTTACATAACTCCATAAAGTGGGCTGCCTTTAAAGAACTATCGTTAAAAAGAACTCCGTTGTTACCTAAAAGTCCAACCTTAAATCCCCAGATATGTGCGAACCCGGCAACAAGAGTTGTGCCATAATCGGGTTGGTATTCGTGGAAGTAACTACCATCTACTATCCGAGCAACAACCTCTCGAATATCGAACTGAGTCTTGATGTCGTCAGGAATAATCCCATAGAGTTCGGAACTATCGTAGAAAGGCTCCTCAGGTTGTCTTGTCTCTATCTGAGTCTTTTCTCCTCGCGTCCATTGCCCAACTATTTCCCGTCCAAGCAAAAGGGCCTCGACCTCAGAATCGACAGCATAGTCAGCTGTACCGCTAATTTGGGTATGGACGTCGGCCCCACCAAGAGTGTCAGCATCTACCACTTCTCCAGTCGCGGCTTTAACCAAGGGTGGACCGCCTAGAAAGATACCTCCCGTACCTCTTACAATTACGGCATAGTCGGATAAAGACGGAATATAAGCACCCCCTGCTGTGCAGTGCCCAAAAACTAACGAAAGTTGCTTACACCCCATCTTAGAGAGAATTGATTGGTTTCGAAAAATCCTTCCCGCCAAATACTTGTCAGGGAAAAGCTCGGCCTGGAGAGGCAAAAAACCTCCAGCGCTGTCACACAAGTGAATAACCGGAAGTTCATTCTCAATAGCTATTTCAAGACATCTGACAATCTTCTTAATTGTGAGTGGATACCATGCACCACCTTTGATGGTGGGATCATCGGCGCGAACTATGACTTCTCGACCACTCACTATCCCGATGCCTGTAATCGAGCTAGCACTTTTGGACTCGCCACCATATTCCGTGTTAGCTGCCAAACTAGAAAATTCGAGAAATGGTGTGCCGGGATCAATTAGTCGCTCGATACGCTCACGTACGAAAAGCTTTCCATGGCGTGAGAGACGTTCCATATCTCTTTCCGGCCTCTCAAAACGAGCTTGTTCTTGACGCCTTCGAAACTCAGAGATGCGAGCGCGATTGGCTGTGCGATAGCGCTGAAATGTCTCACTTCGAACATCGACTTGGCTTCTTATTCTGCGCATCATAACTGGTCTTCCTCAATTTCATCGCTAGCCAAAACGGCTAGCACCGATCCCTTCTCAAACCCGCCGCCCTCTTCCACCAGTATCGACCTCACAAGTCCATCTCTGAAAGATGTCACGACCGTTTGGAGTTTCATACTCTCGATTACTAGTATCGTTTCCCCTCGTTTGACCAGATCTCCAGCTTTTTTCTCAACTCGAATTACCACACCAGGCATTGGTGCTATCAAGCTATCTGAACTTGAACCCCCCCGTGCTTCTTCAACGACCTTCTCAAGGGAATTAATTGCCAAGATTTCGTAGCTTTCTCCCTCAGAATGAATAAAGACGGAGTCTCCTGACGTGGCTATTCTCACGGGATAGATATCCCCGTCGACTTCAAATATGAACTCCCCCCCACCTAAGTCCTTAAAGTCCAAATCAGTGATTCTTCCGTCTACCCGAAGGCCGATTCCTTCCTCTTGATAAACGGGCTCGATAACCGACTGTTCGCCCAGAAGCTCAAAGAGATAACCCATCAATTACTCCAATCCCCAATTGACGCATACGGCTCGGGAACTGCTTCAACACGCTCGCGGAAGTCGCGATTGGACAGTGCAGCGGCAGCCAAAAGCATTCGGCGCTTTTTTGTCGACAGTTCCTTTGGAGCCAAGTCAAGTTTATGACGCGCAACGAAACCTGTGTCGGTCTCACCTTTTACAAAAGCGGGGTGTGCAACAATCCTCGATAGATACGCGAGGTTCGTATTCACTCCTAAGAACGACGTCTGCTTCAGGGATTCCACGGAACGAGAAATGGCCTCCTCACGCGTTTCCCCGTAAACAATAAGTTTCGCGAGCATGGGGTCAAAGTCCGCGCTTACATCCGACCCTTTTGCAACTCCGGAGTCAAACCGAACAAATTCTGCGACCGGTTCACGCACATCGACGAGACGTCCAATGCAGGGGGAAAAGTCGTGTTCGACGTCCTCAGCATAGACACGACACTCGATGGCATGCCCTTTCGTTTTAATCTCTTCCTGTGCAATCGAAAGCTCTTCTCCCCTTGCAATGCGTATCTGCAGCTCCACAAGGTCTCTGCCCGTTATCATTTCGGTAACAGGATGTTCAACCTGAAGTCGAGTATTCATCTCTAAGAAATAAAACTCGCCATCGGGAGCAAGAATAAATTCGATCGTACCGGCGTTCTCGTACTTCGCTGCAATTGCAATACCGACTGCTTCGCTACAAATCTTCCTTCTCAATTTTTTATCCAGGGCGAGACTTGGTGACTCTTCGACAATTTTCTGAAAACGTCTCTGTATCGAGCATTCTCGCTCGAAGAAATGAAGACAATTTCCAGCCTTATCAGCCATCACTTGCACTTCGATATGCCTAGGGTTTTCGATATAACGCTCGGCGTATATTCGTCCATCACCGAAATATCTCTCGGCCTCCCCCTTCGCTAGCTCTATAGCTCCGACAAGGTCCTTTGCAGATCGAACGATATGCATCCCTTTTCCACCACCTCCGGCGGCCGCCTTTAGGACCAAAGGAAAACCGATGGCCTCAGATCGTTCTTTGAAGGAAAGAGGATCCTCCTCTTCCTCTTCGGAAGGGGAGATTCTAAACCCCTCCTTAGACACAAATTCTCTCGCCAGAATCTTGTCTCCCATCAACTCAATGACTTCCGGGCTAGGACCGATATAAGTCATTCCAAGCTCACGTGTGGAACGGGCAAAATTCGGATTCTCAGACAAAAAACCGTATCCGGGGTGAATAGCATCGACATCGCGCTCACGAGCGCCTTCTAAGATCTGCTTCGCGTCGAGGTATGCTGCGATAGGTGAATCCCCACGAAGGACAATCAGCTCGTCTACGCACCGTGTGGCAGGCGTTTCGCCCTCATATTCGTGAGCAATGCCCACAGATTTCATATCCATTCCCCGAAGGGTCTTTGCGATCCGAACCGCAATTTCCCCTCGATTCGCAATCAAAACCTTTTCCATAAGTCTTACCCTTCTCGTCTGGCCGCTAAGTCCATCTAAGATAATCGTAGCGAAAGCCGCCTCTTGGTCTCGCTTCGCGAACATGATCATAGACTGGTAATCTAATCAAAACACTCCTGAGGACCCGTCACTAATTATGAAACCTGCTTTCGAGCTAAGCGATGACCAGAAACTCATTTTAGACTCCGCAGATAAATATGCGCGAGAACGACTCTACCCACTCTCACAGCGGATGGACGACGAAGAATGGTTTCCCGAAACCGAATTTCGCGCGCTTGGAAAGGAAGGTTACTTGGGAATAACCGTACCTCCGGAACTAGGGGGCGCCGGGCTGAGCCTTTGGGATAGTGGTCTCGTCCTGCAAGCATTCTCTCGATGGAATCATGCATTCGCCCTTTCCTGGGTAGCCCACGAGAACCTCTGTCTTAACAATATCTACAGAAATGCCGACCCGGCCTTACAATCGCGGTACCTGCCCGGTTTATGCGACGGTTCGCTCATCGGAGCCTTAGGGCTTACCGAACCGGGTGCGGGTTCTGACGCTCTTGGAAGCATGGCGACTACTGCGGTACGTGACGGTGAAGATTACATAATTAACGGCAGGAAACTTTACATAACTAACGGTCCGGTAGCGGATGTTATTCTGCTCTACTGCAAAACTAACCCGGAGGATGGCGCGCACGGTATTTCTGCATTTGTAGTGGAAATGGATAGTCCCGGAGTCTCGGTAACCCAGAAGCTTAAGAAGATGGGCTTCAGAGGATCTCCCACTGCGGAGCTAGCATTTGAAGACTGCAGAGTACCAGCGAAAAATATAGTTGGTAAAGAGAACGAGGGCGTTCGTTGCGTAATGAGTGGACTCGACCTCGAAAGAGCCATGATTTCTCCACTCTGTGTTGGCATTGCAGAGCGGGCAGTAAGCCTCTCGGTAGACTACTCCCGACAACGCGAGCAATTTGGTCAGCCCATTGCCAACTTCCAAATGGTCCAATCCCACTTAGCTGACATGTACGTCGAAATGGACACGATGAAGATCTACAACTGGAGATGCCTCTCATCCCTCGATGAACTTAGGCCTGGAGAAGGTGGAAGAGGTTGGGCTCATAAACTTTCAGCAGCCTCCGTAATGTATTGCGCAAACGGACTAAACAAGGTCCTCGATCACGCTTCCCAAGTTCATGGCGGCTACTCCTACATTTGGGAAACCGAATTGAATCGACTGTATCGAAGTATCAAGCTACTTGAGATTGGTGCCGGTACCACGGAGGTTCGCAAAATAATCATCGCGGAAGAGCTTCTCAAAGAATAGGGAGAGTAGTATGAACGAAAACGCGGGAGCAACACGTGCACTTGCCAGATATGCGAGAGACCTAAAGTTTGAAAGTCTAACTCCAGAGGCGACTGAAGTCGCTCGACACTGCCTTTTGGACTCAATCGGATGTGCACTAGCGGGCTCATCCGAAGAATTGGTCAATATTCTTGTTTCCAACGTGGTACATCCAGAAGGATCGAGTAGCGCGCGACTACTTGGTCGCGTCGAGCACGCTTCAACCTTGACCGCTGCTCTAGTGAATGGAG